>Ga0209126_1000236_pt1 | contig 18247 bp, 15 predicted proteins | sample RifCSP19_1_FD_184024 | JGI IMG/M metagenome (GOLD analysis project Ga0209126, IMG submission 184024) | Soil microbial communities from Rifle, Colorado - Rifle CSP2_sed 19_1 (SPAdes) (version 2) | ecosystem: Environmental > Terrestrial > Deep subsurface > Rock core/Sediment | place: Rifle...
GTCTTCCTCGTGTCATCATCCATCCAGACTGCCCCTGATTCTTTTTTTTGGAATCCCTTGTGCTGTACCTGACAAAGATTGATTAACGAGAGCGCCAAACGGTCAGCAAAGAAAGGACGAAATTCCTCCATCAGGTCAAGCGCAAGTCCGTATCTGCCCGGACGGTCTCTGTGCAGGAAACCGACAGCGGGGTCCAGTCCCACGGTTTCAAGCGCTGAACGCACATCATGCATCACAATGGTATACAGGAATGACAGCAGGCAGTTCACATTATCCAGCGGTGGTCTCCGACTGCGTTCATGGAATTTGAAATTGTCTTTCTGAGCCGTAACGAGATGATCAAAGACATGAAAGTATGTATATGCCGATTCTCCTTCAATTCCACGCAAAACATCCAGTGTCACTTCTGAATTTAATCTTCTCAGATAACCTGAGAGTCTTTGTGATGCCTGCGAAATAGCATCCCCATCAATTTTGTCTGAATGATCTCTCAGTGCACGCTGAAGCACGGTGCGGCAGTTGGCGATCTTGCCGGTCAATACTGCACGCGCAATTAACGCAGATGTGTTCAGATCATCCGCCCGGCGATACTGCTCCCGTCTCAGAAGGACATTGCCGGACACAGGTCCCTGAACCTTTGCAAGAAAACCTCCGTTCTCCGTGAGAAAACTTATAGCCACACCACTCTCCGCACAGAATCCCATCAGGAATGGGCTGCAGGATATTTGCCCGAAGCAGACAATCCCGCCAATTGTGTGAATAGGTGTACGCAGGCGGACTTCATTGTCCACCTTCACAACGACCGTCTCGCCTTCTTTAGAAAGATACGCCCCCTGTGTTGTAACGAAGATAGTATTCAGATGTTTTTTCATTCTTCTTCGATAGCCTTCACTATCAGCCTTGCTAATTAAAGGTTTAACATGTTATCAACTATCATCCCTGCGCCCCCGCTTTCTTTTTTTCTCAATCTGATTCATCTCCCTGACCGCTTCAAGGAATTTCCGCTCCACAGGAGACGGTTCATTCAGGCGTTCCTTCAGGTATTGTTCATATTCAGCGTGCGCTTTTTCCAATGCTTTATCATGGCTGATTTTACCGGCATGCGTGAGAATATCCCGACCGCTAAGTTTGAGAAAATCATCCAGTTTCTCTATCCACTCCCGCATATACATAGGTTTACGGTTCAGCGCCTGAAGCTCCGCAAACTCCAGATACATGTTGACGATCCTGTTCAATACATCAAGTTCTTTTTCATTCAGATAGTTTTTGGCAATTTCAGCATCTGTTTTTCTGGGTTTGTCGCCTAACCATGTGGTCATGCCCATGTTTGGCTTTGCCGCATCCGCTCTGTTATAAATAATCTCAGCGGCCGTATGCCCGTGCGCGGCCCAGTGCATTTTGTTCTGTACGGCAGCAAAAAACTGTTGTGAAAGATCAGTATCGGGGTCATAGTCTATGCTGGTAGCGTAAATATCCAACACCTTGCGCCAAAAGACCTTTTCAGAGGAGCGGATATCCCGGATGCGGGCCAGCAGTTCATCGAAGTAATTGCCGCCTCCAGCCTGTTTCAACCGGTCGTCGTCCAGAGTAAAACCCTTAATAATATATTCCCGCAACCGCTGGGTTGCCCATTGGCGAAATCGTGTCGCAACATGCGATTTGATTCTGTAACCCACAGAAATAATGACATCTAAATTGTAAAATCGTTGCTTACGCTCTACCTGTCTGTTCCCCTCAATTTGAACTTGTAAAATATCCTTACAAGTTGCCATTTCATCCAATTCACCTTCGTTAAAGATATTCTTATGGACGGATTGTGCCAACCGTTTAAGAGGCACAGGTACTAGGGTTGATATGGTTCATAATTCCATCCAGGTAAGTTTTAACATCATTCAGACTTGCCTTACCCCTTATATGTAACAACCCGTCCCCAGAGGTTTGTTGTTCCCCAAATTCCTGAGCGCAGGCATTGTAACTGGACTATCTGGCTGTGGTCTATGAACAGGTTTACCTCAGGACCGTAGTTTTTGACATACCATGAGAATACCTCCGGTTCCGCCGCCTCAAACATGACCTTTTCCAGACCAATCTCATTTACAATCCTCGCCGGGACATCGGTTCTCCATGTCTTAACATTTTCTGTTATCCCCTCGGATTCTATCATGATCATATAGGCCCCTGCATCAATGAAGCGTTTTGCCTGCCTGATTGCCATACCAACATCACGGGTTCCTTCAGCCTCAAGCTCCTCAGGCCGGCTCGCCCCGCCTGCGCCGAACTGTATACCTACTTCAGGCTTTGCCTTCAGCCCTGCCTTTTGCACATGCTCAACAAGCCGCAGCCAGTCATCTTCAGGAATGGTAATGAACCCGCTTGAGATCTCAATGATGTCAAATTCAAGCGCCTTACATTGTTCTATGTATCTGTCTACAGCAGTTGAGCCGAGCGTTAGAACACGTTCAATAAAACCACCTGTGGAAACCCTGACATTGTAGCAGTGACACAGATCAATAATGTCTTTAACAGCCTTTCGCGGCATCAGTGTGAATGAACCACCGGCGAACTTGAGGGCATCCACATATTCCCCCATTGTCTCAAGTATGTCCTGAAGATAGGATTTGCCCATGGGTGTATAGTATGGCCCCCTGATCTCTGTCACTCCACTGAATCGCGGTTTTTCAGGCAGTTCGTTGAATTTCAGAAAAGGAAATGATTTCTCCGTTGTCTCCTTAATATTCATTTTTTACCTCCGCTAACAGTTTTGTAAGTTCCTTTACATTTATATTTTCCAGGTTATATACGGCAGTGATGATCTTCTGCCGCAGGACATCATCAGTAAAGGATTCAGTCAACCTGATAAACTTCTCTACAACCTTCTCCCATGGCATAGGACGGCTATGGAATCCTTCGTAATCATCCCTTTCAACAATAAATACACGGGAATCCTTCAGTGTAACAGTCAGGCGTACAGACATTCTATCCGGGAAGCGCTTACTGTATTCATCAACAGGTTTAATGAATATCTTCCTGAGAAGTGTTTGAACATCTCCCTTCTGTATCCTCTCAGGCAGATATTGCGCAGGGGTCACATCTCCATCAAGAAGTGCAACAGCTACCATATATGGGAGGCTGTGGTCAGCCTCTTCTTTCGTTGTAACATGAGCCTTATCACCCTCCTCTCCTCCGCCTATTATGTTATACGCCACATCAAATATACCGATCTCGATGCGTGATATATCTTCCGGAATAAAGTGATGCTCCTGCTGTAATTGCAGAACCCCTTCTATTGCAGACTGGGAGTGGACCTCGGCATTGTATTTTTTTATAATTGTACGATTAACGCTTTCCAGGTTTTCAGAGGACCAGTCAATGGTAAATCTGCCTGCGATGGACTCCATAAAACCTTTATTACCTTCAAATACCTCCATTGGACCTGTAATGCCTCTCATAGCAAGGAATGTTGCATGTGCAGCACAAGATGCCGTATTCGGATATGCAAGACCCTTCCAGTGTGAAAGTGCGCCGGTACGGGTTACCCGCAAGGCGTTAAAGGCGGTTCCGCTGATGGCAATTGCATTGGCAGTCCGCGTTGTATCTAATCCAAGAACTTTGGAAACCCCTGCAGAAACAGCATATGAACCCTGCGTTGTATGATCAAAGCCTCTGGCACGTACAGGAGCAACATCGCTTAACCTGCACTGGACCTGATAGGCAACGGCAAGACCTGTGAGGAATTCTTTGCCGCTGCAGTCAGCATACTCAGCCGCTGCAAGCACTGCACCGAGATTATCACTCGGATGGCATGTCTCCCCTTTTGAAAGATAGCTGTCATTAAAATCGAGATACCGGATCAGTGCAGAGTTAAAAAAAGCAGCACGGTCAGGGGCCGTCTTTCCACCCCCTATCATTGTACACATCTCTGAGCCGCCAAACTCATCAATGTGTTTTCTTATGTACCTCACAGGTTCGCCATTCAATGCACCTATTGCGCAACCAAGACTGTCGAGCACCCGGATCTTCAGAGCCGTTTGTACCTCCTGAGAGATATTTCCCCAGGAGGCACTTACGACAAATTGAGCGAGTTCTTCAACAAGAGTCATCTTACTTCATCCCCTTCATCTCTTCCATGTTTTTCATCATGTCATTATGTTCTTTCATCATCCCATCCATCTTATCCATCATCTCGCCCAGCCTCTTTTTCTGGGCAGACGATGGATTGTGCGCAAAATCCTTCATCATGCCCATCAACTCCTTCATCATGCCCATCATGTCCTGCATCATTTTGTGCGACTCCATCATTTCACCGCTCATCATCCCCTGCTGCATCATGCCCCCTTTTTCAACAGCAAAGGCAGGAGCAGTTAAAAGCACGGACAAGAAGACGGCGACAACTATTCTGGTAGTAGTCATATCTATCACCTCCTTTCCTTGTCAGACTTATATGCTAATTAGAACTCAACAGGATGAAACGGGTCAGCAATCAGGTAATTGAAATGGAGTGAATCATTGGAAACTGGCCCACTGTAACTGCGCTATTTATTGTACCGGGGTGAGCTGCCTTATGTCAATTGGAATTATAGTGTAAACACCCACCAATTCCTTGACATAAAACCAATCATGCTGTTATCGTATTAACTATGTCAGCTCTTTTTAATGACCTGCCCCTGACTGTCAAGCTGGATAACATAATGAAGTGGGCGCAGAAATCATCCCTATGGCCGATGAGTTTCGGTCTTGCATGCTGTGCCATTGAGATGATGGCTACAGCAGCCTCGAGGTTTGATATTGCGAGGTTTGGCGCTGAAGTATTCAGAGCAACACCGAGACAGTCAGACCTCATGATAGTAGCCGGCAGGGTCTCGATGAAGATGGCCCCTGTTGTACGAAGACTTTATGACCAGATGCCTGAGCCAAAGTGGGTAATATCTATGGGGGCATGTGCATCATCCGGCGGGGTGTTTAACAATTACGCCCTGGTACAGGGGGTGGATAAGATCATACCGGTTGACGTTTATGTCCCCGGATGTCCTCCCACACCGGAGGCTTTGCTCTACGGTCTGATAAAACTCCAGGAAAAGATATACAAAGGAGAAAATAATGACGAGACCAGAAAGGGCAGCTCAGAAGATAAGAGACATTTCACTCACAAAAACCTTTGAGCAATCAACTCTGAACGGGAATGTCTCCATCACCGTTGACAAAAATAATCTCCTTTCAGTCATCAACCTTTTAAAAAAGGATGTTGATGTCTGCTTTAATTATCTCTCTGACCTCTGCGGCATTGACTACATGGGGAAAGAACCACGCTTTGAGGTAGCCTACCATTTTTCATCTGCAGAAGATGGCTTTGTCATCAGATTAAAAGTCCCGGTAACACATTCTGATCCTACACTCAATTCAATAACCTCTTTATATCCATCGGCAGACTGGTATGAGAGGGAAGTATACGATATGTTCGGGATAACTTTTAATAACCATCATGATATGAGGCGTATATTAATGCCTGAAGGCTGGAAAGGCCACCCATTGAGAAAGGACTATCCACTCGGGGGAGAAGAGGTGGCATTTACATATAACAAGGATGAGATTGAGGAGCAAAAACTCCCTTACATTATTCAGGGCCGGACAGACGGATATATGGAATTTACCCCCGATGGACTTACACTGACAAGCCTGGAGAGACTCGGCCTTTCAGCAGGCACCGGCAAGATCATACTGAATATGGGCCCCCAGCACCCCTCTATGCATGGACTCCTGCGGCTGGTCATGGAAATGGAGGGAGAGAAGGTACTCAATGTACTTCCGGAAATTGGTTACCTGCATACAGGTATTGAAAAAAGCGGCGAATTCCTTACATATCCTCAGGCCCTCACTTTAACAGACAGGGCGGATTACTTATCAAATCTTTTTAATAACCTTGCTTACTCTATGGCCGTGGAAAAGATCCTCGGTCTTGAAATCCCTCCCAGGGCTCAATATATCAGGGTCTTGCTTTGTGAGTTAAACAGACTGTCAAGTCACCTGCTTGCAGTCGGCACCCTTGCCTTTGACCTCGGTGCCGTCACCATGCTCCTATACTGTTTCCGTGAGAGGGAGATTATCATGGATATATTTGAGATGCTCTCAGGGGTAAGGATGATGACAAGTTACATAATGATTGGGGGGCTCAGGGATGAGCTTCCTGACGGGCTTACAGAAAAAGTTAAAGAAGTACTCAAGGTATTTCCGGATAAGATTGACGAATACGAAAAGATGCTTACTAAAAATCCCATATGGCTTAAACGGACAAAAGGGATTGGCGCTATATCAGGTGAGGATGCACTGAGTCTCGGTGCAAGCGGTCCTGTGCTGAGGGCATCAGGGATAAAAAGGGATTTGAGAAAATTATCACCGTACTCATCTTACGACCATTTCGAGTTTGACATACCTGTCGGAGAAAATGGGGATGTCTTTGATCGCTATGTTGTCCGTGTAGAAGAGATGAGGCAGAGCCTCCGCATAATAAGACAGGTCATAGAGAGACTTCCTGACGGACCTGTAAAGGCAGATGACAGGAAGGTAGTGTTACCTCCACGGGAAGAACTTAGCAAAAGCATGGAGGCGGTCATACATCATTTTCTGATAGCCAGCGAAGGGTTTCCGGTTCCTCCTGGTGAGGCATATTCAGCCGTAGAAAGTCCCCGTGGTGAACTGGGGTATTATATCGTAAGCGATGGGACTGAAAAACCATACAGGTTCAGGATCAGAGGGCCGTCATTTGCAAACCTAATGACTATTCCAGCCATGTCAAAGGGGTGTTATTTATCGGACATTGTTGCAATTGTCGGAAGCATTGATCCGGTGCTTGGGGATGTAGATAGATAATATGGAACCAATTATTTTAAAAAGGGGCCGCGAACTTTACAAGATTGAAAACTACCTGAGTGAAGGTGGTTACGAATCTCTGCGGAAGGCAAACACATTAGAGCCTGGTGCTATCGTTGATATAGTTAAGAAGTCCGGCCTCAGGGGATGCGGCGGAGCCGGTTTTCCGACAGGGACAAAGTGGGGATTCGTACCAAAGACTCCTGGAGAAAAATATCTGTGTTGTAACGGGGATGAAGGCGAACCAGGTACATTCAAGGACAGGGAGATAATGGAAGAACACCCTCACCTGTTATTAGAGGGTATCTCCATTGCCTCACGCGCAATTGGCGCTGCTGCTGCATATCTGTATGTCAGGGGGGAATATTCAAAGGCTATTCAACGATTGGAAACAGCATTGGTGGATGCAAAAGAAAGAAATCTGCTGACTGTTGATATTATCATTCACAAAGGCGGAGGTGCGTATATATGCGGTGAGGAGACAGCCCTTCTTGAATCCATAGAAGGAAGACGGGGAATGCCGAGATTAAGACCTCCATTTCCTGCAGTTTCAGGTCTTTATGGTAAACCTACGGTAATAAACAATGTTGAGACCCTCTCTTATATTCCTCACATAATTCTTAATGGACCGGAGGACTTTGCCGCTTCCGGAAAAAACAAAAGCAGGGGGCATAAGATCTTCAGTGTCTCCGGACATGTCAGGCATCCCGGTAATTTTGAGACCACATTTGGAATAACACTCAGAGAGCTTATCTATGAATATGCAGGGGGTATCAGAGATGCTAAGCGGATTAAGGCCGTAATACCGGGAGGCGCATCGTCTGCCATACTTACAGAGGAACATTTAGATATCTCTATGGACTTTGAATCACTTGCAGAGGCAGGTACAATGCTCGGTTCCGGCGGTGTTATTGTAATGGATGAAGATACCTGCATGGTCAGAACGGCATCTGTACTCAGCAGATTTTTTTGTCACGAGTCATGCAGTAAATGTACACCCTGCAGGGAGGGCACCTACTGGCTCAACACTGTCATTAACAGGATAGAGAAGGGAGAAGGTGTCCCGGGAGACGTAGAGACACTGGAACGGGTGTGCGGCAGGATGGCCGGCAGATGTTTCTGCGCACTTGGCGAGGCCGCGATTAATCCGGTGCTTAGCACTATAAAACACTTCAGGAACGAGTATGATTTTCACATAAACGAAAGACGCTGCACTGCAGGAGGGTCTGCATGGTAACACTAAAGATAGATGAAAAGCAGATAACCACAACTGCAGGGATGACTATCATAGAGGCCGCTAAGTCCATCGGCATCGAAATCCCACACTTCTGCTATCACCCAAAACTTTCTTTATCAGGTTCATGCAGGATGTGTCTTGTTGAAATTGAGGGGATGCCGAAGCTGGTTACATCATGCACCACACCTGTGTCTGATAATATGGTTGTGTATACAAAAAGTGATAAGGTAAAGAAGGCACAGGAGGATATCCTTGCCCTGCTCCTGATTAACCACCCCCTCGATTGCCCTATTTGTGACAAAGGGGGTGAGTGTCCCCTTCAGGATTATACATATAAATATGGTCCCGGAAAGAGTGAATTCTATGATAAGAAATGGCATTTTGAGAAACCTGTGAATCTGAGTCCTCTGATAGTCCTCGACAGGGAGCGCTGCATACTCTGCACCCGATGTGTCAGATTTCAGGATGAGGTGGCTGTACAACCTGAACTTATAGTAGTTGAAAAGGGATACGGGGCATATATAGAAACTACAAAAGAAGAGGGTTTCACGTCTAACTTCTCAGGTAACACAATAGAGCTGTGTCCGGTTGGGGCCCTTACATCAAGACAGTATAGATTTAAGGCCCGTCCATGGGGCATTAAAAGGGTGCCTTCCGTATGTCCGCACTGCGGCTGCGGGTGTAATATCCACATTGATGTAAGAGAGAACAAGATGGTACGGTTACTTGCACGGGAGAACCGGGATGTTGATAACGGTTGGCTGTGCGACAGGGGGCGGTTCGGGTACCTCTTTACAAGCAGCCCTGACAGGCTTAAGACACCGATGATACGAAAGGACAATGAGCTTGTACCTTGTACATGGGATGAGGCAATATCAAAAGCTGCCGGAATTATTAACAAGTATAAAGAGATGCATAGTATTGACAGTACAGCCGGGCTTGCATCACCGCAACTTACAAATGAAGAGCTCTATATATTTCAGAAATTCATGAGGGAGGTAGTCGGAACCAATTCCATAGACCATAGCCTTGAAAGATACCTTATGATAGAACCTCCGGGAAAAACCATTTGCAATGGTCTCAGAAGATTCTCTTTCAGCGACATTGATGAGGCTGATGTAATCGTACTCATAGGAGGAGACCCCTCTATAGACCTTCCCATATTAGACCTCAGGATAAAAAAGGGGGTTAACAGAGGTGCTAAACTCTATATTGCAGGCACTGATGAAATAGAGCTGTGCCGGTTTGCAGGCAGACATATCAAGGCTTTTGAGTCCTATCCTGATCTGATGGATACAATCATGAGAGAGACCGGCGAGAAGAACAAGTACCTCGTTCTTCTAAACAGAATGATGCATGAAGAAGATGTTGAGACGATCTGCGCTTGTATGAAAACCTATCTCAGCGGTAAAATTTCAATGGGAGGCTGGATAAGCCTTGGCCTGATGCTTCCTGAAGCTAACAGCCAGGGCGCACAGGATATGGGGGTAACGCCATTTTATCTTCCCGGCTACAAAGATACAGGAGAAGGGAGTCTGAAAGGCTATGGTGTGCCTGATAAGGTTAAATGCCTTTTCCTGGCAGACATGGAAGTCCCGGATATAGCAGGCAGACGGAGAGACATAGATCATCTTATATCCTATACCCCTTTTCTCAATGATACTGCACGCCTTGCTGATGTTGTATTCCCTGCTGCCGTATTTTCCGAGACAGATGGAACATACACAAATTCCGAGCGCAGGGTGCAGAGGCTTTTTAAGGCAGCCACACCTCCGGGAGAGGCACGGTCACTGTGGTATTTGTTAATGTCTATTGCCAATGCGCTTGGTGCAGACTGGGCTTATGGATCTTCACAGGATATCATGACCGAGATTTCTAAAGTAAATCATTTATACAGATTTATAACATATGAGACCATTGGTCAGGGGGGGAGTTATGCTGACGGAACTGCTGACGGCACTCGGTATTACAGCTAAACATCTTGTCTCTAAGAGCATAACGGTGCGTTATCCGGAGGAACGGCGTGAGATATTCCCACGGGTAAGATGGCGTCACGAACTGATGAGGCATGAGAATGGACTTGAAAGGTGCATCGGCTGTTCCCTTTGTGAAGCAGCATGTCCTGCACATTGTATCCGTGTAGTCGCGGAAGAGAACACAGATGAACACAGGTTTTCTCCCGGCGAACGATATGCTAAGGAGTATGAGATAAACATGATCCGCTGCATCTTTTGCGGCATGTGCCAGGAGGCATGCCCTGTTGAGGCGATAGTGTTACGGGAAGAATTCGAACTCTCCGATTATGAAAAAGAGAGTTTTATTTATACGAAAGAGAGGCTGCTGGTGACGCCGCAAGCCTGAATCCGAATTCCCGCCCGCGTTCGTCCCTTGTGTATCTGTATCTTATTGTTGTGCGGATCCCCCATGAGCTGTTCAGGAATGAGCCTCCGCGGGCAACGCGGTATTGACTCGTTGACGGCCCCTTTGGATTGTTCATTGGGCTGGTACTGTAATACTCACCCTCGTAATAATCGCTTACCCATTCCTGTATATTGCCGCACATATCATAGAGACCGAGTCCGTTTGCCTCTTTTTGCCCGACAGGGTGGGGTTTATTATCTGAATTGGTTTTTAACCATGAGTAATCATTCAGCTCATTCTCACTGACTGCACCTGACCACTTATGTTTCTGCCCGCCGCCCCTTGCCGCATACTCCCACTCCGCCTCTGTCGGCAGGCGATACTCCTTTACACTTGTCCGGTTAAGTTTTTTTATAAATTCCTGAACATTAAGGTAACTCACATTCTCAACAGGACATTCATCACACCTTACAAACGACGATGGATATGTCTTCATTACCTGAAACCACTGCCTCTGGGTAACCTCATACATGCCCATATAAAAATCATTCACGCAAACCTTATGAACAGGTTTCTCATCAGGATCACCGTCTTGAAATATATCTCCCCTATCAAAACAGCCGCCATTTACAAATACCATCCCTTCGGCGTCCGAAGTGCCTGTTGTCCCCCCCTCCCCCTGAACCTCTCCCCTCAGTGAAGATGCAGACATCGTAATAACCAATACAAAAAGGATTACAATATATACTATACGGCTGTTTAAGTTATTTTTCATATACCCTTCGCATCAGATATGGCCTAAGAAGGATGAACCACGGAGTTGGTCAAATGTAAGGGGCCAGGATAGAATATCTTTTTCCCTGCCAAGAAATAATTCTACCACCTTAGTGTCGAGGTGACTTCCGGCCAGAGATAGTAAATGTGCTAACACCTTTTCCCTTGACCATGCCGGGCGATATGGCCGATCAGAGCTCAGTGCGTCAAAGATATCCACTACAGCAAAAATGCGGGCTGATAATGGTATCTGCTCCCCCTTCAGACCACGCGGGTAGCCGGTGCCATCCATTTTTTCGTGATGGCAGTATGGGATATCCAGGGCCGGACGGAGGTATTCAATTGGCGATAACAGCTCATAAGCAAATACCGGATGCTTGCGCATAATCTCCCATTCCTCATCATTGAGTTTGCCGGGTTTAAGCAAGATATTGTCAGGAATACCCATCTTGCCTATATCATGAAGCAGCGCACCACGGCGGATGTGCCCCTGTTCGACCTCGCTCATCCCCATGGCATGGGCAATCCGGACTGTCAATTCTGTAACACGCCGGCTATGACCTTCTGTCTCTCTATCACGCAAATCCAATGCCCTGGCCCAGCCCTCAATAGTTGCATCATAGGCCGTGATGATATCCAGATTGGCACTATGCAGTTCAGTAATCAATTTCCCGTTTTCTATTGCAATTGCAGCCTGCCCTGCTATGGCCTCAAGAAAACCTAACCATTCCTGATCAGGCTCTAAACTACTGCGGTGAAAGACCTCAAGAACTCCTATCACCTCACCCTTGGCAATGAGTGGAACACCATAATATGATATAAACTTCTCATCTGCCATGTATTTGGACCTCTTGAAACCATCCGATTCCCTGAGGTCCGGGATAAAGACAATGCAGCGCTCCCGGGCTGCCCGTCCCGCATAACTGTCACCGATTTTTAATCGCGTGTGTTGAAGCGCCTGGGTGCGAAAACCAGACCCGGAAGCATATTCAAGGACCTGAAGAATGGGTCTGTATAGCAGGATATCGGCCGCATCAATCTTTAATTGGCTTATCACCTCCCTGATTATTAAATTCAGGGTAAGTTTCAGGTCATGACTGGAGCTGATAGCCATATCAATCTCACGCAGCGCGGAAAGTCTGTTTAATTGAGATCTGTTTCTTTCCTCAATTTCCCTGCGCTCCGTAGTATCCCGGTCAATGCCCCTGTACCCCATGAAATTTCCGAAGGCATTAATGATCGGAACACCACTGGTCTCCAAAACTACCTGATGGCCATCTTTGTGAAGATTCGTATTCTCTACTCTGGAAAATGGCAGCCGCAATTTTACTATATGGCTGAAATCTTCGAACACACGTTCACCCTCATCCGGCGACATTAGATCAAATGGTGTCTTGCCAATAATCTCTTCAGGTTCATACCCTAACAGTTCTTTGATCCTGGGACTGGCGTACGTATAATTCAGATTTTCATCTATTTCCCAGATCCAGTCACTGGTGTTCTCTGTCATGGCCCTGAACCTGTCAAGGCTCTCCTTTTGTTCAGTAATATCCAGAGTATACTCTATCATCTGAACAACATCCCCGTTGTTATCCAGAATGGGATATCCGAAAACCTGTAATAGCCTTTTATTGTTGTCTCCGTCGCTGTGAATATGTTCTAAAGTAACCGGGTTCTTTGTCCTTCTGACCTCCGCCAGGGGACATAAATAATCCGAATTGTTACAGGGGGTTTTACTATGATGCATTAGTTCATAGCAATGTATTTTTTCAGACAGGTCCCCTGCATGTGTGACGGTATTCGCCATTACGATTGAATAATCTTCGGCATCTATAACAAAGAATGGGTGTGGCAGGGAATTAATTATTTTCTTTAAGGCTTCGTTCTGTTCCCTGAGTTTTTTGATTTCACTATCTGTATGGTTTGTTGTTTCCTTAATCATATGCTAACAGTCATATATTTAAGAAACTAACACATATTACGGAATATCAGCTTAATTTCTTTAGACAAATAATAAGATATAAACCTGCAAAAACCCAGGATTGACATCATATCCATGAAAACTCTATACTGATTCTATACTTCAGGGATATTTTGGAAATTAAATCATGATCTCACTGCAACAAATATCAAAGTCATTCGGCGGCCGCGTGCTGTTCAGGGAGGCATCTATCCAGATCGGTCTTGAAGAGCGGGTGGCGCTTGTCGGACCTAACGGAGTTGGGAAGACAACGCTCTTCGGGATGATTGCCGGAAAGGCGTCTGCTGACAGCGGCACCGTCATCATCAATAAGAAGGCTGTGATTGGCTACCTGGCACAGGAACTGGTATCAGATGAAGGAAAGACAGTCCTTGAAATGGTGCTCGGCGGCGGGACCGAGGTCTCGTCAATCGAACACCACCTTAGGATTCTTGAAGAGGAGATCGCTACAGCCCCTCCTGAGATGTCAGAGAAACTTCTTGAACGCTACGGAGAGCTTCAGGCCAAATATGAACATCTCGGCGGTTACTCATATGAGGCCCGTGCACGTGAGATACTATTTGGTCTGGGTTTTCAGGAAAAACACCTGTCACGTCCGGTGGAGGAACTTTCAGGCGGAAGGCGGATGCGTGTCCTCCTTTCGCGGCTTCTTCTAACTGAACCTGACATACTCCTCCTGGATGAGCCGACGAATCATCTCGATATCCCTTCAATCAAGTGGCTTGAAGATTTTCTCTGCGAATATCCGGGAACAGTCCTTCTCATCTCTCATGACCGTGATTTCATGAATCGCATTGTAACCCGGGTGGTAGAGGTGGATCGCCAGCAATTGATTTCATATACAGGTAACTACGACCAGTTCATTACAGCAAAAGCAGAAGCACAGCTATTAATAGAATCTACCGCCAGAAACCAGCAAAAAAAGATGGATGAGACGCAGCAGTTCATTGATCGTTTCAGGGCCCAGGCCACTAAGGCCCGTCAGGTGCAGAGCCGCATCAAGATGCTTGAGAAGATGGATAAGGTTGAGGTACAGCAGCAGAGGAGGACTGTGCGGTTCTCATTTCCGGACCCGCCCCGCAGCGGGGAGACGGTCATGCGCCTTATTGATATTGACAAGTCATATGACGGAAACAGGGTATACCAGTCACTGAATGTTGAGCTTCGCAGGGGGGAGCGGGTGGCGCTGGTCGGCTCCAATGGGGCAGGAAAGTCAACACTTCTCAAACTGCTGGCTGATGTTATCCCGTTTGACAAAGGCGAGCGGAGACCCGGCCATAATGTAACAATGGCCTATTATGCACAACACCAGTTGGATTTATTGAACCCGAACAACACTGTCCTTCAGGAGATTATGCTGGCGGCGCCTCTGGAGGCGCAGTCTTTTCTCAGGGCCATCCTCGGGCGGTTTCTCTTTACCGGTGACGATGTGGAGAAGAAGGTCGCTGTCCTTTCAGGCGGTGAAAAAAGCCGCCTTGCCCTTGCAAAGATGCTGGTACGTCCTGCAAACCTCCTCCTGCTGGATGAGCCTACCAACCACCTTGATATTCCATCAAGGGATGTTCTGGAGGAGGCGCTTAAGAGTTTCAAAGGGACTATATGTTTTATTACACACGACAGGCACTTCATAAGGACTGTAGCCAACAGGATCATCGAAGTCCGGAGCGGCAACGTAATATCTTACGACGGTGATTATGACTATTACATTTATAAAACTCAGGTTTTGGAGGCAGGTGCGGCAAATCCGCAAGTCCGCATATCTACTGCTGAACCTGAACCTGTCGCTGTAACATCAACTGTAAAGGTTCGCAAGACCAAGGAGCAAAAAAGGGCTGAGGCAGAAGCACGAAACCGTCTCCACAGGAAAACACACAACCTTAAGGAAAGATTGTCGCAAATTGAGGCCGAAGTGGCAGAAACGGAGAAGATGCTTCAGGAACTGACACAGGCCCTTGCTGACCCTGAATTGTACAATGATAAAGACCGGTTCTATAAGACCATGGAATCCCATAAAAACACGAAAAAGAAGGTAGAAGAACTGACTGCAGAGTGGGAACAACTCTCGGGTTTAATAACATGATAAATAGTACCTCTTCCGGCAACCTGATGAAGGCAGAAGAAGGTCTGTATTCCTGCGAGGAGGCGTTAAAACTTAGTGAAACAAAGTATCGTACACTTGTAGAAACCATGCCCTACGGTATACAGGAAAACGATACAGCCGGTATAATAACATTCAGTAATGCCTCGCACTGCAAAATCCTCGGCTACACACCGGAGGAGATGCAAGGGAAGCACATTGGTGATTTTCTAACTACAGAAGAGGAACGAGAGAACCTGCGGGCTTATCTTAAGCAACTGGTGGAGGAGCAGCCTGCTCCTACCCCATTTTTTGCAAAAAACATTACTAAAGACGGGATGTTAATAGATGTAAAGGTTGACTGGAACTACAAGAAGGATTCAAGAGGAGAGGTGACAGGATTCATATCAGTCATTACCGACACCACCGAACTACTGCAGGCGGAAGAGTCCGGTAAGAAGTTGCAGGCGCAACTTCTGCACTCCCAGAAGATGGAGGCCATAGGAAGACTTGCAGGCGGAATAGCCCACGACTTTGGCAACATACTGACTGCCATCAGGAATTTCAGCTCTATCGGTATTAAAGGAACAAGAGAATGTGATCCTTATGCCGCCGGTATCTTTGAACATATAAATACAGCCGCATTCCGTGCAATGAATCTTACGAGACAACTCCTAACCTTCAGCCGTAAGGACTTTACGAGGATTGTCAATATTGACCTGAACAAAATAATTAAAAACCTCTTTGAGATGTTAAATCATATAATCGGTGAAGATATTACTATTGTAACTGAATACAGCCCTGGTCTTCGGACCATCCTTGGGGACAGTGGAAAGCTGGAGCAGGTTATTACAAATCTTGTCGTCAATGCGCGGGATGCCATGCCCATGCCGGGAGGTGGTACGATCACAATCATGACCGAAAACATATATATTGACGAAAATAGCATCAGTAAGATTCCTTACTCACGAGAAGGACAATTTGTCAGACTTACTGTTGAGGATACAGGGATAGGTATCTCAAAACAAAATATCAACCAAATCTTTGAACCTTTTTTTACTACTAAGAAGAATGGAAACGGAACAGGGCTCGGACTTTCTGTTGTCTACGCTATTATAACTGATCACAAGGGATGGATTAATGTCACGAGCGAGGAAGGGGTAAAGACGACTTTTGAAGTCTACTTCCCGGCCCTCGATATCCAGGCTGAAATTTGCGCTGAGAAAGAGCTTACACTCAAAGATCAAACTAATAAGGGAGAAAGGATATTACTTGTAGAGGATGATGATATTGTTCGCATTTCGACAAGAATGGCGCTTGCTAAAGAGGGCTATCATGTTACAGAAGCGGAAAATTCATCCGTTGCCCTCAGGAAATTTCATAAAGAAAACGGCAGATTTCATCTGGTAATAAGTGACCTTGTCCTCCCTGACCAGAACGGCCTTCAGCTCATCAAAGAACTTCTGATACTTAATCCCGGTCTGAAGGCCATCCTGAACAGCGGATATATTGACAAGCAAATAGACAGTTCGGATATAGATAAATCAGGGATCTTTTTTCTGAGTAAACCCTATGACGTGGAAGATCTGCTTTTCGCCATCAGGGAACTTATCAATCAGGATTAGATATTACATTCTTACTCCGCCTTCTATATCATCATAAATACTCTTATAATAATCCTCTATCGTGTCGCCGCGCTCATTCTTTACGACAAAGGTAACACCCTCGAGTTCCTGCAGACAGAATGCGCCGGTAATAATATCTTTCATACAATCCTTGTTTTCTTCCCTCTGCTCTCCGGTTAGAACAAGTTTTTCAGGAAATGTATATTTCCTGCCAATCAATCTTTTCAGCTCATCCCTTCCCTGTCTGATTGTAATCTCAAACTTCCCGTCGCTGAGTCTTTTTTCCAGAAACACAATATGCATCTGAGAATCCTCCTTTTTTTCGTTCAGGAGGTATATTGTACATCATTGCAGATGTCTAAATCAAACACCTTTGCAAAGTTATTCACTAAATCAGTTTCCACCTTCTGCATACTCAAAGTATTATTTAATATCTCAGACATAGAAGTCATCACGACTCCGGCTATATTGCACGGTATAATCCAGTCAAAGGGGGAAAGGTCATTATTTACGTTGAGTGAAAGACCGTGCATTGTAATTCCCTTTATAATCCTTACACCGATCGAGCTTATCTTCTTTCCGTCTACCCATACACCGGTATAATTTCTGACCCTTTCAGCCCTGATATTATAGCCGCCAAGCGTCAATATTGTCACATCCTCGAGCATTCTCAGGTAATTGTAATAATCCGGAGTATATGATCTGAGACCTAAAATAGGATAAGCGACAAGCTGTCCGGGACCGTGATATGTAGGACCTCCGCCTCTATCAACACGGTACAACGCTATATCGTTATTGTAATGTTTATTGAATGCAGGCTGGTACTCGTTGCTGCGACGGCCAAATGTGTAAGTCGGCGGATGCTGAAGTACAATCAGCGTGTCAGGCATTCTGTTATTTACACGTTCATCGAAAAGTCTTTTTTGCAGGTCCCATGCCCTACCATACTCCACCAAACCCGGTTTCAGTAACAGGCACTTTTTCACTCTTGGTTCCCCATCCCTCCAGGATGTCTTTAATCCCTGATAGAAATTTATCAGCTTGAGCGCCGTCAGTTATCCTGTGATCAAATGACAGGCTGAGATATGCCATAAGCCTTATTGCAATGGCGTCATTAATTATCACCGGCCTTTTATTAATAGCCCCTATGCCGAGGATGCCTGCATGCGGGGGCATAATTACAGGCGTCCCGAAAAGACTGCCTGAAATACCATAATTTGTAATTGTAAAGGTGCTGTTTTGTACATCCTCCGGCCTCAACTTTTTATCCCTTGCCTTCTGAGCCAGCGACTGGCTCTCCCTTGCAAGCTCGATAAGATTCATGGAAT
>Ga0209126_1000251_pt1 | contig 17865 bp, 12 predicted proteins | sample RifCSP19_1_FD_184024 | JGI IMG/M metagenome (GOLD analysis project Ga0209126, IMG submission 184024) | Soil microbial communities from Rifle, Colorado - Rifle CSP2_sed 19_1 (SPAdes) (version 2) | ecosystem: Environmental > Terrestrial > Deep subsurface > Rock core/Sediment | place: Rifle...
CGAAGATGTCGATCTTCGCACTCGAATAGCCTTGCCCGCCGTTCGTGACGGTGATGGCCGTGATGGCGCCGCCAGCGCCGACCGTGGCCTCCGCCGTCGCTCCAGTGCCATTGCCCGTGATGACGACCTGGGCATCCGGCAGCGTGAACGGACTGTTGGCCCAGTTCGGGTTTGGCCCGAAATAGTGCGGGACTTTCGTCTCGTCTGCGGGGTTCATCGGCATGGCCGTGACCTTGCTGCTCCCCCCAAGCATTAAGGACACTGCGATGATCAGGGAGAAGGTAATATGTAGGAATCTTCGGTGATTCATGATTTGTCTCCTCTAGTGTTTATTTGCGGCGGTAAGCCGCTCTGAATATAATGGATCGACCGTGTGTGGGATACCTTATGCTGACCTCCTTTCTGTTCCGGTTCGATTAATCTTTTCATTAAAACCTTTTTCATGGATAGGTGAAGAGCAATAAGCGCAGGCGTCTTTTCTCCAGGATATTTTCCCTTCACCCAACACGTACTGATCTTTCCAAATCTGCTTCATACCCAGGATTTCTGGCAAGTTTGCCAGCGCTAGGTCATGTGCATCAGAAATCGCCTTGAGCAGATAGTCGCCATCGGCGCCGATCTGCTGAGCCAATGCCTCCAGTTCTGAATCCCTCGCCACCAGATTTATCGTTTTCTGATGATTTCCGTAGCGTTCATACCAATGCGGGAGATTCACTGTTCGCAGCCATTCAGGCTGCTTGCCGGCCAGGACCCCCAGGATTTCTCCGATGGAATCCCAAACCATCGCCAGCCGGCTGAGGAGACAAACCTTCCTGACGATATCGCCAGATGGCAGGCTAAAACACGGTTTCCCGGTAACCAGCATGACTTCTGATAGGCGCGTAAGTATCGTCTGGAGAGTTTGCTCGCCCGTCCGATCTGACAGCAACCACTTTCGAAATTCACAAAAAGACGAAGCGCTCAAGCCAGGATAAGTCAGCGGCAAGTGCAGGGCGTACTTCCAGTCCGTGCGCAACCGGAGGGCGTCCGCAGCCGAGTTATCGGGGAGAGTCTCCACATATTGGAAGATCGTGATCAGGTAGAGCATAGCCTGCGATCGGGATGGTTTGTGAATGCGACCATGCGGATCCTCCAATATTATCCCGGAGAACAGGCTGTTCACCTGGTCGCCGGTCGCGAGGTAAAAATTGCTTCTTCCGAAAACCGACCGGGCTGCCCTGGCAGTTTCCGTGGGAACGGGCGGGAAGATCTCTGAACTCACAAATCTCATCTCCCTCACAGGAGGATTACTGACCCCTCCAAGCCCTCGCTGGCTATTGAGCGGCCTGCACCTTTACGCCTGAATGCAGGTTGATCCAATCAACGGTGCCAGTAAAATCGCGGGAAAAGAATCACCTTTCAATAATGCAAGGTTAATATAGCGTTAATTATTCAGCCTGTAATGCGTAAATATTCCCTGTTTTTTAGGCGAGATTTCGTGGGAAATTACGCGCGGGAATGCTTATTCCCCCTGTCACTCCCGTGCCTAGAAGTAGGTGAAATCGAAGCGACTACGCGAGTACACTTTGCCCACCTCACTCCTTCAAACCGTATTTCTCAGCAAATTCGACCAGCTCTACCCGGTTTTTCAGGCCAAGCTTACCGAAGAGATTGGCGCGGTGGCCTTCAACAGTGCGGACGCTGATGAACAAACTCTCGGCGATCTGCCGGTTGGTATAACCTCGAACGATATACCTCATCACTTCCAATTCACGGGATGTCAATGTTTCAAGAACGTCCCTCTGCGAATTGATAGTTGGGGTGAGGTCTTTCAGCAGCAGGCGTGTGATCGCTGGATGGATATACATATCCCCGCGTGAAACGGCCTGGATACCGGCGATCAACTCCTCTTCAGCTGCCCGCTTTATAACATACCCTGACGCGCCCGCCCTGATCGCTTCGCGCAGCAGACTCTCGTCCTCGTAAACAGTGAGGATAAGCACGTGAATTTGGGGATACATCATCGTCAAGCGACGTGTGCATTCGATGCCATCTATACCTGGCATAGCGATGTCCAGTAGCACAATATCCGGACGTAACTCACTGACCAGATGTAAGGCTTCCTCTCCATCGTTGGCTTCTCCGATCACTTCAAATCCCGGTTCATCCTCGAGAATTGCGCGCAAGCCCCCTCGGATTACCCCGTGATCATCCGCGATAAGGATCCGAATAGACATCCGGCACCTCCACAATAACCGAAGTCCCTTTCTCTGGTATGCTCTCGATAGTTAGCCTCCCGCCCATCATTTCGGCGCGCTCTCGCATCCCTACCAGACCGAGGCGTTCCTTTTGTTCGATATAATCAGGTGAAAAGCCAACCCCATCATCTTCGACAAATACCTTCACCTTGCCTCCGGCCTTCTCCAGCAGGATGCCAACATTTTTAGCATGAGCATGGCACACCACGTTAGTCAATGCTTCCTGCACGATCCGATAAAGGGAGGTTTCCGCATCCCGGACTAATCGATCTCCATCAAAACCTACTACCTTAAATTGTACAGAAAGCTGCTCAGAGTTCAGATTGTTCGCATACTGTTGTAATGCAGCCACTAATCCAAGATGATCCAGGACAACTGGTCGCAAATCCATAGCCAGGCGATGCAACTCATCTAACACACCGTCTGCCACGCCTTTTAGGTCCTGCAATTGTTGTTTCATGCGTTGGGTACAATCGGGATCTTGCTCCAATCGCCCGAGACTTAGCTTCAAGGATGAGAGTGCCTGTCCGGCTTCGTCGTGAAGTTCACGCGCGATGTGATAGCGCTCATTCTCCTGGATCTCCACCAATTTTCGGGCAAGGGATTGCAGCCTTTCACTGCTGGAGCGCACCTGCCCGAACAGCCAGGCATTTTGGATCGCAACGGCAGCCTGGCTCACCAGGGCTTCGGCCCACCTGACTTGTTTCTGGTTAAAAGGCTCAGTCCCTGCCCTGCCTAATTCCACCAAACCGATGACTTTATCGCTGGCGATGATAGGCACGATCAGCCAATTGCAGATCCGCTCAGGGTTAGTTTGATCACCATTGGCAGGTGTATTATCGAGATTTGGGATCGCCAGGCTCTCGCGAGCCAATTCTAGCCTTCGAATGATTGAATCGGTGATCCCATCGATTGGGAATGAGGGGATATCCCCTCGGTCCACCCAATCCCCGTAACCGCGCAGAGCTTGGACGGCAGGTCGGGCTTCGGCTTCCAACAGGGTAACGCCAGCTGTATCCGACGGGACGACCTGACGTAGGTGATCGAGCAGGGAATTGATCACATGATCCAGGTCTAAAGTCTGCGTTAGGGCCTGGGCAGTAGCGCTTAATGTTTCGGCGAACTGGCGAGCGGCCGATTCTGCCTCATACAACTCGCGCAGCTCCTGGTTCTGGCGCTCCAGTTTAATTTCCGAAAGCTTCCTGTCGGTGACATCCACCAGACTCAAGACCACACCCTCAATTTCGCCATTCACGCCATTCACCGGTTGCAAGCTCCAATCCCAGTATGTGACGCCTCGCTCGGGAAATTCGGGATACTCAAACGGTTTTTCTTGAACCAAGAATGGCTTGCCAGTCTGCACCACCCTCTGAAAGATGGCCTGATTCTCCTCGTGAGGATAGAGGACGAAATGATTCCTACCGATGAAAAACTCCGGTGGGTGGCCGCCAGATCTGGCATAGGTGTCATTGACCCGGATAAAGTTGAAATCCCGGTCCATATAAGCGATCAACGTATCGATACTTGAAAAAAACCTCTCTAGCAGCTCATTGGTGCGGATACGTTCTTTCTCTGCCATTCTGCGTTCGGTGATATCCTGGTTCACGACAACCGCTCCCAGGATTGCCTCCTGTTCGTCCAGGATTGGGACTGCTGAATCGAGAATAATCTTGCGGGAGCCGTCGAGAGCCTCGATTTCGACTTCCTCATTTAAGGTAGTCTCCCCTCGGTTTATAGCCCTGGCAGCCGCCCACTCCTCGGGTCCGATCCGCTTTCCGTTATCCGCCCACCAGCCTTTATACTCTTTCGATTGCTCAACGCTAACCTGCCGGTCGCCAGTCCAGATGCTCTGGCTAGCCAGATTGCCATGCGCCATCTGCCTGTCCTTATCTATGATCCAGACTCCAACCGGCAATAGCTCCAATACCCTTCTCAAGAGTTCTTCGCTGTTCCGCAATGCCTTCTCTGCTTGCGTTCGTTCTTCCAATTGATTGGAGAGCGGTTTCAATTGCAGGAAGTATAATCCAGGCAGGATAAGCACCAACATTATTATCCCATCTAGCAGCGATTTCACCACGTAATTTGGTATACGCAGAAAATATAAGACCAACATGGCGAACAACTCTGCCAGGAAGATCAAGATCGCCAGGATAGTCAAAGAGCGTAAAGGAGAAAGATTCCTGACTGGATGAGAGGGTTTCGAGGATATATCGAACAGACCCAGGTTTGTGGACATATTAACCTCTTCTCGCTCTGGCAATCGAAAAACTTTTTATAGTGACTACCCCTTCATGCAATATCCGCGGGAACTTTTAACAGGCGCAGAGCCTGGTTTCTCGATAAAATTAGGCTCCATCAAGCATATAAAATATGGATACCGTAGTTTGGAATGGTTCGGAATACATATGATTTTCCCTCCGGTTTGATTCCAGCGCGCCACGAAACATAAGGACATCGGATCGGTTATCTGCTTATGTGTTTGTGGTCATATGTCTTTCTGTATATATTGTAATAAGAATCAAATCGCTTGTCAATTTACATTCCTCAGGTTCTGACAAGAGTTCGAACATTTACAAACACGGGTTGAGCGAAATTCAGTAGGGCCGCATTGACAATCTGGCGCAAGATGCGCCAGTGCAAATGATAACGGCGATTGAGCAATAACCAAGCGCCTGAAAATAGGAGCCAGCTGGAAAGACATGCTAGAAAAAGAAAATCACCGTATTTGGCACCAGCGGGCGCACCGGCGTGCAGCTTATTGAACAGGCTTTGGCCGGCGGCCATATGGTGACAATCCTGGCGCGCAACCCGGCAAAAGTCGGTCAGTAGCATGCAAACCTGTCCGTACATCCTAGTAGCGTGCAGGATGCAGTGCTAGTCGCACAGGCGATGCGCGGCGCCGAGACCGTGATCAGCGTCATGGGGTCGACACATAACTGGCCGACTTTTGAGATCAGCACCGGGATCGCAAAAACCCACCAGCGCAGCCGGACCAGGGGCATGCTGAATCGGAATAGAATATTAGGCTTGCTGGGTGCCTGATTCGCGACTATTTTAGTATCCCTCCTGATCGATGTTCTGCCGGAAAATATCCTCGGTGATATGGACTGATCACGACTGCTTTCAAAGGACAAAGCTTGTGTTTTGGACATGAGCAAGCTCAGCCAGTATCTGAAAACGATTGGTGCTGGAACCAGAAATTAATTCAATCCACACCTTCTGGTATCGTCCTGTGTTGTCCGATGTCTATTTAATTATACCGATTTTTTATTCAAGATCGAGAATTAGAATCATGAATATGGGTTGGAACGCGAAAGGGTGATGCCTCGCCCCGGTAGGCAGGTCAGGGCGATCTGGGTGGAGCCTTCCGGCGAGGTAGCCTGGAGCCAGATTGCCAGAGGGCCAGCTGAACGGGTGGCAAGAGATTTGCGCAAGGTCGCATTTCCCCTGGCAGGTTCTACCAGGGTCAGGATCGTCGATCCGAGTGCAAAATCGATCGAGCGTGTCCCGGGCAGGGGAAATTGGGAAGGTTCCTGAGGGTCGATCCCTAACAGCGCAACATAATGCTCCGCGCTTTTCTCGATATCTGTCACGGCAACTATGACCCCCGTGACGCCACTTACTTGGTTAGCATGTTGTTGAGCACTCCCGGTGGGGAAGCGCAATAAACGTGGGGTAACGTCGTCGATCAGGAATGGGAGGTCGATCGTGGCGGGGAGAGCTGTTCGCCAGGAGACCTGCTGCCCATCCGGACGCTGGCGACCACCGGGCTGTGGACCATCCAGGGCGAGGCCGCGCTGGCGAATCGGTGGCAGGTCTTCGTCCAGATTGGAGGAGAGCAAGGCGAAATCTCTTAGCCCAACCCCGCTGGCTATGTCTGTCAGCAGCCGCTTACCGATTGGGAATCTGGCAGGAGCATACAATCTCATCACGCGGGTGAAATGGAGAACCTTCAATAGGGTGGTGGTTGAACGGCGAGAGGTGGCGAGCAGTTCAAGATATCCCCCGTCAGTGAATGCGATCAGAGCGTTATGCGTGAGGCCACCGACGTGTACGCCGCCGGGTGTGACAGTGAATCCTAATTGGGTGAACTGGCGCATGGCGACTGGCAGGTTGTTTACCACCAGGATTGCGTGATCGAAAATTAAGGTTGAGGACATTTGAAATGGTGTTTGTAATGTAAGGGTATAACGTTCAGAAGTTTTGACGTCCTAACCCTTTCTCGGGCTGCGCATCTGGAGGGCTTGAATGGCAATTCCGACGATCAATAGAATAAACAAGGTCAGATTGGCTGAGTTCTTGTCAAGTACAAAGGGCTGGATAATCAGGTATGACCCGATCAAAGAGGACAGGACGATCAAGGCCCATTCGAAGACCGCAGATACCAGGATCGCCCCGAGGATGCCGCCAAGGACAAAGGGCAGCCATGAAAATCCGCCGTTCCCCCAACCGATAATCGCCATCAGCTGGAGGGTGAGATAGCCTCCACCCAGGAATCCAGCCAGGCCAAGCGCTAATTGTTGTAGATAGACCGCTAAAACTGCACCTAATCCCCCGGCAACCAGGGCGATCACGAAGATCAACCAGCCTGGCTGGGGGGCGAGAAATTGACCGGCAAGGTAAAACCCGACCACAAAACCGAGCACGCCGAGCAGCAACCAGAAAAGTTTGCGGCCAAAGGCGAGCAAAGTGGCACCAAGCAGTGCGAGGATAATTGTCATATGCTATGGTTGCCTGCCGACAAGTTCTCAAGCAGGCTGCGTGTGGCGGCTGCGATCTCGTCAACGGCACGCTCAAAGACAGCCTGGTTGCGGCGAGATGGCACGCGATAGCCGCTCACTTTACGGACGAATTGCAGGGCAGCTGCGCGAATCTCTTCGTCTGAAGGGGATTCAGCTGGATTGCGTAATTGTTTGATATTTCGGCACATAAGATATTTTATCCGGTTTAATGATAAGAAGCCACTGAGAATTTAACTCTGTTTGCTGACAACTGGTTACTGGTCCACCGAAACCACGAACTCCACATAGAAATCCCCCTGTGATTGGATTTCGACCAGGGCGATGGGGAAGGGGAGGTAGTGTCCAGGGGGGTAGGGGAAGTTGGGGTCCTCGACGCGGCTCAGGCTTAAGTGAGATTCGGTGAAGGGGTACGCAACGAGGACTCCCGAGGTGCGCACCTCAACTCGCGGACCACCATCCAGGCGCCAGGACCAACCGCCAGAGGTGAATTCGCCCGAGTAGCGGTTACCCCAACCAGGTCCAAAACGCTCCCACGGGTCGATGGCAAGTGGAATCTGAATGTGGAGCGGATCTGTGGAATTGTAATCGACGCGCAAACCGTGCGGCGTGAGAATAAAAGTCTTGGAGGTGCGCTGGTCGGGGGAGGTGTAAGTCAGGCTGTTGGAGGAGACAGTTGCCTGGTAAGGCTCCCAAGGCGGGGAGCTGTCGGCGAAGGCGCCATGCATGCCACCTGGGTCAGCGCCTTCGGGAGCTGAAAGATCCCAGGTAGATGGGTCAGCCAGGCCGACGATGAACTGCGAGGAGGGAGCGATCAGCTGGTGGATTCCATCAATGCTGCGAGCGTACATAACGAGCAGCCGGCCTCCGGAGTCATCGAAAATAGCGAGAAACTTATCAGAAGCCAGGACGCACTCTGACTGTCCATCCAGGTCAGGGTCGGTGTGGCAATCGGCGCGCGGAGATGGTTGCTCAGCCCATTTGGCAGCTGCTAGCGAGAGTCCCACCTGACCAGCGTAGCGGGCACGCAGGGCGCCGAGCTGAGCAGGTTCGGGCGGCAGGGGAGCATACAGGGAAAGCGTGTGCTGCCAGGCGGCCAGGTAGAGGGGAGCGCCAATTGACTTACATGAGTCAGGGAGCGAAGTTGTGAGGCAACTCTCGGATAAGGAATTTAGGGAGTTTGGGAGTAGGGGAACAGGGGAGCTCAGGGGTAGAGGAGCTGAGGAGGTTGGGGAGAGGGTGTGTAAATCGGCAACGGTGAGCGGTTGCATCCAGGGATGAGCAGCGATATAGCGCATGGTCGCTTCGGCGGCTTTTGGGTCACCGAAGGCGCTGTCGGGCAGGCTGCCGCCCAGGATAAGCACGGGCGCATGTTGCGGTTGTTCTGAGGCGAGTAAAGCTGTTTCTAGCAAGACTAGGCGCATTTCCAAGGCCAGACCTTCATAGGTGGCGGCTTGATCTCCTCTGGGGACCGGCAGCGGGATCAGAGTTTCCCCTCGCCACCGCGCTGGCTGAAGGGTGGCAAGTGGCGTGAATACCACTGAATACCCAGGCAGCGGGCTGGTCGGGAGATGTGGGGCGAAAAGCATATCGCTGGGGGGTAATCCGAAGACTTGAGCGGTCTGGCGACTATCAGCGGCGGCGCGAGCTGGCGCCCAATCCGGGAGGCCAGCCAGAACTAAGGGAATGGATGGTGAACCCGGCAATGTGTCAGGAAGAATAAGTAACCCCATCTCCACCAATTCCTGGATCTTGGGTATAACCCCCAGATAGTCAAGGGCGGAAAGATTGGTGGGAGTCTTGAGGTCAAGCAATGCAACTGGCACTTTGGAATGGCGCACAGCCTGGAGGAGGATATGCAGGCCATGGCGTTCCCCGAAAGGTCCAGTGTGTGCTCCATCCCAGCGGCGGATGGCCTGGGCAGGAGTGTAGGCCGGAAAAGTATTCCAGAAGGCGAGCAAGAGTGGAGCACGGCCTGGTGGCTGGCTGTCGCTGTGGAAAGGTCCCAGACTGTCAGCGGGAAAAGACGAACCGGCTGGGGTAATGAAAGCCTGAAGATCGAAGCCAAATTTACCAGCCGGAAATGTAGTCTGGTTGAGAGAGACGATGAATGTATCGAGCCAGGGAATGCGGACGATACGAGGGATGGGGGGAGCGTCTAGGCGCTTCAGGGAATGGGCAACCGTCTCTTCGTACTTAGGTGTGTTAGAGTTTGGGAACTGGAGTGATGGGAAAGGGGGAATACCTGGTTGCGTGTAGTCATAGATGATAGTCTGGGGTGAACCTTTGGCAGGCAAGATGAGCAGCAGGTCCCATTTGAGTTTAGAGGTAGCCTGGATAGGCAGAGCGCGGGTGCCGCCAGGTGCGGTATCCAAAGCAATATACAGATCAGAGGTTGAGTCAAAAGTCAAGTCGAGTACATCCAGACGTATTTGCAGGTCACTGCCCGCGGAACGGGTGTAGGCAGCGATCAAGTCCAGGTCCGGTGATGTATTACCAGCGGGGGAAAGGTGTCGCAGATCTGCGTATTCCCAGGGCAATGCTGGTGAACCAGAAGGCCGGGGGGCGCAAGCTGCCAGGGTCATAAGAAGGAGAAATGATGTAAGGACGATGCAGCGAGCAGGCATGGTCTAGGTCTATCGGGTGCTTAGGAGACCTTGCGAATATGTAAGTAGTTTAAAGGAATGATTGTGATAAAATGATCTTGAGTTTGATCCAGCGCCTTACTTGATAAGTCTAACACATACGAACAACGATATACCTAGTATCGCAGCTTGATAACAAAACCTAGTCTCTAATTTTGTTAGCGAGGCTTCGAAAAAGGCAAACCTGCCGCGAGGTAGGGACGCAAAGCCAAGGGTCTCTGGTGAGACAGCCAGGTTACCTATAAGCCGATCTGCACTAAGGGGTAACCAACCTGTGTTTCAGAGACAGCCTGGTCACTGTGAAGTCTTGCTTGAGAAGGAAAAGCACTCTCAAGGAAGACTTTTCTGGTTAATAGGCTCTTTATAAGATCAGTTCGGCAATGGGAGAGGAAAAATGATTGCCGCTACACATGCCAACCTTCTGAAAGACAGATGTAATCATCCTGTTTTCGATCCTCGCAAGGTTCTGTTAATCGTTCTTGTCTTGTTCGCCCTGCTAGCTAGTGGCTGTGCTGAACTTGATAAACCAAGTCCCTCAGAGTTTGGAAATTTCTCCAATAATGGGATTTTAGGTCAGCCGAGTGGAGCTGTGGAAGCCTCTCCTCCAGCTGGTTTGCCGAGCCAGACTATACCGGTCGCTCCTTTATTCGCAGAGTTCTATGCAAACCTGGGTGGGATGGACGTGCTCGGACCCGTTATCTCGCCTCTGTTCGAATCCGGCAACTTAAAGGAGCAATATGTAGAATCTGGATTGATGGTATTCGACGAAACGGCGACTGGCAACGACCGATTCCGACTGGCATCGCTGGGTTTGGAGTTTGTCATCTCCAATCCGGAGACACCAGAACCAAAGCAATCAGGAGGGCGCATTATCGATGGGCGCCTGATCCCGGCTGAGTTTCTTCTTATGTACGATAAGCTAGGCGGAGCGCGCTACGTCGGTCGTCCGCTGACCGATGTGCGATATAACCCAGAGAAGCAGCGTAGTGAACAGTATTTTGAAAATCTGGGTTTTTACCGGCTAGATCAAGATCCGCCCGGAGTAGTGCACTTGATGGAATATGGCGCCTACGCCTGTAACCTAATCTGCCGCTATTCTGCCTCCTCGGCAAGCGTCCCCCTCCGGCGATTGGTGTTGCCGGAAGCTTTCGAGTCGAAGGTACAGCAATTGGGTGCTGCGATTACAGGGCGAATGTTGGCTGAGCCACACCGCACGGTGGACGGAAGGCAAGCGGTGATCTTTGAAAACCTGGTGCTGGTCGTTGATCGAAAGCAACCAGGGGGAGCGTCCCTGCTGCCAATTGTGGAAATGACTGGATTCCAGCAACAACCGCTCGTGGAGCCACAAAAAAATCCGCTGATGACCTTTTACCCAATAGAGAATGGCTTAGGTCACAATGTACCAATTTACATCGAAGGATTCTTGAAACAGTTCGGGGGAGTGGATATCACCGGCTTCCCGATCAGCGAAGTCCTAGCAATCGCCCCTGGGGTGTACCAGCAATGTTTTACCAACCTCTGCGTGGAAATTAACCTCAATTTACCAGAAGGCGAGCAGCTCAAGATATCTCCATTGGGCCGGAAGTACAAAGAGATGGTATTTGATCAGGCGCAGAGTTTCGTTGCAAGCCAATCGCTCGTTTATGTCGATCTGAAAATTTGGGAGGCAGCCTCTTATATTTCGGCGAAGGAATCGCAGGTGGTCCATGTGGCGATTTTCGAAAATGGCGTGCCGTTGAGGAACCGGGAACCGGTGTTGCTGCTGACATTGCCGGACGGGAGCCTGCTAAACATGGTTTTCCCACCAACCGGGGCAGATGGTCGGACTTCGTTGGAGATACCTCCCATCCCGGCATCTAATCAAACCTTGATCGCCTACAGAGTGTGCCTCTACGGCCTGAATGGGGAGATTAAATATCTGGACGATCATTGGCAGATCTGGGATTGATCCGTTAACAATTACACAACTTAAGGTTATAATACAAAACGCCCCCATATATAAGCTTCGGCCTGACCCTGACTGCCATATATAGGGTATAGCAGCCCTTGGTTCAGGAGAGCTGTTGTCAGCCAAATAAGGGAGGCCAAGTAAAGCTTTGGTAGTCCTTATCTTGGTTTGTGGACCGAGCGATGTGTAGGCAATTTCTTGTCAGTTAACTAAAACAGATCATATCCACGTGTATTGTGATAAGAGCATGCCGAAGTCAACTCCATTCATTACTCTAATCCTCTTATCTGTAATCACTACTGCCTGTAATCTTCCCACCCGGCAAAAAACAGCTTCTCAAGTAACCCAACCTCCTGGTAACCGCCTGGTCGAAGCTTACCCAGTCGACACACTTTTTAGTGAATTTTACGCCTTCTTCGGAGGAGAGGGAACTCTGGGACCGACCATTTCCCCATTAATTGAATCTGGCAATTTAAAAATACAATATACTGAAGCGGGAATGATGGTTTACGACCCTCTGACAACGGGTAGCAAGCGATTCCAGCTGGCTCCCCTGGGAATTATGCTGGGAGTGGCCGAGCCGCCCGTTCCCGATCCAGGGAAACCCGAGGTACGTTACTTAAACGGGCATGTGATCTACGCACCGTTTGAACCGATGTACGAACGATTGGGCGGGGCACGCTTTGTGGGTAGGCCTTTGACTGAAGTACACCACAATCCCGAGAAAAGGCGCATCGAACAGTACTTCGAGAACCTTGGTTTTTACCAGCTTGAGGACGACCAAGCTGGTAAGGTTTATCTGCTTGCCTATGGGGCTTTTGTATGCGACCGACAATGCCGCTACCAACCCCCGTCAGCCAGTATTCCAAGCCAAACCCCTTATCTGCCAGAACCATTTGCTTCAACAACGGCGCAGATGGGATTTGATTTCGTTGGCCTGACCCTCACCCAGCCGTACCTGGCTGAAGATGGGAAAATGGAGGTCATCTTCCAAAATGTAGTGATGGTATTGGACACCGCGGGGTCGGCGGAGAAGCGTGCAATCGAATTTTCCTTCCGTATATGGTTGCCCGAGGTGATCTTACTAAGCGATATGAGTTTACCTGGCGAGGAACTGAAGCTTTCTGAGCGGACATGGTTGCCTTTGATTGTGACAATCCGGCCAGGCGACCGTAAGCCAGTTTTGATGCGGGTGATTCCGCAGGTTTGGTTACCTTTGGTGATGAAGAGCGGCGTATTGAGCTTGGATACAGCCTCTTTACGCCCTATCGTCACTCTGGTCGGGATTCAAGCGCAACCACCTGTCGACCGCCGGAATGATCCGCTGATGGTCTTTTACAAGGTAGAAGGGGACAAAGGTTACAATGTACCGGTTTATTTCGATGCGTATTTGCGGCAATTTGGTGGGTTGGAATTGGTAGGAAGACCGATCACCGAGGTTTTTCCATTGGAAGATGGCGTATTCCGGCAGTGTTTCACCAATTTGTGCCTGGATTTCAATGTCAATGCCCCTGATTCCGAGAAATTAAAGATCGCCCCTCTGGGTCTTGAGTATAAAGAACGCTATTATCAAGCAACGAGCACGCTGCCCAGGACCAAAACCTTAAACAACCTGCGCATCGAGGTGTGGGAAAGTAAGCCATATGTTGCCCCAGATGCCGGTCAAGAGATCCGCGTCGTTGTTTACAAAGAGGATGTCCCCCTTAAAAACCAGAAACCGGTGTTAACGGTGACAATGCCCGATAACCGGCGACAAGTGTTGGTCATGGAACCAACGGATGAACGCGGGGAGACGTCACTAGAATTGCCGTCTATCGCTGCTCAAAATGGGACCTTGATAATATACGAGGTGTGCCTGGAGGGAACCGGTGGCGAACCTTTGTGTGTGGGGGATCAATATCTGATCTGGGGAAATCCGTAGGATCAGCAAAAATACATAAACTGGAATCGATGCTTCCTCGAGTTCATCGTAATAAGCGGGGACCGGCTCAAGCCCCATATCCTGTAGATCGCCCCGGTTAGATTGCGGAACGGTGGCTCAATCTCAGTCTGGGAAGGTTAATCATGCAGTCATTTAGCCACGGAGCAATTCATTTCTATTTTTATTTTATCGAGGCGAGTCAGGAACTCCTCTGGAAGGGTGTCATTGGCGACGATTTGGTTCCAAAGTTGGCAGAGGCGTGGACCATATTCTGGATCCAACGCGAATGCAGTAGAGGTCCGCTCGAAAGCAGCAGTCCATTTTCCGGTGTGAGCCTCAGCCTCAATGAAGGGCAGCATTTCATGGGGGTTATTGGGTAAATAACCGTTGGCCTGGGCTTGTTCCCAAAGGGACATAACTCTGAGCCAATCCTTAAACTGGCGTGCCAAGTCTGCTTTTTGATAGTAATAACACCAGGTGTGCTCAGGTTCCGGTCCAAAGAATTCAACGGGTGGGTAATTTGCATAAAGTGGAGTAGGTTCAATCCGGCTAAGGTTTGAAACCGGGAGGATACTGCGCAGGCGGGTGGGCAGAATTGGATTCTCGACATCCTCGGATGAAAGCACCCACAGGCAGCGTCCCACCGGATCGGTATAATAGATAGCCAGAGTTTCCAGGCTTGAACCGGTAAAGGTATAGTGCCGAAATGTCTCCTCTAAGGGTTTGCCTTGTAAGAAGTTCGGGATCGCTTTCTGGTTAACGTCCTGTTCAAGCTCGAGGAACCAATAATCCAGATTAGGGGATTCAGATGAAAGTGGGTAAACCAGGTTGAGAGCCATCGAGGTGGAAATGCGACCAACATAGATAAATAATTCATCGTTGGAGAGGATAGCTGTGCGGGGCTGGATGTGCGGGGCACGCCAGTAAAGTTGCCAGTAGAAATTGTTCTGCTCTAAAGTGGAGCGATAGTAGGAGGTTGCTGTACGCAGGTGAAAACCGACAGAGGAGCCGATCAACACACCGATTAAGATGATCTTCGGCAGGCGGCGTGGGGTGAGCCATTCCAAAAAGAGCACAACCAGGATACTAAGCCCAAACATGGCCGCCAACGCGAAGCGACTGCCATATAGACCATACAGCGCTTGCCGGTCGGTGAGCCAGACAGGAAGTGGACCGAGAAGCGCTGCCAATAAACCAATGACCAGGGCTTGCCTCATCCAGCCTTTATCTTGGGAGGTAACTTGGTCCTGAACTGGTTCGAGACGGCGCAGAAAGATGATGGTCAGGCCAGCGGCGAGAAATCCAACTAGGAGAGTAAACAATCTTGCTCGGTCGACCTGGTTGAACTGAGATGGTTCCATGGTTGCATACCAGGACCCGATCAGGTTATTGATCAGATCCTGGGCAGAAAGTTGAAACAGGCGGGATAATGTACTGAACGGTTGAGAAATCAAGGCATAGATCATGGTAGGCTGGTTAGGATCTTCCGCCAAGCTGGTCGTAAACTTTAAACGCCAGATAATCACGCTGATCAGCGCAATCAGGTATGGAGACCAATGTAAAAGGGTAGAAAGCAATTTGCGGCGGTTGCTGGTTGTTCTTTCAGCAAGCAGGAACCAGAGAATCGCCGGGCGGAGCAGCTCCAGACCAATGAAATATTCCATGGTGAGCATTTCCAGGGTGGAGGCGAATACAGCCAGAAGTGTCAAGGGCCAGAACCAGCGCGGGCGGCGGATGGCGTTGATCATCGCCGCGATTGAGAGAAAGTATAGGGCGTAGCAAATCCAGTGCTGACTAAAAGCCACCGCCACGGGTTGCTGGCTAAATGCCGGGTAAATGGCGAAAAGGAACGCCATCCAGGTGACTTCCCGAATGTGCTTTCGCCACAGGCCACGCAACGTCGACCACATCCCCAAGATAGTGAGCCACCGAACCATTAAGGTGAAAATATGCCATACGACCGGTCGGGTTCCCAGCAGCGGGGCGGTGACGATAAAAGTCCAGGCCGAGAACGGTCGTTCGCTGCGATAGAAATCCCAGAATTCATTGACTCCGAATAGGCGGATGGTCATGATTGCTGGCCAATCATCCCAATATAGACCCAAGAATGGAATGAGCAGGCCAAAACTGAGCAGGCAGAGCAATAATATGGCTAAGGGGACTGTGCGGGAGGTAAAGGGAATTTTAAGCTGAGCCATTTTGTTATTTTAATAAGCTTCCTACGTCCAGTTTGAATCTGCGGAGGGATCGTCTGACGCGTGTGACGCGTGAATCAGCCAATTCAAATCCTATCCTACCATAAATCGAATTTTTGTTCCGCGTCGTTACAGCATTATGATCCCCCAAAAGGCGTGTCACACAAGATAGAAAATGGTCGTTTCTATGCGTGAAAATCGAGTCGCATGTTCTATATCCTATTGGAGCGCTAGGCAGCTACCTTCATGGACGCCCTATTATTAGATCGTTTAATCTCGGTGTTATAATCCTGGAAAGTTCCTGTTATCAAACCTTCCTAACCACCTCCTATTATGCCCGATGTTAACGATTTGAGTGATCGCGAGAGAGAAATCCTGTTTCTGGTTGCGACAGGGGTGAGCAATAAAGAAATCGCGTCATCTCTTTATATCAGCACTAACACTGTCAAAGTGCACCTGCGCAATATTTTTGCCAAGATTGGCGTCACGACCCGCACCGAGGCGGCAATGTATGCGGTCAGTGCTGGATTGGTGGGACCAGGCATAAATGCCAGGAGTGGGCAGTTGGATGGTGTATCAGGCCTGGCGACCACTGAAGGGGCGATCGCTGTTCCCTCAGGAAATGCTCCCCAAAGCATCCGATCGCGTTGGTTGACCGGCGGGGTGGTTGTAGCCCTGATCGTACTCAGCTTAGTCGCCTTATTTGGCTGGCGCACGGCGCGATCTTTGACCCGGGTTTCGGCGAGCCCGTCTCCTACGGTGATTCCACCTCGCTGGGAGGAACTTGCCCCTCTACGCATGGCCCGGAACGGGTTGGCGGTCGCGGTTTATGGAAACCAGATTTACGCCATTGGTGGAGAGACTTCCCAGGGGGTGACTGGCGTACTTGAGCGATATGATCCAGAGACTGATCGTTGGAGTTCTCTTTCACCCATACCAGTCCCAGTAGCGGATGTGAACGCAGTTGTGATTGGGGGGAAAATTTATACCCCAGGCGGGCGACTCGCCAGTGGGGAAGTTACGAATCTCATGGAGATTTATGATCCTCTTCAGGACAACTGGGAAAAAGGCAGCCCGCTCCCTGTGGCATTGAGCGCGTATGCACTGACGGCCTTCGAAGGCAAGCTTTATCTTTTCGGGGGGTGGGACGGGGAAAAGATCGTTGCTACTGTTTACGAATACAATCCAGAAGGAGACACATGGACCGCGCGCACGTCCATGCCGACCGCGCGAGCCTTCGCTGGCGCTGCGCCGGCGGGTGGCAATATTTTTGTGGTGGGGGGATACGATGGGCAGCGCGCCCTGGCAGTCAACGAAATATATCTACCTGAGCGAGATAATGGACAGCAAGTCGCCTGGACTCAAGGTGAGCCGCTCCCCGAGGGTAGATATGCAATGGGAGTGGCCAGCGTTGCTGACATCTTACACGTAATCGGTGGTGTGGGGAATAATAATGCGGCATTGCAGTCCCTGGAGTTTCCGCCACAAACCGGGATTTGGCAAGCGTTTGAAAGCCCTCATCCACAACCCTGGTCTCACCTGGGGTTGGCATCCTTGGGGACACGCCTATTCATCATTGGGGGTGATCTGAACGCCGCCCCGACTGCCAAGAACCTGGCTTACCAGGCGATTTACATTATCACCTTGCCGGTAGTGAGATAGGCATAAGGTCTCTAACGCGCCCAGGACAGCAGAAAGAGCGATCATTGAAACAAGTTCTAAGGTAATGTGATCGTCCCTAGATCGGTCACTTCTCCAGCTTTGACTTCAATCAACCGGTAATCCTCCGTCCCCTCATCCTGAATTACCGTACTGGTCACCGGATTCCAAATCACCAGGGCGTAAATACCTGGGGTGATGTCTGTGAACAAGAATCGCCCGGTTTGATCCTGGACAGCCAGGGGGTCGGTGCTATCGGAGAAAGCGACGATGGGAGGTAGGTCTCCTTCATCTGGTTTGATCGTCCTGGCTAAGTAGAGCGCACCCAGGACAGGCTGGTTATCCGGTCCAGAAACCAGCTGTCCCACGACAACCCCAGTGTCTTTGCCAGGTTCAGGGATAACCAATGACTCGGGCAGTTGAATTACTACAGGAGTGATTTCAGGAGCTGGATAACTTTCATCATACGCATTACTAACAGGTGTGGAAACAACCGGAGCAGGATAAGGATAGCCCTCGAC
>Ga0209126_1000253_pt1 | contig 17827 bp, 17 predicted proteins | sample RifCSP19_1_FD_184024 | JGI IMG/M metagenome (GOLD analysis project Ga0209126, IMG submission 184024) | Soil microbial communities from Rifle, Colorado - Rifle CSP2_sed 19_1 (SPAdes) (version 2) | ecosystem: Environmental > Terrestrial > Deep subsurface > Rock core/Sediment | place: Rifle...
ATACAAAGGGCCTATCCACGGGGCGCTTATTATGGGACGTTATTTTGACTCAAAAATAGTCAGCCTGCTCGCTGAGCAAACAAAGCAAAGCATTAATGTCTTACGGGTTGACGACAATGTGATATCTGATGAGTTCAGACTTGCAATGGATAAGATTAATGATGCAGCCCCTGTCCTGGTATCTTCTTTAAGCAGGGATTCTGTGGCAGGCTACACTATTGTTAAAGATATTTATGGTGACAGGGCATTTGTATTAAAAATTGATAGCCGAAGGAAAATATACATACAGGGCGTTCAGACAATAACATATTTTATCCTCTGGTTTGTTTTTGCAGCAGCCATTTTTGCACTTGTAAGTTACTGGCTTTTTGAGAAACTTGTCCTGTCGCGACGGGTAGGGAAGGAGTCTGAGGCTAAGTACAGGGCTGTTATAGAGCACGCGACTGAAGGCATACTTTTTGTAGATCGTGATAATAAGAAGATAGTTGAAGTTAATAAGGCATTAAAAAACCTGCTTGGCTACGACAATAATGAAATATTGCAAATGTCATTATATGACATACTTTCAGAGGATGCTGAGACTGCATTCCTTGAGGTTGAACGTATTGTAAACGAGAAGAGGGATCTAAGGCTCAGACATAAAGATGGTTCGTTATTGTATGCCGAATTATCTGCGACTCCACTTGAACACAGTGACAGTCAGACTATGTGTGTTGTGGTTCATGATATAACCGAGAGAAAACTTTTTGAAGAGCAGTTGATGGATCAGGCAACTCACGATTCCCTGACCGGCCTGGCCAACAGAAATCTCCTTAATGACCGGCTTACTCAGGCCACGGCATACCAGAAAAGGAAAAAGATGCTGTTTGCAGTGATGCTGCTTGATCTTGACAGGTTTAAGGTCGTAAATGACACACTGGGACACAGCGCAGGAGATATCCTGCTGAAGCAGATTGCCGAGCGGCTTGCGAATGGTGTAAGAAATTATGATACTGTTGCGAGGCTGAGCGGGGATGAGTTTGTTATACTGGTAAATGATGTGACTGATACTAATGATATTATAACAGTGGCAAAGAATATACTGAATTTGTTTAATGCTTCGGTAAAAATAAGTGACAATGAACTTTTTGTTGCAGCGAGTATCGGGATATCAATGTTCCCATCAGATGGCGACAGCGCTGACCATCTGTTGATGAAGGCTGATACGGCAATGTATCATTGTAAGGCGCAGGGTGGAAATAACTATCAGTTCTTTGCCGAAGAAATGAACCTGAAGGTTAAAGACAGGCTGAGTATGGAAACAAATCTGAGAAAGGCATTGGAACAGCAGGAATTTGTTCTCTATTACCAGCCCAAGGTCAGCTTGTCTACAGGAGAGATCTGCGGGATGGAGGCATTGATCAGATGGCAGAGAGACGGGAAAATGATATCACCGGCAGAATTTATCCCCCTTGCAGAGGAGACAGGCGTTATCATCCCAATAGGTGAATGGGTGCTCCGAACCGCATGCAGAGACATGAAACAATTAATAGACGCAGGGTATACCAGTCTTATTATTTCTTCAAATCTCTCTTCCCGGCAATTTGCGAATGATAGTCTTATTGAATTGATCGGGAGTATACTCGATGAGACCGGTCTCGACCCCGCGTGTTTAGAGCTGGAACTTACAGAGAGCATCCTGATGAAGGATGAGGAAAGGCTGATCAGGAAGCTTTTTGCGATAAAAGACAGAGGTATCAGGCTCTCAATTGATGATTTTGGTACAGGTTATTCCTCTCTAAGCTACCTGAAAAGGTTTCCGATTGATGTATTGAAAATAGACCGCTCATTTGTTATGGACATTACTACTAATCCTGACGGCGCAGCCATTGTGGAGACCATATTGGCAATGACCCATACACTGAAGCTGAGGTCAGTAGCAGAAGGTGTTGAGAAATTAGAGGAGCTTATGTTTCTTGCCGAACATGGGTGCGAGGAGATGCAGGGGTTTTATTTCAGCAGGCCGGTGCCGTTAAATGCATTTACAGAGCTGCTCAGTTCAGGGAAAAGACTTCAGACCGGCGTTATAGCTTCATAGCCCTGAAATATATGAATCCGCCAATCACTCCGAACACAATATTTGCCAGCCAGGCTGACAGAATGGGATTAATACGTCCGGAGTATCCGATATTTACTGACATCGAGTACACTGTCCAGTACAGGACGCCTGTTAGGATACAAAGACCTATTCCTTTGGCGAGACCGCCATACCTTTTGATGCGGGAACCAAAACCAATCCCGAAGATGGATAAAATAAACCCTGAAAAGGGGAACGATGTCTTTGCATATAAGTCAACTGTCAGCCGTTTTACCTCATAGCCCTCTCTTTTTATCGTATCAATATAATTTTTCAATGTTGCAAAACTTGTTTCAGCTGCCTGAACAATCACACGCCTGAAATCATTCATCCTGATAGGAAAATCTGCAGGAAGGGTATCAAACTCCAGGAGATTTATTATTCTGTTATCAGCGCCAAACTGCCTCTTTACCCCTGATTTAAGAAACCACTGACCATCTTCTGATACCGCGCCTTCAGCAGAAATACTTTCCCTGATATTAAATTCAGGTGTCAGATAATAGATATTTATGCGTCCCATAATCTTCTTGTCAGGGTCTATAAACCTTACATTGTATATTGTATAGTCCCCGGCCTTCAGCCAGAGGCTGTCTTCTTTAAAGAACATCTCTCTTGGTTTTGACTCGGTCATCATTCGTATCTCCTCTGCCTTTTTATTGCTCACAGGCATGATTGAGTTGTTCAGTACGAATGTGCCGGCAGAAACAAGCAGGGCTATACCTAATACAGGCAGTGTAATATTATGTATACTCAACCCGCCGGAACGCAGGGCGGTAAGTTCATTATATTTTGTAAAAAGTCCCAGATTCAGAAACGATGCAAAGAGGAGAGAAAGAGGTACTGTGAAATATATTGCCTGAGGCAGACGGCAGAGAAAAAAGCCTGATATAGTTAAAAAATCTGCATGAACTCTTGTAAAGTCACCAAGGTTTTCAAATACATCAATGAGAATATACAGTACTGTGAACGCCCCTGCAATGAGAAAGAATAATTTTATGAATTCTGATGAGACATATCTTGAGATTATCTTCATTTGCCTTTTGATACCGGATTAAACAGCGATAGCCCTCTTTCTGCAGACACAAAAGCAATTGTAACTACTGCGAGCATCAGTGAAATAAATACCGTTGCCCAGGCTGCAAGCACAGGCGGGATGAATCCTTCAACTGCCAGTATCTCAAAACCGCTGTCGAATATGTAGTAGCCGAAAACAATAACAATACTTAATATGAAACCTGCAAATCTGCTTGAAAACCTGGTCATAATGCCTATAGGCGAGCCGAGAAGTCCGAGGACCAGGGCAGCAGCAGGCAATGAAAACTTTTTGTAATACTCCATTAACAGCCGCCTGTATTCCCTCTCCCTCCCCTGATCCTTCTTCTCTTTTATTTTCATCCTCAATTCGGTGAGACTCAAGCCCCATTTCTCCTTAATGAGCCGAACACTCTCAATGGACTGAACTGACTCCAGCCTTAAGAAGTATGTTGAAAACGAGACCATCTGATATTTACTCCTGTCATCAGACTCAAAGTAGATATGACCATCCTGAAGCCTCAAAAACAGGTTTGATGTGGCAGGGTCATTGAGGATATTACCCTGCCTCGCAGTAATGATCTTTGAATCCTTCGATGAACGGTCGGAAATCAGGACGCTGTTCAGTGTGTCCCCTGAAGTGATTTTCTTCACATATACTAACAGATTAAACAGATTATTAAATACACCCTCCTGCAGGCCCAGGTTTTTTTGTTCGTTCAGTGTCTCATATGATTGTATGCGAATGTACCTGTGTCCCATAGGCTGTAGAACAGATGATGAGATAAGCGCGAGAAGAAAGGCAGTTACAGAAAAGACAAATACAGGTAAAAGCATGCGGTACAGGCTTATCCCGCCTGACCTTATTGCCGTTACCTCGTGATCTGTTGAGAGCCGGCTGAAGGTCAGTATGGATGAAATCAGGACTGAAAGCGGTATTGCAAGCACTAAAAAAAGGGGTATAATGAAGATCGAAAATTTTACGAGGAGAAGAAAACTTATACCGGTCTCAGACGATATCCTTGAGAATTTAATTACCTGCTGCATAAGGAATGCTGATAACAGGACTGCGATGCTCAGGATAAAGGAAATCGTAAGTTCGCGGAGGATATATCTGTCTAATATCTTTACCATAATGAATCCATACTATACAATAAATCGTTTTATTACTAAACACGAAAAATGCAAATGGTAAAAGATTATACAAAATTCAAGTCATACCTCGATGACAGGGTGAGGCATTATCCCTTTCTCAATGATATGGTAATCTTCTACAAGGGGCTGCTTGATATCTGGAGCGCTTCTTCCCCGGATGACCTGTCGGCCTTGTTCAATGTTCCTGCAAAAGATCCGGATTTTACCAACAGTATAGATATTGCGCAGAAGGTCTTCAAGTTGTTTGAGAAGAACAGGCAGGGGGATAACATAATGGGGTGTGCAGGTTCGTCATCGGATGCCGTTCTGGAGTTCATAAAACATGGACTCTCAAAGGATGATAAATTCAAAAATGCACTGCTTAAATGGATACTCAAGCCATCTTTTGAATATACACTGAGAAAGCTCAATATTGAAACCAGGTTTGGAAATGAAAGATGCCCCTTATGTGCATCACCTCCGTCTATGGCCATAGTCTTTACCCCGGAGAACGGGACATCCGAGCAGCGTCTGCTTTCCTGCTGCTTTTGCACATACAGGTGGCAATATCATTTGACAGGTTGTCCTTCCTGCGGAAATACAAGACCGGAGCGTTTTGGCCTTATTGTTGGCGACTCTGTTCGTGACCAGTGTGTGCGTGCCGTGAGTTGTGAGGAGTGTCATACATACATAAAGACCGTATTTACAGGATGCCGCAGTGACAGGAAGAGACCGGATGAACTTGACATGGACATTGAGGATGTAGCTACCCTGAATCTGGACATTATGGCCGATCAGCGTGGTTTTACTGCACTGTGTCAAGGGGGGATTTGAATGGATATTTTCAGGTGAAGCATCGTTTTTTTAATACAATCATTATTATCATATGCATATCCCACATAGCCTTATTTTCAGTGCACGGAGTATTTGCTGAGGTTGCCTGTCCCCAGCCGCTCAAAATGGTCTCATCCAGCCCCGTGCATCTTTCCGAAGGGGTTTCAACAGATGGGACAATTATTATTACGTGGGACAAGGCGGCATTAGAGAACCTGTCAGAGGGACTGAGAGATCTGAAGCCGGTACTTGAATCTGTAAATATTGCAGGCGGGAGGTATGGAATGGGAACTCTCCTCACTACTGAGTGGGGCATAGGAGGGACTGTTTCATGGAAGGATAACGTTGAGACAATTACTCCGGAAGCTCCGTTAGAGCCCGGGACTCAGTACAGACTATGGACTTACTTATACTTAACAATAAACGATGGCAAACCTCAGTCATGCGCCGGGATAGGCGGTGAAGTAGTCTTTAAAACCTCAGGCACCACGCCGGATGATGGTAATCCGGTACGTAATATAGACCTTTCAAAGATTTATCACGGGGATGAATATGGACATGGGGATATCACAGGCAATGTTAAAGAACTAAACCCGGCGCTTGATGTGATGACTGTAGATGATATAAAAAAAGGCAGGGTATCAGTGGTTATCTATAAGGGGGTGCCTGTACTGAAAGAGGGACAGTTTGTTCCGTTTGGGATGATACAGGTTGGCGATAAGGTATCCGTAAGGTTTACCGGCGGCAGGGCGGTGACAGTAGATATACAAAATCCCTTGCAATAAAATATTTCCCTGTGTTAATATCTCAACGATATGTCCGGTCTGGTTAAAGAAAAAAATCTCCTCGCAAGGTCAGCCTATCACTATGAGATTCAGGATGTAAAAGTGCCTAATCTGTTCAGGGAATTTTTCCCTTACAGTGAGGTGCCTAAAATCCCATTCAACCACCGTATTGTCCCTCAATATACACCGGAGGAGTTCTGGATAAGTGATACGACATTTCGTGACGGACAGCAGTCTCGACCACCATACACCGTTAAGCAGATAGTAGATATATATGATATGTTTCACAAGCTTAGCGGACCTAACGGGGTATTAAGGCAGTGCGAATTTTTCCTTTACAATAAAAAGGACAGGGAAGCGGTTGAGAAGTGTCAGGAGAGGGGATACAGATTCCCTGAGATAACAGGCTGGATAAGGGCGGTTAAGGAGGACTTTCAGATTGTTAAAGAGGCCGGCCTTAAAGAGACCGGTATCCTTACCTCATGCTCTGATTATCATATTTTCCTTAAACTTGGTATGACAAGAAGAGAGGCCGCTGATAAGTATCTTGACATCGTCAGCAAGGCGCTGGAATCAGGGATCATCCCCAGATGTCATCTTGAAGACATAACCCGGGCCGATTTTTATGGTTTTGTAATCCCGTTCGTTCAGAAGCTGATGCTATTATCTGAGCAGAGCGGTATTCCGGTAAAGATAAGGGCATGTGACACCATGGGATATGGAGTTCCCTATATCGGCGCATCCACCCCGCGTGGTATTCCGGAGCTGATCTATGGCCTTGTCCACTACGGAGGGGTCCCTTCACAACAGCTTGAATGGCATGGTCACAATGATTTCCACAAGGCGCTTATTAATGCTACTACGGCATGGTTATACGGATGTTGTTCCGCGAATGGTGTAATGCTTGGTTTTGGTGAGAGGACGGGGAATACGCCTGTTGAGGCCCTGATTATGGAGTATATTGCATTACGGGGTGATAACAATGGTGTTGATACGACACTGATTACTGACCTGGCAGATTATTTCAGGAAGGAACTTGGTGTGCAGATCCCTGCAAATTATCCGTTTGCAGGTGTAGATTTTAATAATACGAGCGCCGGTATCCATGCTGATGGGGCGCTGAAGAACGAGGAAATATACAATATATTTGATACCGTTAAACTGCTCAAGAGGCCAATGGGTATAACGATTACTGACAAGTCCGGCATTGCAGGTATTGCCTATTGGATTAACGGACATCTCGGGCTGGATGACAAACAGGCGGTGGACAAGAAACATCCCGGGGTTGCGAAGATATATAAGTGGGTTATGGAACAGTATGAGGCCGGCAGGCTGACAGCCATTTCATCGGACGAGATGTATTCACAGGCAAAGAAGTATTTGCCTGAATATTTTGGTTCTGACCTTGACCGTTTGAAGAAACGGGCTGAGGAGATAGTTGCATCACTTGTTGAAGAGGTAGTTGATGATGAGCCATTCAGGGTTCTGGATACGGCAGGGATGGAGATAAAGATGCAGAAACTGGTGGATGAGAATCCATTTATTCAGTTTGCATATGTTGTTGACCTCCAGGGAAAGATATTGACTAAGAATATTACTCAGGTGATTGACCGGGCCAAGTATGAGAAGTTTGATATGGGACAGGACTTTTCCAACAGGCCGTGGTTTATTGAACCGGTCAGAAGCGGCAGGACATTTGTAACAGATTTCTACAAATCCCTTGTAACAGATGCACTTTGTGTTACAATCTCAACCCCTGTCAGAAATAAAACCGGTGAGATTAAGGGTGTGTTTGGTGTGGACCTGAAATTTGAAGATGTGGTGAAGATTGACAGGAGGATGGGGGGGCAGGCTGTATAGTCCGGGGAAAAGGGATGGGTGGAAGGGGAGATTGTTTAGGTAGCTGGTAGCGGGTAGGGGGTAGCAGGTGAGAGGTGAGAGGTGAGAGGTGAGAGGTAAGAGGTAAGAAGTTAGAAGTTAGAAGTTAGAAATAATATCTTTTTGGAGGTTATCGTGGCGGCTCGCAATAAAATAACTATAGTTGGCTCAGGGAATGTTGGGGCGACTGCTGCCCAGAGGATAATGGAGAAGTCGCTTGGGGATGTTGTATTAATTGATATTGTCGAAGGGATTCCTCAGGGTAAGGCGCTTGATATCCTTGAATCTGCATCGTTGAGCAATTCTGATGTAAGCATTACCGGAACCAATAATTATGATGATACATCCGGATCTGATATTGTAGTTATTACTGCAGGACTTGCGAGGAAACCCGGAATGAGCCGCAGGGACCTGCTTGAGAAGAATGCAGGTATTGTAAAGGGCGTAACCTCAGAGGTGGTCCGGCGGTCCCCTGACTCCATTCTTATTGTAGTAACCAACCCTATGGACCTGATGACATACGTTTCATACACTGTTTCAGGTTTTCCAAAGCATCGTGTAATCGGAATGGGTGGCGTGCTTGATTCCGCACGCTTTAAGTGTTTTATCTCATCTGAACTTAATGTGTCGGTTGATAATATACATGCCTTTGTCCTTGGCGGTCATGGCGATCTTATGGTCCCGCTTGCAAGATTTTCCACAGTTGCCGGGATCCCGATAACTGAATTGCTCTCAAGTGCTCAGATTGACAAGATGGTTGAGCGCACGAAGTTCGGGGGCGGGGAGATAGTTGAACTTCTGAAAACAGGAAGCGCATATGTTGCCCCTGCTGCGTCCATAGTAGAAATGGTGGAGGCGATCCTCCTTGACAGGAAAAAGATATTGCCTTGTGCCGCGTACCTGGAGGGAGAGTACGGCATAAAAGGTATATTTACAGGGGTGCCTGTAAAACTTGGAAGGAAAGGGATTGAGCAGATAATTGAAGTAAAGTTTAAAGATGATGAAAGAGATGCCTTTATCAAATCTGTGAATATGATCAAAAGCGGGGTAGAGGAACTGAAGGAAATTCTTAAATGAGGCGGGTGCATTTCAACGACATAGTAGATAAGGTCAGGGACATGTGCATGGATGCAAATTACAATCTCAGCCCGGATGTTACTGCTGCATATGAAAAGGCCCTGGAAACAGAGAAATCACCACTCGGGCAGGAGGTGCTGAGACAGATTATGGAAAATTCCGGGATTGCTGCCAGGGAGTCTATGCCTCTCTGCCAGGATACCGGCCTTGCAGTCTTTTTCATTGAGATTGGTCAGGATGTCTCCATTGCCGGGGGTCTTCTGAGTGATGCCATAAACGAAGGTGTGAGGCAGGGGTACAGCAAGGGGTATCTAAGGAAATCTGTGGTTGAAGAACCTATATTCAACAGGAGAAATACATCTGACAATACGCCTGCCATTATACATACTGACATAGTTGCAGGTGAGGATATCAGGATTAAACTGGATATTGCAGGCGGCGGATGTGAGAATATGGCATCGTTAAAGATGCTTCGTCCTGCTGACGGCATCGAAGGTGTAAAGCAGTTTGTTGTGGATTCTGTCAGAAATGCAGGCGCAAATCCGTGTCCGCCCGTAGTCGTGGGAGTGGGCATAGGCGGAGACTTTGAGAAGGCTGCTATCATTGCTAAAAAAGCGCTGCTGAGACCTGTGGGACAGCCCAATGCAAGGATGGATGTGGCCTCCCTGGAACAGGACCTTCTAAGGAAGGTAAATCAGACCGGTATTGGTCCGGTAGGCCTTGGAGGCACTACCACGGCCCTTGCCGTGCATGTTGAGGTGCATCCCTGCCATATTGCAAGTCTGCCCGTGGCCGTAAATATAGGATGTCATTCAAGCAGGCATAAAAGTATAGTTATTTAGGGAAAAACAAACCATGACAGTGAAAAGAATAACAACGCCTCTGACAGATGAGGTTATTGCTGACCTGAAGGCCGGCGACAGGGTAGAGATAAGCGGGGTATTGTATACCGCAAGGGATGCTGCGCACAAGAGGCTTGTCCAGATGATAAAGGATGGGGATAAACTGCCATTTGATCTCAGGGGACAGGTGATTTATTTTGTTGGTCCGACACCTGCCAGGCCGGGAATGCCTATTGGTTCTGCCGGCCCTACGACGAGCGGAAGAATGGACATATATTCCCCGTTTCTGATTGAACATGGCCTTAAAGGGATGATCGGCAAGGGAGGAAGGGGAAGCGAGGTTATCGGAGCGATGCTCAGTCACAAGTGCGTTTACTTCGCTGCTATCGGAGGTGTAGCCGCATTACTGTCCAAAAAGATAAGAAAAGCTGAAATTATTGCATTTGAGGATCTGGGCACTGAAGCTGTCCGGCGACTTGAAGTGGAAGACTTTCCAGTCATAGTTATAAATGATATCCATGGCAACGACCTGTATAAAAAAGGCATGTCTGAGTATTCAAGTCTTTAATCTGTTACCTATCATTTTCTTTATTCTTAACACATGCAATGCAAGATTCGTGCTTAATTTTCTTTACTTGAATGGTTGATTGTGCTATATATCATACTTAACCGTTCTTCTCACTTGAATGCGCATTACAAGTAAATGGAAATTATTACTGGGGGTAATATATATATTCTTATTTGCAGTTGTTGTGGCCGGTTTTTTCAGCGGTTACAACGATACCCCGGGCAGACATTCAGTTGTGAAAACGCTTGGGGATACGGTTCAGCAGATAGATGATTTTTATCTTACGCGGATTAACGGTTCTAATGTAGAGTGGGAAATCGGGGCAAAGATCGCTTCGATTACGAGTGGTGATGAAGATGCCGTGCTTCAGGATATAAATATTATACACAGATCCCCTGCAGGCGGCATCATAACATTATCAGCAGAGAAGGGAAGATACAATATTGATACAAATTCCTTTTTTATGGAAAAAGCGGAAAGGGATGTCAGTATAAGGATTGACCGGGATATTACGATAAGGGTTGGCAACCTGATGTGGTCTGATGCAGACAGGCAGGTGCGAAGCACAGGGATAGTTCACGTTACAGGACAAGCTTTTGTTCTTGAAGGGGAAGATCTTACATCCAACCTTGATAATGGAATTTATGAGATCAGGAAGAACATACGGGCGAGAATATGGTAAACAGCAGACCATTATTGTATGCATAGCTCTTTTCATACTTCTTGCCTGGCCGGTTGCATGCAGAGGGAAAGATGAATCAATCGCAAAGTTTGTCAGCCAGGATCAGGGGAGGGCGCTATCAATCAGTTCCAGTAAGATGACTCTCAATAATCAGATGAATACGATAATATTTGAAGGTGATGTTATTATTGAGCAGGAGGCAATGACACTGAAAGCGGATGCCGTAGATGTTGTATTTGAACCGGCATCAGACAGAGAAAATGGACTGATTGAAGGTGTGGAAAGAAAGAGAACCCTGTCTACCATAACAGCTACAGGCGATATAAAATTTATACAGGGTGACAGGACGATATATGCAAACACGGTTGTTTATTTCAAGAAAGATGAGAAAATGGTTTTTACCGGTTCACCAAGAATACTGGAACGACAGGATGAGTTAAAAGGTAAGAAGATTACAGTATATATTCTGGAAGACAGGGTTGTTGTTGAAGGAGGAGAGGCAATAATACATCCAAAGTAGAGAACAAATATGACAATGCTGAAGGTTGAGAATGTAGAGAAATTCTATAAAAACCGAAGAGCAGTAGATAACGTAAGTATAACTGTGAATCAGGGAGAGGTGGTCGGTGTACTTGGTCCTAACGGAGCTGGAAAGACCACGATATTTTCTATCATCATAGGGATATTAAAGCCTTCTGCAGGCCGTATCTTCCTTGGTGATATGGAAATTACCCATCTCCCCACATATAAGCGGGCAAGGCTGGGGTTATGTTACCTCCCTCAGGAACCTTCGATATTCCGAAAGCTGACAGTTGAAGAAAATATTATGGCTATCCTCGAGTTTCAGACTATGTCATCATATGAGCGCAGTAACACGCTAAGCCGCCTGATGCAGGAACTTAATATAAGCAGCCTGGCCGGCCAGCAGGCAATCACTCTTTCAGGTGGAGAGAGAAGGCGCGTTGAGATTGCCCGTGCTCTCGCATCTTCACCTGCCTTTATATTTCTTGACGAACCATTTGCCGGTATAGATCCCATATCAATAAATGACCTGCAGCATATAATCAGTCAGTTGAAAAGTAAGAATATAGGCATTCTGATTACAGACCATAATGTTCAGCATACACTTGAAGTATGTGACAGGGTCTATATATTGAATGATGGTGTAATACTCAAATCCGGCACTCCGCATGATATAGCGTCGAGTGTGGAAGTAAAAGCCAGGTATCTTGGAGAGGGGTTTAAGCTTGACCGTGATAGTACCGTTAACTGATTATAGATGTAATAAACATTTGTAGATCAGCACTCAACATTGGGAGGGGATGAGATGGACACTAAATTAGACCTGAGACTAACCCAGCGGCTTATTATGACCCCTCAGCTTCAGCAGGCAATAAAACTACTTCAACTGTCTAAACTTGAGTTAGAACAGACGGTTCAGCAGGCACTCCTTGAAAATCCATTTCTTGACGAGACCCCGGTTGAAACAATAGAAACTGAGGAGGATGAGGCATACAAGACTGTCTCAACATCCGAACAGGCGACAGCCAGAGAAGACGAAGGCGGGGCGTTGTCACCACTTGATGGAGAAAACCTGAAGTGGGGAGAATATTTGTCTGATGATGGTTTTGACAGTAAAGAGGGAGGATATTACAAGGATAATGAAGATGAGGGGATGACTTATGACCAGATGTTAACCAGACCTTCCTCCCTCTCTGAACACCTGTCATGGCAGCTAAACCTTGCTACTTCTGACGAAGAAATAAAAAAAGCAGGAGAAATTATAATAGGGAATCTGGATGACAACGGATACCTCCAGTCTACCATTGAAGAAATTGCAGCAGCAGGCGGTGGATCCAGGGAGAAGGCCATAGAGGCATTAAATTTAATCCAGCAGTTTGATCCCCCTGGTATTGCAGCAAGGGACCTCAGAGAGTGTCTTCTTATCCAGTTATCTCAGCTTGGAGTTAAAGGCACCATCGTTGAGATCATTATCGCGGACCACCTTGCAGATTTTGAGAGGAAGCGGTTTGCCGTTATTGCCCGGAAGCTTGGCATTTCTCTGGAAGATCTGTCTCATGCCCTTAAGGTTATAGAAAGGCTTGAACCAAAACCAGGGAGATTATTCTACACATCAGACAATGTCGCCATAATCCCTGATGTCTTTGTAGTCAAACACGAAGGGGAATACGTTGTATTGTTAAATGATGATGGGATTCCGCGGCTTAAACTGAATCCAACTTACAGGCGGATGCTGAAGGGTGGGAATGAAATAGCTGATGAAGCAAAGGGATATCTTGAAGAAAAGTTCCGCTCAGCCATATGGATGATCAGGAGCATTGAACAGCGTAACAGGACCATATATAAAGTGGCTCAAAGCATAATTAAATACCAGGAGGAATTTCTGGAAATGGGGATTAATAACCTTAAACCCCTGACGCTCAGAGAGATAGCAGATGATATTAACATGCATGAATCTACGGTAAGCCGGGTGACTCATAACAAGTATATATGTACACCTCAGGGCATATTTGAGTTAAAATATTTCTTCAGCAGCGGACTTAATACAAGTGACGGCAATATTTGTTCGTCCAAGAGTGTCAGAGATATGATAAATAAGCTTATTACGGATGAAAATCACCGGAAGCCTTTCAGTGACCAGCAGATCATGGAATATCTGAAGGGACAGCAGATAGAAATTGCGAGAAGGACAGTTGCCAAGTACAGGAAAGAGTTAAAGATACCTTCTGCAAGCAGGCGTAGAAAACTATTAATATGAGATTTAACAATCTCCGCGTTGTAGTTATAAGTGGTCTGTCAGGGGCAGGCAGGAGCAGCGCACTGAAATGTTTTGAAGACCTGGGTTTCTTCTGCATAGATAATCTCCCCCCCCAGTTGCTGCCTAAATTTGTCGAATTATGCACCCAGTCCCGCACTGAAATAAATAAGATAGCCCTCGGTATTGATATCCGCGAGCGGGAATTCTTTTCTGATTTTGAAAATGTACTGAGTGAATTGATGGCAGACGGTTGTCCGATTGAAATTGTATACCTCGAGGCACGTGATGAGATGCTTGTAAGGCGGTTCAGTGAGACGAGGAGACCTCACCCGCTGGCGATGCATAAACCTGTCATAGACGGGATAAAGCTCGAGCGTGAGATGCTGAAGTCTCTGCGTGACAAGGCCACTCTGATAATGGACACATCGGATTTCAATATCCATCAACTGAAGAGCGAGGTGTTCAGGCACTTTCTTGAAGCCGGTAAAAATAAAAAAATAATGGTAAATATAATTTCGTTTGGCTTCAAATATGGGGTTCCCTATGACGTAGACCTTTTGTTTGATATAAGATTCCTTCCTAATCCGAATTTTGTGACTCACCTCAAACCTCTGTCAGGTAAGGATAGAGAGGTTGCAGAATATCTCCATGCCAGTCCAGAGACAGGGCTTTTTCTTGATAAATTTATTCAGTTTCTTGATTTTATGATGTCTCAGTATGAGCAGGAAGGAAGATATTATCTAAGCATAGGCATTGGCTGTACAGGCGGCCGCCACAGGTCAGTCTTTATTGCAGAGACACTTGAAAGTCACATAAAAGAGATTGGCTATGATACTACTCTGATGCACAGGGATATTGAAAGGATAAAGGTCTGACACATGTCTTCTTATATAGTTGCCATAACAGGGGCGAGCGGCGCAGTCTATGGAAAACGGCTGATTGACTTTTTAGTCAGAAACGGACTGACAGTGCACCTTACTGTGACTAAGGAGGCATGGTGGATATTGAAAGATGAGACAGGATTAATCATAGAGGGTACTGAAGAAGAAATTCAGTCATCGTTGTGCGAGCATTACGGGGTTTTAAAGGGGACGCTTCATTATTATGATGAATATAATCTCAAGGCTCCCATTGCCAGCGGGTCTTTTCGCAATGACGGCATGATAATTGTTCCATGTTCTATGAAAACCGTTGCCGCTATTGCATCAGGAGTATCTTCTAATCTTGTCGGGCGTTCTGCCGATGTAATATTAAAGGAGAAGAGGAAGCTTATTATAGTTCCCAGGGAAACGCCCTTGAATACGGTGCATCTAAAAAACCTCCTTGCCCTGTCAGAAATGGGAGTTCACATTATACCTGCAATGCCGGCCTTCTACAATAAGCCAGAGACAGTAGATGATATGGTGGAATTTATCGTAGGACGCATTCTTGATACACTGTCTATTGATAATCATCTCTACAGCAGATGGGATGGAGGTAATAATCCTTGACTACTGTAATTATATTAAGTATAGTTACTATAGTTTTAAATCTGAGGGTTCAGGTCAATCCCCTTTGTCTCCGCAATTCAATAAATACTTGAACCTCTGAACATATTGCTGGAGACATATTTTTCCACAAGATGAGTAAAGATAACAAGTATTACGCAAAGGATATATGCAAACTTTTTGACATCTCTAAGGCGACACTTTTCCGGTGGGAGAATGAAGGGTTAATATCCAATATCGGAAGAGACTGGCGTAACTGGCGTATTTATAGTAAAGATAATATTGAAGAAATAAAGCGGGTAATTCTTTCTAAAGAAAAGAGATAAATAAATGTTTTTTCGTAAAAAGAAAGAAACAATAGGCATAGACATCGGTTCAAGCTCAATAAAAGTCATTCAATTGACAGAATCAGAAGGGCGTTATACCCTTAATAAGTTTGGACTGTATGAATTAGCCCCTGAGATAATAGTTGATGGTACTGTTATGGATTCAGTCAGATGTGTTGAAACAATACAGAGACTTATTAAAGAACAGGACATCTCAACAAAAGATGCCGTTATCTCTGTGTCCGGTCATTCAGTGATAGTAAAAAGAGTGACGCTGCCGCAAATGTCTGAAGACGAACTTGCGGAATCCATTAAATGGGAAGCAGAACAGTACATTCCATTTGACATTAACGAAGTGAATATGGATTTTCAGATCCTGAGTACTTTTACCGGCGCTGATGGAAAACAGCAGATGAATGTCCTTCTGGCTGCAGTAAAAAAAGACAAGCTTACAGATTATACTTCTCTTATTATTGAGGCAGGACTTACTCCCGTAATAGTAGATATTGATTCTTTTGCCATAGAGAATATGTACAACACCAACTATGAAATGAACGATAATGAGACTATTGCACTTGTTAACTTGGGCGCCGGTATTACTAACATAAACATACTGCAGAACGGTATATTTGCCTTTACAAGAGATATCTCCATTGGCGGCAACAGATATACCGAGTCTATACAAAAGGACCTTGGCCTTTCTTTCGGAGATGCTGAAAGGATCAAGAAGGGCGAAGAAGTTGAAGGCGCAGAATCACTCGATGTTGATTCAATCATAGAGAATGTATCAACTGAGATAACAAGCGAGATAACCAGGTCATTCGGTTACTTTAAGGCTACTATGGGAAGTGAAAATATTAATAAGGTGATGTTAAGCGGAGGATCGTCAAAGATACGTAATCTGGACTCATTCCTGCAGGAGAGGCTGGAACTTCCTGTTGAGTTTATTAACCCGTTCAGGAAGATTGATATTCCTCCGTCATTTGATGCTGAGTATATTAAAAGTATTGCCCCTCATGCCGCAGTGGCTGTTGGCCTGGGGCTGAGAAGAATGGACGACAGATGATAAGAATAAACCTTCTGCTTACCAAGAAATCAAAAGGAAGCGCTGTAAGCCTGAAATTTGGTTTGCCTCCGTATGCAATATTCGTAATTGCAGGTATTGTCGCCGTATTATTGATAGAAGGATATGCATGGTACTGGCTGAACAGCACGAAGTCATATCTTGCTAATGAAAAGAGAACTCTTGATGTACGGCTTGCCGAATTAAAAGAAAAGGTTAAAGAGGTTGAGAGTTATGAGAAGGATAAAGCACTCTATGAGCAGAAGATTGCTATTATACAGAACCTGAAGAAGACTCAGCAGGGACCTGTCAGGGTATTGGATGAGGTCAGCAGGATGCTGCCTGAAAGGGTGTGGATTATATCTCTTAAAGAAAAAGACGGGAGTATAGTTGTTACAGGAGCGGGGATGACAAATGATGATATCGTTAAGTATGTGAACAATCTTAAATCATCCAGGATCTTCCAGAATGTTCAATTAACAGAGTCACGGCAGGTTACTGAATCCGGAATACCTGTTTACAATTTTAATCTTGTATTTAATATTAACCTTGAGTCAGTATAATATATATGAATCTTGAATCTCTTGAAAATATCCCGCGTTCGCAGAAAATTATTATTTTAGCCCTTTTGTTTACAATACTTATTGGTGGTTTTGTTTATTTCATATTTTTACCGGGCAAGACGCAGGTTGACGCCCTTAATAAAAGCGTTGCTGATCTTAATCACGAAATAATGACAAACGAGGTCAAGCTGAGGAGGCTTGATCAACTCAAGATAGAGAATGCACAACTGCAGGCACAACTCAATGAACTGAGGGCACAGCTTCCGGCAGAGGCCGAGGTATCAGGATTACTTAAACAGATATCTGATTTAAGTATAGATTCAGGCTTAAGTATTAAACTCTGGAAACCGGGGGATAGAAAAAAAGACCCGTCCGGCCTGTATACTGCAATCCCTGTTGATGTGGAGGTGTCAGGCGGTTATCACGCCCTTGGAATCTTCTTTGACAAGGTAAGCAAACTGCCAAGAATCGTTAATATTACCGGTTTGAGTATGGAATCAGCCAGGGCTGCAGGAAACAGTGTCCTTATCCAGGATAAATTTATTGCAACAACATTTGCAGCAGAGGAGAAATGATATTAACGTGAAGGCATTTATATTACTTGCCATATTAATTTTGTTCTCCGGCTGTTCAGAGCAGCCGCCGAATCCTGTGCAGCAGA
>Ga0209126_1000257_pt1 | contig 17741 bp, 16 predicted proteins | sample RifCSP19_1_FD_184024 | JGI IMG/M metagenome (GOLD analysis project Ga0209126, IMG submission 184024) | Soil microbial communities from Rifle, Colorado - Rifle CSP2_sed 19_1 (SPAdes) (version 2) | ecosystem: Environmental > Terrestrial > Deep subsurface > Rock core/Sediment | place: Rifle...
TCGTCGAGCGGTGCCGGCTCTGCGCCGAAGGGTAGCCCGCAGCGGCGGCAGAAGGTGGCTTCCGGCCGGGGCGCGTCGAGGCCGCAGCGCAGGCAGGAGGGCAGCGCGGCGACGGCCGCGGGTCGTGGGAAGAGGGCCATGGCGCAAGCATCGCCGACGACGCCCGTGGCTGGAATGGGCGCATGGGGTCAATGGGGCACGGCAGTGGTCCCGGTCGCCGGTCGTGCACCCTGCGCAGCCCGCGTCGGCAGCACGACCCAGCCGACCACGACCGCCGCCAGGCCGGCCGCGGCCGCCAGCCCGAACACCGCGGCTGGGCCGGCCGCGCCATAGACGACGCCGCCGGCGATGTTGGCCACGATCGCCGCCAGCCCGAAGGCGGTCGTCTGGTAGAGCGCCTGGCCGGTGGCCTGCAGCCGGTCGGGGAGGAGGGCGGCCACCGTCAGCACGGCGGCCACGCTGATGCCGGCGAAGCTGACGCCGGTCAAGACGCGCGTGGCGATCAGCAGCGCCGGTACGTCGATGACCATCCACGACACGAAGCACGCGCTGTACAGGAGCGCGGACCCGGCGAAGAGGCCGCGGATGCCGACCCGCCGGGCGACCGCGCCGGCCACCAGGAAGGCCGGGATCTCGGCCGCCGCGGAGATGCCCGACGAGAGGGCGATGGCAGAGGGGTTGGCGCCCAGCTCCTGCAGGCGCACGGCGAGGAAGGTCCAGCCGCCGATGATGCCGACCTGGATGAGCCCGATGGCGAGCAGGACGGCGGGCAGCCGGGGCGCCAGCCCGAGGGCGACCCCGACGGAGCCGAGCCGCCAGGTCGGGAGCCGCCGTCCGGGCCGACGGTCCCGGCCACCGGCGGGCTCGGTCGCCTCTGCGGGCTCGGGCGCGGCGAGCGCGCGCAGGTCCGCGCGCTCGACGTCCGGCGTCACGGCCGCACTGGCGATGGCGGCCGCCGCGAGGAGGGTGAAGAGGAGCGGCGCGGGTCCGTACCCGGTCCGGTCGTAGAGGAAGCCGGCCGCGATGGTGGCGACCGCGAAGGCGAGGCTGGCCAGCAGGCGGATCCGCGCGTAGTCGCGCCGCGGGTCGTGGACGGCGTTGACGGCGATCGCGTCGCTGAGCGGCGCGAAGGCCGACTCGAACGCGGCGAAGGCGACGTAGCAGCCGGCCACGACCAGCGCGGGGACCGGTCCCAGGGTCAGCAGGAGGGCGGCGCTGCTCGCCGCCGCGGCGATCTGGAGGGCGCGCGGCCGGCCGAGCTTGACGTCGGCCAGATGACCCCAGACCGGCACCGCGAACGTGAAGCAGGCCGCCGAGACGGCGGTCACGACCCCCACCGCGACAACGTCGAAGCCGCGCCGGATGAGGATGACCGCGATGAAGGGGTAGAAGACGCCGACCGCCGCGCCGAGGGTGAGGAACAGCGCCTGGACGCCGCGCACGTCTTCGCCTCAGCCGAGTGCCGGCAGGCGCTGGTCGAAGGCGAGCGCGCCGGTGAAGAGGTCGCCGCGCTCGGCGATGCGCGCCGGCATGGTCGCGATCGTCCAGCGGTCCGGGCGCAAGTCGGGGTCGTCCAGCTCCTCCCAGGCGATCGGCGCGGAGACCGGCCCGTGGCCGGCCGGGCGCACGGCATAGGGCGCGACGAGCGTCTTGTTGCTCGCGTTCTGGGTGTAGTCGAGGCGGGCCAGCCCGCGCCGGTCCGCCACGGACCATTCCCAGCTCACCAGCTCCGGCACGGTCGCTCCGACCGCGCGCGAGAGGCCCTCCACCCAGGCGCTCGTCTCCGCGAACGCGTAGCGCGGCTCGACCGGGATCCAGACCTGGACGCCGCGCTTGCCGGTCACCTTCGGATAGCCACGCAGGCCGAGGTGGCCCAGCGCGGCGCGGTAGAGGCGGGCGAGGACGAGCACCTCCTCCCAGGTCGTGCGCGGCCCGGGATCGATGTCGATGAGCGCGTAGGTCGGGCGGTGCGGCGCATCGGTGCGCGAGGTCCAGGGGTGCAGGTCGATGGCCGCCTGGTTGGCCAGCCAGGCCAGCGTGGCGACGCGATCGGCCACGATGAACGTGTGCGACTCCTCGGGGTTGCGGCTCTCGTGATGCCAGCGCGCCACCCAGGTCGGGGCGTGCGCGGGGATCTGCTTCTGCCAGAAGTGGGGGCCGGTCGTGCCGTTCGGGTAGCGGTCGAGCGTCAGGCCGCGGTCGCGCAAGTGGGGGAGGAGGACGGGCGCCACGGTCACGTAGTAGCGGACCAGGTCGCGCTTCGTGAAACCGCCCTCGGCGAAGAGGACCTTGTCGAGGTTCGTGAGCCCGACGGCGTGGCCCCCTACCTGCCAGACGCCATTGGCCCCCAGGGCGTCGAGGGCTTCGAGCTCCTCCACCGTCGCCGTCCGCGCTGGCGCCTGGGGGGTCGAGGGCTCCGGGGTCGGTATCGATCGGGCGCCGGAGGCCGGCTCCTCGCGCACGACCGAGTCGGGGTCGCGGTCGAGCTCGAGGCCCTTGTAGGCCGCCTGGCGGATGAGCGCCTCGCGTGTCCACTCGGCGAACTCGACGCGGACGACGAGCCGCGGCTCCACCCAATGGACGGCCGTGAGTCGTGGCGGTTCGGCGAAGGGCGGATCATCGCGCTCCAGCCCCCGCAGGCGCGCGAGCAGGTCGTGTCGGGTCCGGGCGTCCAGGCCGCTGCCCACCTCGCCCGCGAAACGCAGCTCGCCGTCGCGATCATGCACGCCGAGCAGGAGGGCGCCGAGGTCGCGCTGCGCGACGCTGCCCGGCTCCCAGCCGCCCACCACGAACTCCTGCTCCCGCCGTGCCTTCACCTTGAGCCAGGCGTGCGAGCGGCGGCCCGGCTCGTACCGGCTGGCGCGCCGCTTGGCCATGACGCCCTCGAGGCCCTGTGCCTTGGCGGTCTCGAAGAGCGCCTCGCCATCACCCTCGACGTGGCCCGCGTAGCGCACCAGCGGGTGGTCCCGCAGGCGCTCGCGCAGGAGCCGCTTGCGCTCCTCGAGCGGGACGTCGAGCAGCGAGCGGCCGTCGAAGTACAGGAGGTCGAAGGCCTGGTACACGACCGGCACGTTCGCGTCCTGCCGCCGCCCGAAGCCGGCCCGTGCCTGGAGCAGCGAGAAAGACGGGCGGCCGGCCTCGTCGAGCGCGACCACCTCGCCGTCCAAGATCGCCTCGCGCGCCTCGATCCAGTCGGGCGGGCCGGCCAGGTCCGGGAAGTAGCGCGCGGCGTCCCCGCGGTTGCGTGTCCAGAGCCGGACCCGCCCGTCACGCACCACGGCCTGGACGCGATAGCCGTCCCACTTGACCTCGAAGAGCCAGTCCGGATCGCTGAAGGCGCGCTCGGCCAGCGTCGCGGTCATGGGCGGCACGAAGTCGGGCATCGGCGCCGGCGTGCCTATGGGCTCGTCCGTCATCGCTCGAGTTCGCAGACGGCGCCGGCCTCCGCGCCGACCAGTCGCCCGAGATGGTCGCGGTTCCGCGCGGCGACGTGGTAGGCGAGGTCGGCCAGGGCAGCCGCACCCGGGAGGCGGCGCCAGGCCGTGATCAGAGCCCCCCCGGGGAGCCGCTCCTGGACCGAGAGGACGGCGTCGCCGCCGGCGTGGACGGCGCCCTGCTCATCCACGGCGTGCAGCGCGCAGCGCAGGTCGCGCCCCTCCACGATCGGGGCCAGGCGGGGATCCTGTGGCGCGTCCTGGAGCGCCACGATGCGCAGCCGGTCGTCTCGATCCGCTCGCCGGATCCAGCGCGCCGCCCACGCGCAGAAGCCGCAGTCGCGGTCGTAGAGGACGGTGAAGGGTGCTTCGGCCACGCCGCGAGGTTACCGGTCGGCCTGCGAACCCGTGCGCCGTCTACACTCGAGCGAGTGCCCGTCCATCGAGTGCCCGTCCATCGCCCTCTCGTCCCGCCTAAGGTATGCCCGGACCTCGGTCTATGGTGCCATCGAACGTCAGGCATGTGCCCAGGCTCCGGCATGCCGGCGCCCGTGAGCGGCTTGGATCGTCTCGCGACCATAGATGGAGGCGGGAGGGCCTTCGCGGTCGCCAAGGGCACACTGCGAGCCGACCGATGAAGGCTTCGGGCGTCGCCTCGCGCTCGGCTCGAACATACAGCGAGCTCGTGCCCGATCAGGAGCAGGTCGGCCGACTGCACGAGGCCCTCTTCGGCTGGTTCGACCGCGACGGCCGCAGCTTCGCCTTCCGCGGCACGCGCGACCCGTACGCCATCCTCATCTCGGAGGTGATCCTGCAGCAGACGCAGGTGAGTCGCGGAGAGCCGGCCTGGCGCGCCTTCATGGCGCGCTTCCCGACGGTCGAGGCGCTCGCCGCCGCGTCACCGGCGGAGGTGCTGCGGGCATGGGCGGGGCTGGGCTACAACCGGCGGGCCCTGGGGCTGCGAGCGACGGCGATCGCAGTCGTGGAGCGGCACGGCGGACGCCTCCCCGACGACCTGGCCGCGCTCCTGGCACTGCCGGGCATCGGGCCGTACACGGCGCGGGCCATCCTCGCCATCGCCCACGGCCATCCCGTCGGTGCGGTGGACACGAACGTGCGGCGCGTGCTGGGACGGGCCTTCGCGGCGCACGGCAGCCGCTGGGACGCGGGCGCGCCCCTGCCGGCGCGGGAGCTCCAGGCCATCGCCGACCGGCTGGTGCCCGCGGATCGACCGGCCGACTGGACGGCGGCGCTGATGGACATCGGTGCATCGGTCTGCCGGCCGCGGCGCCCGGACTGCGCCGCGTGCCCGCTCGCCGGGGAGTGCCGCTATGCGTCCATCGGCATCACGGAGCCGGCCGCTGACCCTCGCCCGCGCCGCGTCGCCGAGGCGCCGGCCCCGTACGAGACGACGAGCCGCTGGCTCCGCGGCCGCATCGTCGAGCGCCTGCGCGGCCTGTCCGACGGGGAGTGGACCGAGATCGCCGGCCCACTCGGCCCCCACGACACGCCGGTCGTGGCGGCGGCGCTCGCCGACCTCGAGCGCGAGGGGCTTCTGGAACGCGATGAGCGAGGCCGCGTCCGCCTTCCGCACTGAGCGGCGCTACGATGGTCGCCTCCATGAGCATCCCTGCCGCCGGCCCGACCCTCCCCGTACCGCTCCCGACCGCCGACCCGTTCCTGGCCGGTGACGAGTTCGGTCTCGACGAGCTGGCCGCGCACTGGGCCGCCTTCGCCGCGCGCACGCCGATGAGCGGCGAGGCCATGCGCGGCGCGGACGTCAAGGCGCAGCGCGTCGGGATCGACCGGGAGCGGCTGATGGAGGAGGCCGGCGCCGCCGTCGCGGCCGCAGCACGCGCGACGCTCGTGAGCACGGGGCGCCGCGGCCACGGGACCATCCTCATCCTCGCCGGTCCCGGCAACAACGGCGGTGACGGCAGCGTCGCCGCGCGCCACCTGGCCGCTGCCGGCCTGCGCGTGGCCATCGTCCTGGTGACCTCCGACCCGCACCCTTATCCCGCCGACGCCCGCCGCAACTGGGAGCGCCTGGAAGGGACGAACGTGGACCGCATCCACGCCGCCAACGACCGCGACGTGCGCTACCTGCTGGCCGGCGTCGAGAAGGCGGCGCTCGTGGTCGACGCGCTGCTCGGCAGCGGCGTCAGCGGTCCGCTCCGCGAGCCGATCCTCAGCGCCGTGGATCTCGTCATCCGCGCCCGTGAGGCCGGCGTCCCGGTGCTGGCCGTGGACACGCCGACGGCCGTGGACCTGACCAGCGGCGCCGCGTCCGACCCGGTCGTCCGCGCCGACGTCACCGTCACCTTCCACCGTCCGAAGCTCGGCCACGCGACGCGCACCGGCCGGGCGCTGGCCGGCCGCGTCCTCGTGGCGCCGATCGGCATCCCGGGCTCGGCCGACCCGGAGGCCTAGGGCATCGCGTTGAACGAGCCGGCACCGCGCCGCGTGCGCGACCGCCAGGTCCTCCTCGCCGCCGCGGCGGTCGTGCTCGGCGTGGGTGCCCTGGCCCTGCTGGCCCTCCTCGTGCCGCCCGTCGGCGACGTCCTGCGCAGGGCGCCGGTCGTCGTCGTCGGCCTCGTCGTCGTCACCCTCGCGGTGCTGATCGGCTCGATCCGGGCCTCGCTGGGCCGGCGCTGACGAATCGGCCCGTCAGCCGCGCTCGCGGTCGTTGAACGAGAACTTGCGCTCGCGGCCGTGTAGCAGGCGGTCGATGTTGTCGGCGTGGGCAAGCCACACGATGATCGCCGCGCTGATGCCGAAGACCAGCCAGACCGGCTCGATGACGCCGAAGGCGACGAGCGCGAGCATGGTCGCCGCGGCGGCCGCCGAACCGAGCAGCGAGCCGAGCGACACGTAGCGGCTCAGCGCGATCACGCCGAGGAAGACAGGCCCGCTGATGATCACCACGAGCGGGGCGATGGCGAGCATCGCCCCGATGCCGCTGGCCACGCCGCGGCCGCCGTGGAAGCCAAGGAACACCGAGCGCCAGGAGCCCACCACGGCGGCGACGCCGACCAGCGCCTGGAGGAACTCCGAGGCTCCGAGCCAGCGGGCGACGAGCACGGGCACCGCCCCCTTGCCGACATCGAGGAGGCCGACGGCCAGCCCCCGCGCCGCGCCCATGGCGCGGAAGGCGTTCGTGCCGCCGGTGCGACCACTGCCGACCGTGCGCGGATCCCGCCCCCCGGTCAGGCGCGCCATCAGCACTCCCGTGGGGACCGAGCCGACGAGGTACGCGCCGCCCACCAGGAAGACCGCGCGAAGCAGCTCCCCGTCCATGGGACGAGTATACGCAGGCGGCCGGGCACGGCCGTCATGCGCTCGTCATCCGGCCGTGCCACGCTGCGCCGCATGACTGGCCGACCTCGCCCCAGTCGCCTCGTGGCCGGACTCCTGGCCGCGGGTCCGGCCCTGGCCGCGCTGGTCGCCGGTCGCCTGGTGACCGACCGCCCGGGGCTGATCGAGGTCATCTCCGACGGCTTCAATCGCTTCATCCCGCTCGACCTCTTCGAGCTCATGATCGCCACGCTCGGGCCGCTCGCGAAGGGGCTGCTCGCGCTGGGGATCGCCGGCGGGATCCTCGTCGCCGGGGCGATCGTGGGCGACCTTGCGCTTCGGGCGACTGCTCGACGCGGACCGGCGCTCGCTGGCGCCCTCGTCGCCCTGGCCGCGCTGGCCACGGTCGAGCTCGCGCTGCTGCCGCTCTTCGGGGCCGGGTTCCTGGGGGACGGCCTGCGCTCCGACGCCGGGGCCGTGCAGGCGCCGATCGTCGTGGCCGTGCTGGTCTATGCGGCCATGCTGATCGGGCTGCGCGAGACGTGGCTGGTCGAGCCCGTCGCGGGCGCCCTCGAGCCCTCGGCGCCTGAGCTGCCCTTCGCCCGTCCGACCCCCGCCGTCGGCGAGGTGTCGCGGCGGCGGTTCGTCGGCAGCAGCCTTCTGGTGGTCGGCGGGACCGCCTTCGCCGGCTCGATGGCCGCCCTCGTCTCCCAGGTCCTGCAGGTCGCACGGCGCGGCGGTGGCGACGCCGTCGCCGACTTCCCCCCCGGCGGCTTCGGTCCCACCCCCGCCCTCACCCCGGTGGACGACTTCTACACGGTCAACAAGAACCTCGGCCCCACGTTCGTGGACGAGGCTTCGTGGGCGCTGTCGGTCGATGGGCTCGTGGAGCGCCCGGAGCGTCTGACGCTCGACCAGCTGCGCGCCCTGCCGTACCAGGAGACGTACCGCACGCTGGAGTGCATCAGCACCGACATCGTCCGCGGCGACCACCTCATCGGCAACCAGCGCTGGCGGGGCGTACGCGCGAGCGACCTCCTCGATCGCGTGGGGGTCCGGCCGGAGGCGAGCTGGATCCTCTGGGAGGCCGACGACGGCTTCACCGAGTCGCTTCCGCTCGCAGTCGCCCGGCACCCCGACACCTGGATCGCCTACGAGATGGGCGGGGCGCCGCTCAGCGCCGAGCACGGCTTCCCGGCGCGCGTCCTCATCGCCGGTCGCTTCGGGATGAAGCAGCCCAAATGGGTACGCCGCATGGAGCTCGCCGACCACGAGGAGCCGGGCTACTGGAAGGAGCGCGGCTGGGACCGCGAGGCATACGTGCGCACCATGTCCCGCATCGACTGGCCGCGCCTGGGCGCCACGGTGGAGGCGGGCGTGCCCTTCACGGCCTACGGCATCGCCTTCGCCGGCGACCGCGGGATCAGCCGCGTGAGGGTGAGCCCGGACGGGGCTGCCACGTGGCTCGAGGCGGAGCTGGAGGACGCGACGTTCCCGCCGCTGGCCGAGCTGTCCTGGGTGCGCTGGCGCGTCGGGCTGACGATCGCCGAGCCGGGCGCGGCCGAGTTGGTCGTGCGCGCCACCGACGGCGACGGCATCACGCAGACCGGGGAGCGGACGTCCGCGCTGCCCTCCGGCTCGACGGGCTGGCACCGGATCGAGGTCGTGGCCGTCGGCGCCTGAGTCCCCACGGACCCGCGCCGGCGTGGTTGCGGCATCGTGGGGCCCGCCGTACCATCGCCGGGTGACCCGCCGCGCCGGACGGCCGCCCCGCAGTCGTCCCGCCATCCCCCCGATCGGAGCCTGCTGACCCGTGGCCGTCGGATCCTCCAACAGCTTCGACCTCGTCGTCCTGGGCGCCGGCACCGGCGGCTACTCGGCGGCCTTCCGGGCAGCGCAGCTGGGCCTCAAGGTCGCCCTCGTGGACGCGCACAAGATCGGCGGCACCTGCCTCCACGTCGGCTGCATCCCCACCAAGGCCATGCTCGAGTCGGCCGACCTCTACGCCCGGGTGAAGAAGGCGGGGGACTTCGGCATCACCACCGGCGAGGCGAGCATCGACTTCGCCGCCGTGGCGAAGCGCCGCGGCCAGATCGTGGAGCGCCTGCACAAGGGCCTCCAGGGGCTGACCAAGAAGAACCACGTCGAGTTCGTCCACGGCCGCGGCCGGCTCAAGGGCGGCAAGAAGGTCGAGATCGCGCTGATCGGCGAGGACGGCGCCGCGGCCGGCAGCCGGACGCTCGACGCCACGGACGTCATCCTCGCCACGGGCAGCCGCGTGAAGTCGTTGCCCGGCCTCGTACCCGACGGGAAGCGCATCGTCACCAGCGACGACATCCTCACCTCTGACAAGCTGCCCGCCAGCCTCATCGTCGTGGGCGCGGGCGCGGTCGGCGTGGAGTTCGCCAGCTTCTACGCGGACCTGGGCACGACCGTGACGGTGCTGGAGTACCTGCCCGCGCTCGTGCCGCTCGAGGACCGCGAGGTGAGTGCCGAGCTGGAGCGTTCCTTCCGACGCCGTGGCATCTCGGTCATGACCAACGCGCGCTTCGACACGGCCGCGGTGAAGGCCGGCCAGGACGGGGTCAGCGTGATGGTCGGCCCCCCGGGCGAGGCGCCGAAGGAGCTTCGCGCCGAGCAGATGCTCGTGGCCACGGGCCGCGCCGCGAACATCGAGGACGTCGGCCTCGAGACGACCCGGGCGAAGGTGGAGAACGGCGTCGTCCGGGTGGACCCCGCGACGATGCGCACGGCCGAACCCCACCTCTACGCCATCGGCGACATCATCGGCGGACTCTGGCTGGCCCACGTCGCCGCCCACGAGGGGCTCGCGGCGGTGGCCGCCATCGTCGGCGCGGAGCCGGAGCAGGTGGATTACCTGAAGATGCCCCGCGCGACCTACAGCCGGCCGCAGATCGCCTCGATCGGGCGCAGCGAGCAGGAGTGCGAGCGCGACGGCCTGCCCTTCAAGGCCGGCAAGTTCCCCTTCATCGCCAACGGCAAGGCGCTCATCGGCGGCGACTACGAGGGCTTCGCCAAGGTCATCGCCCACCGCGACAGCGATGAGATCCTCGGCGTCCACCTCATCGGCCCGCACGTGACGGACCTCATCGCCGAGGCCAGCGCGGCGATGCTCCTCGAGGCCACGGCCTGGGAGCTGGGCTCCGCGGTCCATCCCCACCCCACGCTCTCCGAGGCGCTCGGGGAGGCGGCCCTGGCCGTCGCCGGCCGGGCCATCAACTTCTAGCGGCGCAGGGGCGATGGCCACGACGGGGACCCGAGCGGCGGCCGCGAAAGGGGCCGCCGCCCGCAGAGCAGACCTGCCCTTCGGCCCGGAACTGGGGCTGAGGCGCGATCAGCTCATCGAGATGTACCGGCTCATCGCCACGACCCGCGCCCTCGACGAGCGCATGTGGGTGCTGAACCGCGCCGGCAAGGTGCCCTTCGTCATCAGCGGCCAGGGCCACGAGGGCGCGCAGGTCGGTCTCTTCTTCGACCTGCGTCGGGGCCACGACTGGCTGGTGCCCTACTACCGCTCGGTGGCCGCCTGCCTGACCTTGGGCATGACGCCGCGGGAGATCATGCTGGCCCAGTTCGCCCGGGCCGACGACCCCAGCTCCGGCGGACGCCAGATGCCCGGCCACTACGGCTCGGCCGCTCGCAACATCATGTCGCAGAGCTCGCCCGTGGCGACCCAGGTGCTGCACGCGGTGGGTATCGCCCTCGCCGCCAAGATCCGCCGCACCGACCAGGTCGCGGTCACCGAGCTGGGCGAGGGCGCGAGCAACCAGGGCGACTTCCACGAGGGGCTGAACTTCGCGGGCATCCACCGGCTGCCGGTGATCATCGTGGTCGAGAACAACGGCTACGCCATCAGCGTGCCGGCCAGCCTCGAGACGGCGGTCGAGGACATCGCCAGCCGCGCCGCCGGCTACGCCATGCCGGGCGTGATCGTGGACGGCGCGGACGTGCTGGCCTGCTACCGCGCCGGGCGCGAGGCGATCGCCCGGGCGCGGCGCGGCGACGGCCCCACGCTCATCGAGGCCAAGGTGACGCGCCTCACGGCGCACTCCTCGGACGACCAGCAGACGAAGTACCGCACAGCCGCGGACCTGGCCGAGGGCCGCCAGCACGACCCGCTGCCCCGCTTCCGCGGGGAGCTGCGCGATGCGGGCGTCCTCGACGGGGGGCTGGAGGAGCGCCTGGCGGCAGAGATCAAGACCGTGGTGGACGACGCCACCGACTGGGCCGAGTCCCAGCCCGAGCCCGATCCGGCCACCGCCGAGCGCTACGTCTACCACGAGCCGGAGGCCTGAGCCGTGGCCGTCCGCACGCTGCTCGAGTCGATCCGCGAGACCCTCGCCGAGGAGATGCGCCGCGATCCCACGATGATCGTGCTGGGCGAGGACGTGGGCCGGAAGGGCGGCGTCTTCCTGACCACCGACGGGCTCTGGGCCGAGTTCGGCGAGGACCGCGTCATCGACACGCCGCTCACCGAGTCGCTCATCGTGGGCGCCTCGATCGGGGCGGCGGTCAACGGCCTGCGGCCGGTGCCGGAGATCCAGTTCGCCGACTTCATCTTCCCCGCCTTCAACCAGATCGTGAGCGAGGCGGCGCGCCTGCGCTACCGCTCCAACAACGCCTTCGGCTGCCCCATCACGATCCGCGCCCCGTATGGTGGCGGCGTCCACGGCGCCCTCTACCACAGCCAGTCGGTGGAGGCCTACTTCACCCACGTGCCGGGCCTCAAGGTCGTCGTGCCCTCCACCCCCTACGATGCCCGCGGTCTGCTGCGCAGCGCGATCCGCGACCCCGATCCGGTGCTCTTCTTCGAGCACAAGAAGCTCTACCGCTCGGTGCGCGGCGAGGTGCCCGACACGGACTACGTGGTGCCGCTCGGCCGAGCCCAGGTCACGCGCCCCGGCGACCACGTCACGGTCATCGCCTACGGCCTGATGGCCCACTACAGCCTGGAGGCGGCCGAGCTGGTCGCCGGCGAGGGCATCAGCGTCGAGGTCATCGACCTGCGCACGCTCCGCCCGCTCGACACGGAGACGATCCTCGGCTCGGTGAAGAAGACCGGCAAGTGCGTCATCGTCTACGAGGACAACCGCTTCGGTGGGTATGGCGCGGAGGTGGCCGCCGTCCTCGCCGAGGAGGCCTTCGACTACCTGGACGGGCCGGTCGTCCGCGTGGCCGGCCCCGATGTGCCGGGCGTGCCGTACAGTCACACTCTCGAGGACTGGTTCATGGTCGATCCCGACAAGATCGCCGCCGCGGTGCGCCACCTCGCCGCTTACTAGGACAGGGAGACCCGCGCGATGCCCAAGGTGACGATGCCCCAGCTCGGCGAGAGCGTGGCCGAGGGGACCATCGGTCGCTGGCTGAAGCAGGTCGGCGACCACGTCGACAAGTACGAGCCGATCGTCGAGGTCATCACCGACAAGGTCAACGCCGAGGTGCCCTCGCCCTTCGAGGGCACGCTCACCGCGATCCTCGTGCAGGAGGGCGAGACGGTCCCCAACAATGCCGAGATCGCGGTCATCGACGGCGCAGGGGAGGCCGTCGCCGCCCCTGCGGCCCCCGCTGCGGCGGCCCCCGCCCCCGTCGTCCCAGCCCCGGCCGCCGTCGCGGCAGCCGCCGGCGGCAACGGCGCGACCGCCCACGGCCCCGCTGGCTCCGACGAGCGCCCCGTCGCCGAGTTCGAGGGCCGCGTCACGCCCGCCGTGCGCAGGTTGGCCCGCGAGCATGGCCTCGACCTTTCGCTCGTGGCCGGTACCGGGCACGCCGGTCGTGTCACCCGCGAGGACGTGCTCGCCTACATCGAGCGCCGGCGTACCGGCGCGGCCCAGCCCGCCCCGGCGCCCGTGTCGGCTCCGGCGCCCGCTTCGGTGCCCGCTCCCGCCTCGGTCCCCGCCGCCGGCGACGAGCTGAAGCCGATGACCCCGATGCGCAAGGCGATCGTGGCCCAGATGGTCAAGGCCAAGAGCACGGCGCCCCACGCGTACACGACCGTCGAAGTGGACATGTCCGGGGTCGTCGCGCTGCGCGACTCGGCCAAGGCCGCCTACCAGTCCCGAGAGGGCGTCGCGCTCTCGTTCGTGCCCTTCGTCACCAAGGCGGTCGTCGAGGCGCTGCGCCGGCACCCCGACCTCAACGCCCACTGGACCGACCAGGGCGTCCTGCGCCGGCACCGCATCAACATCGGCATCGCCGTGGCCGTCGACGACGGCCTCGTGGTGCCCGTCATCCACGATGCCGACACGCTCTCGATCAGCGGCCTCAACAAGGCCGTCCAGGACCTGGCCGGCCGAGCCCGCGCCGGGCGCCTGATGCTCGAGGACATCCAGGGCGGCACGTTCACCGTCAACAACACGGGCTGGTTCGGCTCGGTCGCCAGCCAACCCATCGTCAACGTGCCCGAGGTCGCCATCCTCTCCATGGAGGCGATCGTCAAGCGGCCCGTCGTCATCGAGACACCGCACGGCGACACCATCGGCATCCGGCCGATGATGAACGTCTGCGTCAGCTTCGACCATCGCGCCACCGACGGCGCGCAGATCGGCCGCTTCGTCGCCGACGTACGGAAGTGGCTGGAGTCGGTGGACGCAGACACGCCCATCTGGTAGGGCCGTCGCCGTGCCCTCGAGCGATCATCCCGCTCGCCGCCCTTCGATCGCCGAGCGTGCCGCCAGGCGCGAGCGCATGGCCCACAGCGGCCGCGACCGCTTCGCCAGCCTCGTGCGAGCGTTGCAGGCCGGGCGCGAGCTGCCGGTGGGGCGGGTCCGGGGCATCCGCTACGAGTGGCACCCCATCGCCTGGCGCCTCGTGCGGCTGGCCATCGTGGTCGTCGCCGTGTGGGCCGTGGCGCGGGTCGGGGCGAACGTCGTGCGGGACAACACGACGGACACCTGGACGGGTCCGGATGCCTCCGTGCAGTCCGGACAGCGTCTGGCCGACTGCCCCACCGTCAACGTGCTGCACGACGAGGCCTACCCGACCTGGGTGCGCTTCGGGGGCGTCGTCTATCGCCTGGCGGGCGCCCGGCGGCCCGTGGCGGCGCCCACGCCCGAGAACGGGTACCGTCAGACGGGCTACACGCTCGGGCCGCTGATGCTGCTGACGATCGAGAACACACCGGCCGGCCTGGCCCGCGACACGTTGCTGATCTACGACGGCCGCTCCCTCGCCGGGGAGCTGTACCTGAGGGAACCGGACTGCCGCTGATGGGACGCGAACTGCCGATCTTCACCCCTGCTGGCGCGTCCGGCCGCGGCGGCTCCGGTGGCCACGGCCACGCGTCCCGGGAGCCGCTGACGATCGCCATGGGGGGAGGGTCCTTCACCGAGCCTGCCGCGGACGGGTCGGTGGCGCTCCGCCGGCACCCCGAGTGGATCCGGGCGCGGCTGCCCTCGGGCGCCAACTACCACGAGCTGAAGGGGCTGCTGCGCAGCCGGGCCCTCAACACCGTTTGCGAGGAGGCGCGCTGCCCGAACATCGGCGAGTGCTGGGAGCAGCGCACGGCGACGATCATGATCCTCGGCGACACCTGCACCCGGGCCTGCGGCTTCTGCGCCGTGAAGACCGGCCGGCCGACCTGGAACGACGAGGACGAGCCGCGGCGCGTGGCTGAGGCGATCCGCGAGCTGGGCCTGGAGCACGTCGTGGTCACGTCGGTGGCGCGGGACGACCTGCCCGATGGCGGCGCCCACATCTTCGCCGAGACCGTCCGTGCCCTCCGCCGCCAGTGCCCGGGCATGGGCGTGGAGGTGCTCATCCCCGACTTCAACGGCATGGACGCACCGCTGCGGACGGTGATGGAGGCTGGGCCGGACATCCTCAACCACAACGTGGAGACCGTGGAGCGTCTCCAGAAGCCGGTTCGCCGGCGGGCCCGCTACGGACGCTCCCTCCACGTGCTGGCGCGGGCCAAGGCCATGAGCCGCGAGCTGACGGGGCGTGACGACGCCGTGCACACGAAGTCGAGCCTGATGGTGGGGCTGGGCGAGACCCGGGCCGAGCTGACGACGACGTTCCGCGACCTGCGAGCGGTCGACTGCGACATCCTCACCGTCGGGCAGTACCTCCGCCCGACGGAGCGCCACCTCCCGGTCGTCCGCTACTACCATCCCGACGAGTTCGCCGAGCTGAAGGCGGAGGCGCTGGCGCTGGGCTTCCGGCACGTCGAGTCGGGGCCGCTGGTGCGCTCCAGCTATCACGCCCGCGACCAGGTTCCGGGCGCCGAGCTTCGGGCGCTCCGCCGCCGGGCGACGGTGGACGCCGAGGGCCGGGTCATCCCCGCGGCCAGCTGACCTCGCGTGGCCGCAGGCGCCCTGGGTGGTGCTCAGGTGCACCATCTATCGTCCCCGAATCGGCCGCAGGAGTCGGCCGGCGTTGCCCCGGCCGCCGGCTGGGCCGTAGAGTGGACCCCACAGGGTCGCGGGCGTGCGCCCCCCGTGAACGCCCGTTCCGCCAGGGGGGATGTCGAGGAGGAACCCGATGCGAGTGCCACGGGCCGGGGCGGTGGCCGCCCTCACTATCATCGCTGCGGTCGTGCTCCTCGCCTCGCCGGTGCTGGCGGCGTCCGTGGGGCGCATCGTCCAGATCACCGACGACGCGAACGGCGACAACGAGGTCGACATCGCGACGAACCCGCTCGACCCCCGGAACGTCATCGCCGGCTGGAACGAGTACGAGGTCGACGACGGCTGCGGCTACGGTTGGTCGACCGACGGCGGCCGGACATGGGGCCACGGCATCCTGCGCCAGGCGCCGCGGCCTGACGGTGGGTACTACTCGACGGCGGCCGACCCGGGCGTCGGCTTCGACAGCCAGGGCCGGGCCTACTTCTCGTGCCTGTACTACGACTCGAGCGGAACGGGCTGGGGAGGGGCGGTCTACGTCTACCGCTCGACGGACGGCGGTCGAACGTACACCGACCGTTTCCTCGCCGTCTCGAGCATCAAGCTCGCGCGCTCGCACGACCACCCGTTCATGACGATCGACCGTACGACCGACACGCTATACGTCGCATACAGCGTGTTCAACGGCTTCGGCATCCGGTCGCGTAGTTACGTGATCCAGGCCGATGCGGACGACATGGCGGCCGGCTTCAGCGCGCCCGTCAACGTGAGCGACATCCAGAAGAACGAGATCTTCGACCTGACGGTCGAGACGGGGCCGGCAGTGGACGGCGACAGCGCCCGAACGGTCTACGCGGTGTTCGGAGTCTGGAGCACAGGCGTCAACTGGAACGAGGACAAGATCGCGGTTTCGCGCTCGCGCGACGGTGGGTGGACGTTCGAGAAGAGCGTCGTCGTCGACTCGGTCGTGCCGATGCCGAAGTTCCTGCCGGGCCAGTCCTGGCGGACCGGAAACCAGCCGATCGCGGCGGTCGACCCGACGAACGGCAACCACCTGTGGGTGGTGTACGGCGATTACGCCGACGCCGACGGCGACCTCATGGTCAGGGAGTCATCGGACGGCGGCAAGACCTGGAGCGCACGGCGGCTCGTCGGCGAGACCGCGGCGGGAACGAACCAGCTGTTCGCCTGGATGACCGTCTCGCCGGACGGCTCGCGCCTCGACGTCATCTACTACGATCTGGGCTACGACCCGGCCGGCCACCTGATCGACGTGACCTACGCGGCGAGCTGGGACGACGGGGTAACGTGGTCGCGGACGCGGGTGACTCGGGAGAGCTTCGACGGGAATCTCTTGCCGCCGGCCGCCAACCCGTTCATCGGGGACTACATCCAGATCGAGTCGTTCGCCGACCGGGCGCGCCTGGCCTGGACCGGCAACGGCGACGCGAGCACGGAGATCTTCACGACGACGGTCCGCCCCTGACGGTGCGGCCTCGGGCCGTCCTGGCTGGCCGGGGCCGATGGTTCGAGTGGGGGCCGATCGCCGTCCCCCGCCTTCATACCGGCGACGTCCGCCCGTTGTCCTCGCAAGCTGATGGCCCGACAGCTCTCGCGCTCGATCCCCCTCGCCGAGCTGCACTGGCACCTTGGCGCCGCGGTACCGCCCGTCACCGGATTCCGGGTCCCACACCGGAAGTCCGGGGAGCGACAACGGCGCACCTGGGTTAGCCTTCGGCCATGGAACGGATTCGAATCCGCTGGGCGGCCTTCGTGGCGGCCCTTTTACTCATCGTGTCGATGGCAGGTGTGGCCGGCGCCACGTACCTCGCGCAGCCCTCCGCAGTCGGCGCGCCGCACGCCCAGGCGGCCCCTGCGGCCGAGGACGAAGACCAGGACGCGGATGGGGACACCGACGGAGACAGCGACACGGATGAAGGCACCGACGGCGCCCAGGGCGAGCACGGTGCCCTTGTCTCGGCGGCCGCGCACGACAAGGACTGCGTTGGTGGCAAGAACCACAACCACGGTGGCGCCGTGAGTGAGGTGGCCCGCGGCGAGGTGACCGAGGCGGTCTGCGACGCCACCACCGACGCCACCACCGACGCCGCCACCGACGCCACGACCGACGCGAAGGCCAACGGCGGCAAGTCGAAGGACCACCGCAAGGACGCCGTCCACCGGCCCTGATCGCGTCGGCGGTCGCTCCGGCCACGGCGGATCCATGCTCCCGGGACATAGGATTCGGGCCTGAGCCGGAGCGAACGTCCAGCGGCCTGCTCCTCGGCCCGGAGTCATGCCCGGGGGGCATCGATCCGCGGCCGGCGGACGCGTAAGGCTCCGGTCGGTTGAGGCCTGGGGTGAGAATGATGCCTCCCGGACATCGGTTCGACACCACGCGCCGCCGGCGCCCTGCCACGTACCCCTCCAGCGCGCATCCAATGCCTGAGGGGAATGCTGCCGCCGCCGAGAGCCGCCGAGAGCCGCCGAGAGCCGCCGACGCGGAGGCCTCGGATCCCCCGGGCCCCTTCGGTTCCCCTAGGATGAGGGAGTGCCGCCCGTCATCTCCCGCCGCGCACCGCTGACCGAGCTCCACTGCCACCTCGGCGGCGCCGTGGCGCCGGCGATCATGTGGGGCATCGCCCACTCC
>Ga0209126_1000262_pt1 | contig 17612 bp, 10 predicted proteins | sample RifCSP19_1_FD_184024 | JGI IMG/M metagenome (GOLD analysis project Ga0209126, IMG submission 184024) | Soil microbial communities from Rifle, Colorado - Rifle CSP2_sed 19_1 (SPAdes) (version 2) | ecosystem: Environmental > Terrestrial > Deep subsurface > Rock core/Sediment | place: Rifle...
TGCCGATCATAATCCCACTTATGTTGGGCCGCCGCGCATTATTAAAGCGGGAGTTCAATTTATCTGGTAACAGGAGAAAAATTATATGTTTAAATTTTTGACAAGATATTCAATTCTTTTATTAATGTTATTTCTCTTTTGTCCGACTTCAATTCATTCGCAGGATCAGAACTGTATTAATTGCCATAAAGATCTGAATCCCGAACAAATCAATCGTTTAAGAAAAACACATTCTTTGGGCGAACGTGGTATCGGAATTATGAACAAAGGACAAGTATCAAACTATCTTGGAAATTACGGTATTCTTTCAAATTTTCACGAATATTTTAATAATGCAATACATTGGCCTACTTCTGCAAATACTGAAACACAATATAGTTTTGGTTTAGGATTAGTAGTGGCATCAAAAGGAAATGTAATTACTTCGGTAATTAGTGGTCCATCAGAAAAAGTTGATTGGTCGCCAAAAGCTGGCTCGCGGGGTAAAATTTTTTCAGGAGATGTCGTGTCTCCTCCACCCGATGAAACTCCTTTTCTTGCTGCTAGTGACAATCCTGAAACATGGCCTCAAGGGTATTTCGACCAATCGGGCAATTGGGTTAGCACTCCAGGAAAACGCCACTGGCCAGGTCATTATAGGATAAATATTGATCCTGGATCTTCAAATTATGGAAAAGAAGTCGTCGGAGAATTTGTTTCTGATCAGGATATATATTGTGTTTTTGATGATCGAGAAAATAATAATAAAAAAGGTGCTCTTGGAGTCGAAGTTGAAGAGACGGCTTTTAGTTATGGACGACCATATGCTGAAGATATGTTGTTTTGGGATTTTACTATTCATAATAAAAGCGGCAAACAGCTTGACAGTGTTTATGTCGGTTACATTTCGATTCTTCGACCAGACTATGATAATAAAGATCTAATAAATATAATTGATAGCAGCCCAAATGATGGACATACTAATGGAGACTTTGTTTATGTATGGGATGTGAATAATACGAAAGACGGTGCTTGGGCAAATGATCCAGCACCATTAGGTATAATCGGTTTGAATATTTTAGCCACGCCTAAAGATATGGGTGTAACTGATTTCCATTTCTTCAATCGCGAAGTTGCACCAAAAGTTGACGAGGAAATGTGGCCCGTGATTAGTAGTAATCCTAATGATCCTAATTTAGGAATACCCCAAGCAATTTTCCATGGATCCAACCGGAGAATGGATACAACTAATCCCGATAGTATGAATGTATATTTCCCTGAAGGCGCACCCCTTAATTTTTTTATTATGACAGGACCATTCAGTTTATTGCCTGATGAATCAGTAAAATCATCCGTGGCTGTTGTAATGGGTAACTCGGGTACAGTACCAAATCAACCCGACACAACTGATCTTATGAAAAATCTAAGAATCACACAGCAAATGTATAATCGTAACTTTCAAGGTTCCGGTGCACCGGCAACTCCTAAAGTGAGTGCCAATGCAGGGGATAAACAGGTTCAATTAGTCTGGGACTCCGACTCTGAAAGTTCAAAAGATGCTTTAACCGGTGAAAATGATTTTGAAGGTTATAAAATATATCGAAGCGATGATTTAGGTAAAACATGGGGATCACCAATCACAGATTATTTTGGTAATGTTGTTGGTTATAAACCCATTAAATTTTTTGATCTAATTGATGGAATAAAGGGTCTCGATCCCGCATTTAATCAATCGTTAGGGGATGATTCCGGACTAAAACATGGCTTTGTTGATAACAATTTAATTAACGGTGTGGAATACTGGTATTGTGTTACTGCGTATGATAAAGGAAATCAGGATCCCAATAATCTTGAACAATCTTTCCAATCAGCACTTGGGCGTTCCACACTTGAAGCTAATACTGTTTCTGTAATACCAGGTGTTGAAGCACAAAATTATATTCCACCCAAATTCAATCCCGAATTAAATGTGGAAGGCAGCATACCGCCATTGGGAGGTTTCTCTCAAGGTCTCGTTAAAGTGGATATTGTAAAACCTGAATTAATTACTGGAGACAATTATTTAGTTACATTTGTTGATTCTGTAAAGCAAATCGTTGGAGCCGACACAAATTATGTACTCGGCTTCAATTTATATAGAATCTCTGCCTCTACGAGTGATACAACTTTATTGTTTGATCACCATCTTTTTTCAGATCAAACCGGAGACAATTTACCGGTTATAGATGGTTTTCGTTTGACAGTACTTAATTCTCCATCAGGTGTTGAATTCATTGGGTGGACCAAAGTAAATGGTGATACGTGTACTTTTGATTGGCGGACAAAATCTGCGCTGAAATACAGAGACCGTCCTCCATCTCAGGTTCTGCAAGAAACAATATATACGGTGGATGATTATCGTATCACAATTGACACTGTTCAACCGGGTGGACTTATGGCACGATGGTATGATTATTTTACAGGTATTGAACAAGATTCTCTTCAGCATTTGCCGCTGAAGATTGAAGTGATCACTGACCCCGATAACCCCATAGATGTGAGTGATAATACTTGGTTGTTTGAGTTTGCTGTGAAAGCTCCGTGGGATTCGTATAGAGAATTCTATTACAGCGAACTTGGTTGGGATCTTATTCCTGGAGGGAAAGGATATACACATGGAAGTCCTGGATTTTATGAGATGTACAGCGATGTGCTTGATCTGGAGCGCAGAATTATTGATCCCGTTAAAAATGACACTACATATACAGGATTGTATCTTTATACAAATAACTTTCCAGGTGTGTATGTGAATGCAGATGGCGATACTGTAAGAAGAAAAGCTGTTCCTCCTTCCCACGGCGATCAGTTTACTATAAAAACCTTTAAACCTTTTAGAAAGGAAATTTGGTACGAATTTAATACACAGAAAGTTCAATATTCCAAAACACAAGAGATTGATCTTAATAAAATCCGTGTTGTTCCCGATCCTTATATTGTTGCGAATATCTTAGAGACAAATCAATTCGGTAAGAAATTAATGTTTAATCACTTACCGAATGAATGTAAAATTTCAATTTATACTCTTGCAGGAGATCACATTGCAGATATTGATCACAATAATAATAAAGGATTTGAGTATTGGGATATGCGAACTTTAAATAGCCAATACATTGCTTATGGTTTATATATTTATGTTGTGACGATTCCTAACGGACAACAGAAAGTTGGAAAATTTTTAGTTATAAAATAATTGCTCCTAATTCAATGGAGATAAAGCGAATGAAAAAGATAATTATATTACTTATTCTTTTAATATTACCGGTCTCAAGTTTTTGTGGTGATTTTTCAAAAGTTGGAACCGCAGCAGCACAATTTTTAAAAATTGGAGTGGGAGCCAGACCGGTCGGAATGGGTGAGAGCTTTGCAGCCGTTGCCAACGATGTAAGTGCTTTGTACTGGAATCCCGCCGGCATCACAAACCTGAAAACTATTTCCGTAAGTGTAAGTCATTCTCAATGGTTCGCTGAGATATTTCACAATTATGCCGGTATTGTTATACCTTTTGGTGAAGAAGATGCTCTCGGAATAAGCGCAACATCATTATCAACTAATGAGCAAGAAGTTACAACAGTTGAGCAGCCGGAAGGTACTGGAGTTTTTTATAATGTAAATGATATTGCTATTGGATTATCATATGCCCGTGCGTTAACTGATCGTTTTTCAGTTGGAGTAACTGCAAAATATATTCAGCAAGATGCCTATAATGAATCGGCTAATACATTTGCTTTGGATATTGGGACTTATCTCCGTACCGGTTTTCATAATTTGGTGATAGCAATGTGCGTTTCCAACTTTGGAGGCAGCATGCAGCTTGAAGGACGTGATTTAATTACACTAGCAGATATAAATAAAGGAGTTTCGGGAGATTACAATCCTGATGCACGTTTAAAAACAGAACCATGGCCTTTGCCTTTAAATTTCCGTATCGGTGTAGCTATGGATATTTTGGGAGGAAATGATCCTCTTTTCGAAGCTGTGGATCATCGTGTTACTATGGCGATAGACGGCAATCACCCGAATGATAATAATGAGAGATTAAATATTGGAGGAGAATATTCGTGGCAGGAGGCATTTTTTGTACGGGCTGGTTATAAAATAAATTATGATGTTGAAAAATGGACTTTTGGTGCGGGAGTAAAATTAAATGTTGGCAGTCAGCAAGTTAGTTTTGATTATGCTCTGGTTGATTATTATGAATTAGGAAAAGTCTCTCGTTTTTCGCTTGAATTGAGATTCTAATTATTTTACTTTTTAGTACTTCTAAAAATTAGTAAGAGTTCAAAATTTTATAGAAAATATGCAAATACATTTTTAAAGGAATCATCGTAAAGAAGTGTACCTTTTTAAGGATACTAAGCAGAGATTATTTGCAAAAACCCCACGCTTCAGCGTGGGGAGTATAGTGCTCTGAACAGAATTGGCTTCAGCCATTATTCAAGAGTAATTATGTCACATGTTTAAATATGGATTTATGCAATCTGGGGTACAAAGAGTATCCTAAAAAAATGACGTCCAAAGTAGTATATGAAAAATTTATAACAAAGTTTGGTTTTAATCATCCCGCCTTAGGCGGGCTAAAGCCCTAAACCAACTGCGCCAATGGTATTACCCCACGATAAATCGTGGGGTTAATTCATGCTATAAAGGGTTACCTTTGGAAAAGTAACCATTATTATGATGATCCTAAAAAAGATTCCACTTATTATTCGTCTTATTACTTGATCGGTTTATTCAATCCAGAAAATATGGGAGCTTCCAGCATGAGAAGAAAATTTTCAATTTTATCTTTTATCACACTTTGCATTATCTCCAGCTTTTATACATTTAATACTGCACAGAGCAGTGAATTAACATCGCAAACGCTTCCAAAAGGAGTTTCCATTTATCAATTAGATAACGGTATGGAAGTACTTCTAATTGAAAATCCTGCGTTGCCGATGGTGGGTGTTAACGTTGTTATAAAAGTCGGCTCCGCATATGAAAACTTTTCTACAAGCGGTATGAGTCATATGCTTGAGCATTTATTATTCAACGGAACGACAACTCGCACGCAAAAACAATTATATGATGATGTAGATAGGATTGGCGGCTACAACAATGCACACACAGATAATTTCTACACTGATTTTATGATGGTAACGCCAACTGAAAATATTCGAAAGGGAATGGAAATACAAGCCGATATGCTTTTTAATTCAACTCTACCTGTCGAAAAATTCGAAAAGGAAAAAGGAATTGTATTAGAAGAGATTTCTAAAAGTTTAGCCAATCCTCAGGAGCAGTTCGGACGAAATACGCTCTCAATTATATACAATGGACATGCTCTTTCATTGCCAACTCTTGGAACTTATTCTACTATACAGTCTATGTCACGTGATAAAGTGAATACATTTTATAAAAATAATTATGTACCGAATAATATGATAATGAGCATTATTGGAAATTTTGAAACAAAAAAAATGCTATCTCTTATTAAGGAAATTTACGGAAAAGTAAAGCCGGGTCAGATAGTTCGGAATGAAAATTCGGAATTAGCAACCGGCTTTCAATTTCCCAAATTTCAAGCAATCAAAACAAATACTGCTTACTATCGTTTTTATGACGGCGAAGATACGGTATTACAATTATTTTATACATTGCCGCAATCTCAATCGGCAGAATATTTTCAGTTGATGGATTTAGTACTGGAAAAAAATCAAGAAGCTTTTCAAACTTCATTGAAGTCGGAATTCCCACAAATCGTAAAGTCAATAAATTTTTCTTCCCGCATATCACCATTGAATAATTTTTTAGAATCAGATATTATTCTCAGCGAAGCTGCCAATATTGACGAACTTGTAAATTCATTTTCAGCTAAATTGTTCAAATTGAATTTTACTTTACCTGCCGAAGAAATTAAGACGGAAGTTATTAAAGCACGAACAGAATTTCTGAAAAATATTGAAAAGCCGCATATGTTCGGTATTTATAATTCTAACGAGCTTGTTATTAACGGTATTGAAGCTGTTCTTGCATCCTATAACGGAAACGAATTTTATAAAGCCGGTAAGGAACTTGAGACACTAAAAGTTTCTGCAAATCCTATTATCATAATTCAATCTCCATCACTTAAAAATGAAACGAACAAAACAGAAACAGTCCAGGAAATAAAATTTTTTCAAGACGAGGCGACGAGTAAAAATTTAATTGTTGTTCAAAATGATAAGAGCAATCTTTTAGCAATTCATTATTTGGTAAAGCACAAAGCCGTATATGAATCGAAGTATGGTAAAGACGCCGCTAAAATATTACACGATTGTCTTAATCAACGATTAGCATCCGAAGAAAATCAAAAAATAAGCAGCCAGTTTGGGTTTGAGTTTACGGTAAATGACAATCCGATGATTCCAATGGATGATATATACTTACACCCTGATTTTGGTTACATCAGAGTTGAAGGATTAGCTGATGATTTAGCCAATGCAATAAAATATATCAACACTCAATTGAAAGATTTTGTACCTACTGCAGACGAATTCAAAAAAGCAGTTGAGAAATTTAAAGGTTTTGAAATGATGTCTATGGGAAGTGATAAAGCTAAGAAATTATTTGACACTGAGTACAAATCCTTAGTCTATGAGCCATATCCGCTTTTACAAAATAAAGTTGAGCTGACCTACGATAATTTATTAGGTTTCACAAAAGAATATTTTAAACCATCAAATATGGTTATTTCTGTCGTATCTCCGGAAAATCTGGATACAATCAACTCACTCTTCAATCAATTTGATATTGTTTCTTTAGAAAAAGAACCTGAGGTATTTACTTCAAAATTGCTCTTGAGGGATAAACCGGTCACCATTGAAAAACCAGGCGGCGGTGAACGATCATATATTTTCTGGGGATTCATCAATCAAATTGATCCAAAGGATGCGCCGGCTCTTCAGGCTCTTTCTTTAATTCTTGCTGATGAAATAATTTTTGATATTCGAGAGAAACAAGGATTGGCTTATAACATGAGTGCAGGTATTGAAGTGATAAAAGATAAAGCTCTTTTCTATGTTTCGCAGGGAACACGACCACAGAACATTGATAAATTGTCTCCACAATATCCCAAGTTTTTCCAGACGGCGGCTCTTGATTCACTGACACAAGATCAAGTTGAAAAATCAATTAACATGTACCTTGGAAGGATGATGTTCCGAAGACTTTCGAGCATTAACCAGGTTTTTTATTTGGGCAGTTCGCTTTATTTCAAAAACGACTTTAATTATGACAAGCAGTTTCTGGATGAATTGAAAAATATAAAATTAGCCGATGTAAAAAATGTCGCTAAAAAATATATGAATGCAAAAAATCCAATGTTGTTAATAGTAAGATAGTAATTAAGCAAAGGACATTACTTCTGAACATAAAGGAAATGAAAAATATATAACAAGAAACAAATAATAAAAAAGTAAACAAAGTTGAGTGAAGGTAATAAAAAATATGATTTAGAAGAGCGGTTGATCAAATTTACACTTCTGATAATTGACATCGTTGAAATGCTGTCAAATACTCGAACTGGAAATCACATTGCAGGACAATTGCTTCGTTCAGGCTCATCGCCTGCATTTAATTATGGTGAAGCGCAGGTTGCAGAATCACGTAATGATTTTATTCATAAGATGAAAATTTGTCTCAAGGAGTTGAAAGAAACACATGTTGCGTTACAGATTGTCAGCAGAAAGCCGCTTATTGAAGATTTTAAAATTGTGAATAAAAGTGTTAATGAATGTAAAGAATTAATTGCAATTTTTGTTAGTAGTATAGAAACTGCGCGAAAAAATAATTCGTAAAAATTACTTTGACATTTTTTGTTATGTGTTATTCATTATTAATAAGACGATTATAATAAAAATGCAAACATAAAACATTTAACTAAAAATGAAAAAGTTAATGCATAGGAGGTTCACTTAATCGTTTTTTATTTTTTGTTATGTGTTATTCATTAAAAATATTGTCATTTTCATTATCGGCCACATAAATTATAATCAATCGAATATCTTTTGGAGAAAATCATGTCTAGAAAAAGTATTTTTTTACTCGCATTCTTTTTATCAGCTTTTGCTGCATTCGCAAATCCGATTATCCATCATAAGATAGCGGTTACCATGGATCCGGCGAAACATCGGATTGATGCAACAGATCAAATTGTTATTCCTGCTGCTGATATTAAACCTGTTATTTATTTTCTGCTAAACAATAATCTTACGGTTACATCCGAAACACCTGGTGTATTGCTCAAATTAGATCAAAGCAGTGTAAAGGCGGAAGATTTTGGTATGGATCGGGAAGATTTTAATCTTTCCCCGGAATTCAAACAAAATAAATATGCTTTGACTTTTGAAAATAAAATCGAAGGAGATGTTTCTTTCACTTTAAAAATTGGCGGAACAATTAATTATCCGATTAAACAATTGGGAGAGGAATATGCTAGAGGTTTCAGCCAAACACCGGGCATCATTGATGAAAAAGGTGTTTACTTAGCCGGTTCAACTTATTGGGTTCCTTGGTTTAATAATAACTGGATAAGTTTTGAATTGACGGCAACAGTTCCGCAGCCATGGAATGTAGTAAGCCAAGGTAAGCGAACACTTAACGAAGTAAAAGATGGTAATCATATTATTCGCTGGGATTCACCTGAACCAATGGAGGAAATATATTTCATTGCAGCACAATTTACAGAGTATTCTAAATCGGCAGGTGCAACAGATGTAATGGCTTTTCTGCGAATACCGGATGAAACTCTCGCAAATAAATATCTCGAAGCAACTGCGCAATATCTTGAAATGTACAGAAAGTTAGTTGGTCCCTACCCGTTTACAAAATTTGCGCTGGTCGAAAATTTTTGGGAAACCGGTTACGGAATGCCTTCGTTCACATTATTGGGTGAACAGATAATTCGTTTTCCGTTTATTCTTAATTCATCATATCCTCACGAACTTTTGCACAACTATTGGGGAAACAGCGCCTATGTTGATTTCAAAACGGGCAATTGGTGCGAAGGTTTAACTGCATATATGGCCGATCACCTTATTTCGGAGCAACGTGGACAAGGAGATGAATACCGCCGCTCAACTTTACAGAAGTACACCGATTATGTGAAATCATCCAATGATTTTCCATTAAAAGAATTTGGTTCACGTTACAATGCTTCTTCCGAAGCTATCGGATATGGAAAGAGCTTGATGATGTGGGATATGCTGCGTGAAATGGTGGGAGACGATCAATTTATTAAAGGATTTCAGAAATTTTATCGCAATAATAAATTTAAAGCCGCCTCATTTAATGATATTCGTTTATCATTCGAATCTGTAACCGGCAAAGATCTGAAACAGTTCTTTGATCAGTGGGTGAATCGTACAGGTGCGCCAGAGTTAAGCATTTCAAATGTTGCCGTAAAGAAAGAAAATGCTGAGTACAAACTTCAGTTCACCCTAAAGCAAATTCAAAGTGAAGATGTTTTTATCCTGGATGTACCAATTGCAGTTTCATTTGAGAAAACTGCTGACGTTAAAAAGGTAGCGATGACACAAAAAGAACAAAACTACGAAATGACTTTTACAGAAAATCCTTTATTAGTTCAAGTAGATCCACAGTTTAATTTATTCCGTAAACTTCATTACAATGAAATTCCTCCTTCCCTATCTAAAATATTCGGCTCTGAAGAATTGCAGATTCTCTTGCCTTCAAAGGCAGACAAAACAAGTTTGGAATATTATCAAGAGTTAGCCAACATATGGGCTGCCGATACCACTAAGAAAATCAAAGTGTCATTCGATAATGATGTTTCCAAATTGCCGATTGATAAAAGTATCTGGATTTTAGGTGTAGAAAATTTATATGCTGATCTGATTAAAGAAAACTTGAATGACTATGACGCTGAGTTAACTAATGAATCGGTGCGGTTTGGAAAATCTTCGTTCAAAAATAACAAAAACAGTTTTGTCATTTCAGTTCGGCATCCTAAAAACCCAACTTCAGTTCTTGTGTTGCTTTCTATCGATAATAAAGATGCCGTACAAGGACTTGCAAGAAAATTACCCCACTACGGAAAGTACAGCTATTTAGTTTTTGAAGGAACCGAACCCGCCAACATAGCAAAAGGCGAATGGCCATCCGCAAATTCTCCATTGATAGCTAAGGTTGGTTCGAATAGCACGACAACTCCAACATCAGTTTTTACAAATTTACCAAAGCGTAAAGCATTGGCAGAGCTGGCTCCTGTTTTTTCCGCTGAAAGGATGATGAAGTCTGTAGAATTTCTTGCAAGTAAAGAACTCGCCGGTCGTTCTCCCGGGACTGACGGCATTAAAAAAGCGGTTGATTACATTACGGAGAAATTTAAAAGTGCAGGATTACTTCCCGGATCAGATGATGGCACATATTTCCAAATTTGGGATGAAGTAATTGATGCTAAAGGAAATAAGGCGCCAGTAAAAAATATTATCGGAATAATACCCGGAACGAATCCAGATCTGAAAGATGAATCAGTAATAATTTGCGCTCACTATGATCACCTTGGTTTAGGATGGCCTAGGGCAAACAAAGGAAATGAAGGGAAGATACATCCCGGTGCCGATGATAATGCCAGCGGTGTTGCTGTTATGCTTGAATTAGCCGAATTACTTGGCAAAACTTTAAAGCCGCAGCGCACAGTTATTTTTATTGCGTTCACTACGGAAGAAAGCGGACTGCTCGGATCAAAGTATTATGTAAAGAATATGAAACGTTTTCCAGCTAAAAAAGTTATTGGTGTTTTAAACTTTGATACCGTCGGCAGACTTTTTAAAAATAAATTATTAGTTCTCAACAGCAACAGTGCAAGGGAATGGAAATTTATCTTTATGGGTGCAAGTTATGTTACAGGAGTTGAATCGGAAATGGTTACGCAGGATCTTGATGCAAGCGATCAGCGCAGCTTCTTAGAAATCGGCGTTCCTGCAGTGCAATTCTTTTCCGGCGCAAACGAAGATTACCACAAACCAACGGATACTCCGGATAAAATTGATGCAGCAGGTTTGGTTAAAGTTGCAACGTTCGCACGCGAAGGAATTCTTTACTTAGCCGACAGATTAGAACCGCTTACCTTTCAGGGACAAGTAACTGATGAAACGAAAAAGACTCAAGCTCCAACCGGTGAACGAAAAGTTTCAACGGGCAGTGTTCCGGATTTTGCATTCTCAGGAGAAGGTGTTCGCATTGCTGATCTATCGGCTGATTCTCCTGCCGCAAAAGCAGGACTGCAAAAAGGGGATATTATTAAAAAGCTTGGACAGTATAAAGTTATTAACTTAAAAGATTATTCGGACGCATTAAAGACTTTTAACCCAGGTGATTCTGTCGAGCTAATTTATTTACGTGAAGGAAAAGAAAATAAAACTGAAATTGAATTAATTGAGAGATAAAATCAGTTTTTAAATTTTTATATTTAAGTAAAAGGAAGGAAAAATGAAGAGAAAAAAAAACACTTTAAAATTATCTTTAATCATGCTGCTCCCAGCCATAATCTTTTTCATTTCTAATGAAAATTATTCTCAAAATCAAAAGCAAGAAGAATTTAAAGTTTGGAAGGTGCTAAATGTTGATAATGGTGCGGAGTTTTACTTTTCTCCCGATGGAATGAGCCTAATTGGCAATGCTAAGTTTGGCGATGACTCTGTGCATTTCGTGTACACAATGAAGATTGATGGAACCGATATCAAAAAAATTAATGATAAAGGCGAGGATGCCTGTTCATACTATTTCCCTTGTGGAACTAAATTGATCTGGACTTCAACTCGTGATAATCTTGATTTACCGAAAGGAATTTGGTCAGATCCAAGAAATTATCCCACCGGTGCCGAACTTTATATAAGTGACCTTAATGGAGAAAATGTTATCAGATTAACTCACAATAAATACTACGATGCAGAGGTAAGTGTATCACCTGATGGTAAAAAGATTTTATTTACTCGCTCAATAGATGGTAAATGTAATTTGTGGGTAATGGATGTAGACGGCACAAACGAACGTCAAATTACTTTTACCGATGAGTGGCAAGAAGGAGGGTCCTTCTATTTAAATGATAGTGAAACAATAATATACAGAGCGTGGGAACGGAAAAATGAAGGTCAGCGCGGAATGCCAATGACTATATTCACGATTAAGGATGATGGTACTGATCAAAAACAAATAACTCATGATAATGGAACAAATTGGGCACCTCACCCGGCTCCGGATGGAGATCACTTTGCATTTATAAGGGTGCTGCCACCATTTAATTTTGAGATATATATTATGAGTATTAGAACCGGACAACAAACCCGTCTTACATATAACGATGCATTTGATGGATTCCCAGTAATTTCTCCTGATGGAAAAACCTTGACTTTTTCATCAAATAGAGATGAACCTAAAGGAGTAAGAAAATTATCACCTTATTTGATGGATATTTCTTCATTGAATTTAGGTCTGAAAGAATAGTTTTATTTCTTAAACAGAATGATTAAAAAATCAAAATAAAAGAATGACATCTCCTAAAATTATTTCAGTGATTTATTTTCTTAGTTTATTATTCATTTCACATATAAATGCTCAAGAACAAAAGCCATTATTAAATGATAGTTTATCTCAGCATGCCAATCCTCATCAAAAAAATATTGACCCGAGGTATTCAGTATTCGGTCCTCCGCAACTCGCCCTCTGGAAATTTCAATTAGCACATATGAATAGCGATAATCAAGGAGTATCATCTTTCAATTTCTACAGAAAAGATCAAAGGGATAGAACACTTTTTCTTACAATGATAGACAATGGACTTGACAATACAACTCAATACAGAGTTCAGCAGATTTCAGGAGGAATAATTTTATTCCCTTTTAATGACGATGATAGATATCAATTCGATCTTGGAGGAACATTCGATAAGATTAAGGAAACAACCCTTAATAATGCCATATTCTTTTCCAGATTTACTTATAGACCGAATAGCGAACTTTGGATGCGGGTAGGATATGAATATTATGATGGTTATCAATTAGGGTATGGCGGGAATTTATATAGTAACTCAACATTGAATTCATATTATTTTGCAGCTAAATATAAAATGGGTTTTTTCTCTCCGATCGCTGTGATTGGCATAGGAAAGTCTAACACGAAAATTAATAACCGTTTTGGCGGGGGTGTATTCTTAAATGGACCAATGGAAACATATGCGTTTGGAGGTTATATAAAAAGCACAGATGAAATTGAAGACACGCGCACATTAGCCGTTGGACGATGGGCTCCATTCCGTCCTGACGGCTTGCCAAGTGGATTTTTTGTCTGGAAACATAAATCTGATTACGATTTTCAATTAGGTGGGATGTTCTTTGGAAGCAGAAATCGTTTTGTGCAGCCAGCAGCATTTGGAATGCTTACAGGAATGTTTATAAGCAGTATAACCCTTCGTGTTAATACTCAGTTAAGGCAGCGAAAATTAATGGCGATTACAGATGATTATGAAAACTCTGACTATTCTTTATTTTATGTTCACTTAAATCAAAAAGTCACTTCAACAAGTAATGTTGGATTTACAGTTTTGCAATTTTTTAAATTATTTACCGACGCAAAATTTTGGATAATCGGTGAACCTGTGATTGGAATTTTTTACAATGAGGAGACAAATCCAATATTTGATATAAAAACTTTTTCTCTTGTAGATAAAAAAGAAGACTATCTTTCATATCAAGTTGGCATTAAAATCATTAATAGTTTTTTAGTTGAAACAATTCACTCGCCCTCCAAGAAGGATTTCACGATTGCTGTGTCTTATTTATTACAATAGAGTATTTTCATACTCTCAAAACATTATTTATTTTTAATTACATCAATTTCTAACTTTCATTTAGCTAAAAATTTTATTTTTTATTCACTCAAAGATTGGATCACTACATGGCAAAAGTTACTGTTGCTGGAATTGTTTTAGTCCAGTTAGCGCTGCTTTTTTATACATTATTTTATCTAGTAGAGAATAAAAAACAGAAGACAACCAACACACTATTATTTCTTATAACGCTTGCAGTACTATTTGATATATCTGCAACCACATGTATGATGATGGGTACAACAAGAACTTATTTTACTTTTCATGGTATTATGGGTTATATAGGTTTATTATTAATGATAATTGATTTTGTTTTGCTCTGGAGATATAAATTAAAATTTGGAGATGAAATTTTAATAAGTAAATCGTTAAACTTATATTCTAAAATTGCCTATTACTGGTGGCTAATAGCTTTTTTCACCGGTGTTCTCGTTTCAATATTTAGGCATTGACAATATTCTCTCTTGCTGCTTTTAAACAGGTAATAGAATATTAATAATAGTATCGAAATTATTTATTAATTAGAAATACATGTAACGTCATTTAATGCTTAATCTAAGGTTGATTGGAATGAAAAAGCACTTCTTCTTTTTATTATTACTTCCTCTTTTGTTTTCATGCGCCCCGGAAAAAAATGAATTGATGCAAATAGTTGCAGGAACCGGTAAAGTAGGTTTTAAAGATGGAAAACAAGCGGAATTAAATAAGCCAATACGTTTAGCTCCTTATAAAGATAATTCAGTGATTTTTGCTGATATTAATAATCACGCAATTAGGATTGCCACATTTGATGGTGTGGTTACAACCATCGCCGGCGGCCCAAACAAAAAAGGTTATCAAGATGGACCTGCATCAGATGCAAAATTTAATTCTCCTCATGGAGTTGCTTATGATAAAGTTAACGATAGAATATATGTTGCTGAGGCTGGAAGTAATTTAATTAGAATGATAACAAAATCTGACGATGGTAATTTTACTGTTAGTACACTGGCTGGTATGAATAACGAAAAAGGATTTAAGGATGGACCAGCCGATTCGGCTAAATTTAACTCGCCTCATGCCGTTATATTAGCAAAAGAAGGTGGAGTATATGTAGTTGACATTGGTAACGCAAGAGTTCGTTTAATTAAGGATGGTGTTGTTTCAACAATTGCGGGTAATGGCAAATCTGGCAATGACGATGGAAAACCCGAAGCAGCCAGTTTTATATATGCTATTGATATAGTATCTAATGGAGAGAGCATTTTTGCAGCAGATGCTGGAAGCAATTTAATTCGAAAAATAATTCCGAATTTGAGTGTCACAACATTGAAATTAAAAGATACACTCGACACTCCTCATGGTATAGCTATAGATAAAAATAATAATCTATACATTGCCGATATGGGAACTCACAGAATTCTTAAGATAAATAATCAAGGTGATGTTACTTCTATTGCTGGCACAGGAACCAAAGGCACAAAAATAAATGAACTGAATAAACCTGCTGCTGTTTTGGTATACAACAATTATTTATGGATTGCTGATTTAGAAAATCACCAAATAAAAGCATTAAAATTAGATTGACTAAATATTTACTCAATTAGAAAAAGAAATGGAGATTAAATTGAAAATAAACATCATAGTATTCGCATTATTTCTTTCGATAACATCAAATATGGCTCAAGAATTTGATGCTGAACGATTGCCAATCGGTGACGTTAACCGCAAATATGATTTCTGCTCAGTAAAGCTTGATAAAATTTTCGATACTAAAGCAAGTAAGGAAGTGTCATTTAACCAAATGATAGCCGAACTTAAAAACTACCAAATTGTAATGGTGGGTGAATCGCACACTAATCAACTATATCACGATGTTGAGTTAGAAGTGATAAAAGGATTGGTAGAAGCAGGTAAACCAGTGGTTTTAGCACTCGAGATGTTCAACTCTAAACAAGAAGAAGCTTTAGGTAAATGGAGCAGCGGTAATACTGACCCAAATACATTTATGGAACAAACTGATTTCTTAACTACATGGGGTCATAATTACAGGTATTATAAAGCAATATTTGATTATGCAAGAGATAAACATATTCCGATTTATGGAGCTAATATCGAAAAACAATATACTTCAAAAATTGGACGGAGTGGAGTTGGCAGTCTTACTGAAGAGGAAATAAAAGCTATTCCTGAAATTGATACTGCTAACATCGAACATAAATTTTTAATTAAAGTTTTAATGCAGGGAATGGATGCAACAATGCCCGATCAATTTAATAACATGTACCCTGCTCAAAGCTTATGGGATGCTGCGATGGGAGAAGGTGCCATTAAAGCTGCTCAAAAACATCCCGAAGCAACTATAGTTCTTTTAGCGGGTAGCGGTCATGTAATATATAATATTGGGATTGGCAGAATTATCCACGATAGAAGTAATTTTTCTTTTGCTTCCGTTGTCCCAGTCGACATTTCTCAGAAAGTTAAAGATGAAGGAATGGTGCAGATTAGGAAGAATATGAAAAGTGAAAAAGAAAAGGATACTAAAACAGTCGACAACAAATCAGAAATGTCTGAGAATAAAAATGAATCGACATCAAAGGAAAATGTAAGTGAAAAAGAAAAGCCGGCAAATCCTCATTCAATGATGATGATGGATGAGACCCCTTACAAAATTGTCGTTAAAAGTTACGCAGATTTTATTTGGGGAGTTAAGGAAATGAGGCAAGAACTATATCCGGCTTTTGGATTTAGTATCAAAGATGAATTGAATAATGGAGGATATTTAGTCGAACGAGTTTTGCCTCAGACAATTGCTTTCGAAAACGGATTAAAAAAGAATGATATCATCCTCACTATCGATAGGAAAACTTTTAATAATTCAACTGAGCTTAAAAAACATTTACAATTTAAAAATTGGGATGAAGAAATATCTTTTTCGCTTATGCGAGGGGAAGAAAAAGTAAATTTATCGTTTGTAATTAAACCTGTTAAAACAGATGACTAATTTATTCTCTGAATGTTAGATTATTTGTTCTGTCTTTTAAATAGAATAATTCATCTATTCAAACTCGATATATACTTCCTTATTAAGTTCCACCTTTATTCCTGGAATATCGGAGACTAATTTCTTTACCTCTTCGAAGGATTTCGGATTAAATTTTTTAAACTCTTCAAGCTTATCTTTATCCGATATTAATTGCGCAAAATCTATATCAAATATCGTTATTGTGTTACCATCGACATGCGTTGCGTTAGTATTGGTGATTTTACCGTCAACACGAATCTCAAACTTTGCATTCATATCTTTCATGAACTTGATCATGCTCTCTAGGTCAGATGAATCAGCTTCAATATTTGTCCCTGTTGTGTCATCAGTTTTTGTTTGCTCACCGCTTTTTTCATCTTTTTTAGGTTCATCAGGAAGCTTAAAAATTATTTTATTCGGTTTACCTTTTATGAATTTGAAAAACACGTATTCATTTGCAGGTTCAGTTTTTTCTTTCGACTCAGCTAAAGGCATTTCGTCCGAAGGATTCTGGTTCACTTTAACCTGATTAAGATCCTTGAATTTATAAATTGCCTTGTAGCCCTCCTTCTCATCTGTTACAATGTTTTCCATCGAAATAAATTCAATCCCTTCACCATAATCAGAAGTCTTTGCTTTGATTTTTTCTTCTTCGAATAGTTTAAATTCCTGCTGGGGTTGAGTGGAATCAGCAAATGCAGCTGCGAATTCTTTAAACATATT
>Ga0209126_1000264_pt1 | contig 17601 bp, 16 predicted proteins | sample RifCSP19_1_FD_184024 | JGI IMG/M metagenome (GOLD analysis project Ga0209126, IMG submission 184024) | Soil microbial communities from Rifle, Colorado - Rifle CSP2_sed 19_1 (SPAdes) (version 2) | ecosystem: Environmental > Terrestrial > Deep subsurface > Rock core/Sediment | place: Rifle...
CGCATGCCGCTCTCAGCAGGGGTGCGGCCGGACTTCCTATTGTTACACCTCCAGCAGGCAGTAACGATATTTTCCCAGTTCTTTTTCCCCCCTTTTGCTGCAGGTATAACATGATCAAACGTAAGGTCCCTGACATCAAACCTTAAGCCGCAATATTGACAGGTATGGCTGTCCCTGGTGAAGATATTGGCCCGTGAAAATTTTACAGTATGAATATTACGGGCCTTAACAATCTTCAGGAGTCTTAAAACAGATGGCAGGTGAAAGCTGAGTCTGATGCCGCGGACTTCGCGGTCATAGACTTCCAATACTTCAACTTTTCCCTGGAACAGAAGGGTGACAGCCCTCTTCCAGGGGATGACCTTCAGCGGTTCATATGTAGCATTAAGGAGTAGTGTATGCTCCATACCGGCGATATTATCACATAAAACTTATTAAAAAGCAATATGTTTGGAGAAAAGAATACTTGACACATGTAACTACCGTCTGCTATATTTAACAATCCAAGAATTTTGCTAAATAATACAATAAATATAATCTGTAAGGGTAAGGGGGTGGATAATATATGCTGGGGGTAAAGGTAAAGGACAATGAATCCTTTGAAAGCGTCCTCCGCCGGTTCAAGAAACAGTGTGAAAAATCAGGGATACTCTCTGAGATGAGGAAGAGAGAGCACTATGAAAAACCAAGTGTCCGGCGCAAACGCAAGGCATTAGCCGCAAAGAAAAAGGCAGCAAAACGTCAAAAGGTGTAACTATATGACATTAGCCGACATGCTCTCAGGAGACCTGAATGAATCATTAAAAGCTGGAAACAGCATTAAGTCTTCTGTTATCAGGTTATTAAAGTCTGCGATAAAATACAGGGAAATTGAAAAGAAGTCACCACTGTCAGATGACGAAATAATTGAAGTAATTATGTCGGGGATTAAACAGAGGAGAGACTCCATAGAATTGTTCAGTAAAGGCGGAAGGAATGATCTGGTAGAAAAAGAGATCGCTGAGATAGGGATATTACAGGCTTACTTGCCTAAGCCTCTTACTGATGAAGAGCTTGCCGGTGAAGTTAAGGCAGTCATGAAGGAAGTGGGGGCAACATCAGTTAAGGATATGGGAAGGGTTATGAAGGCATTAATGCCACGTGTGAAAGGAAGGGCTGAGGGTACAAAGGTAAGTTCAATTGTCAAAGAACTTATGGATGCAGCGGCACATTAATAGGGGGAATCTCCCCTTGGATGGATACATTCCTGAAGAATTATTAGACAGGATAAGAGGAAGTCAGGATATAGCAGATGTAATTTCCAGACATGTCTCTCTTAAGAAATCAGGGCAGAACTATGTTGGTCTCTGCCCTTTTCATTCTGAAAAAACTCCATCTTTTATTGTTAGTCCATTAAAGCAGCTATTCCATTGTTTTGGATGTGGTACAGGCGGAAATGTCATTACTTTTTTGATGAAGTACGAGAAAATGCCATTTATTGATGTCGTGAAAAGGATGGCAGTAGATGCTGGTATCAGAATTGCTAATATTACTAATAACATAGGGGCTGATTCTGCAGGTGGGAATGAGAAGAAAAAGAATCTTTTAGAAGCTAATAAATTGGCGGCAGAATATTATCATGATATCCTTATTAAATCGAACGAGGGAGCAATAGCCCGAACATATTTGTCAGAACGTGGTGTTGCTTTGGAGTCTATCGAAAGGTTTAATATTGGCTATTCCTCAAACTCATGGGATAAAGCGGGTGAATATCTGGGGAAAAGGGGAATTTCTAAGGAGGTCTTGGCAGAGGCAGGGATTATCATACAAAAGGGTAAGGGTGAAGGATATTATGACAGGTTTCGCGGCAGGGTCATGCTTCCTATCTATGACAGGTATAAAATGTTAGTCGGATTTGGAGGGCGGGTGCTGGATGGTACAACCCCAAAGTATCTGAATTCCCCTGAAACACCTTTATTTAGTAAAAGACAGCTTTTGTATGGCCTTGATCTTGCACAAAACTATATTAGAGAGTCCGGCTATGCTATAATTGTAGAAGGATATATGGATGTTATTGTAGCTCATCAGGCCGGTATACAAAATGTTGTGGGGACTCTGGGAACTGCTTTAACCGGTAATCACCTTAGAAGTCTGAGCAGGTTTACAAATGAGGTTATTCTAACATTTGATTCTGACACGGCTGGTATAAATGCAGCAAGAAGGTCGGTTGAGCTTTTTTTGAACAGTGAGGTTACTGCGAAGGTTTTATTGCTTCCGGCTGGTGAAGACCCGGATAGTTATATAAGAAAAGCCGGGAAGACATCTTTTTTAGAGCTGTTAAAGAACGCAAAAGGCATTATTGAGTTTGAGATCGAAAGAATTATTGAAAACTGGTCCAATAGGGATCAAAGTGAGTCAATTGACTCAAGGGTGCGGGTAGCAGAAGAATGCCTTACACTTATTAGAAAGATAAATAACAGGGTTGAACGGGACTACTATTTAAAGAAAGTAGCAAAAGAGATCAGGACGTCAGAAGAAGTGTTAAGGGCTGAGCTTGTAAGAAGAAAAAAGCCGGGAGGTAAATCACCTGATTCAGCAGGAGTTGACAAGCCCTCCCACAATGGAGGGATGAAGAATAAGCCAGGGGTTGAAGAGATGGTCCTTTTGTTAATCCTGAAGGACTTGAATCTCAGGAAGATTGCAGGAGGTATCCTGACAGATGAAGATTTCGCTGATTCACAGTTACGCGAGGCAGGCAGATACCTCTTAAATACGGATAAAGAACTTCATGACATTATTAATGATCTTACATGTCAGGATGCAGTCAAAGATGTTATATCAAGAGTAGGGATGTATGATTTACACTTTGATTCACCTGAAAGGACGTTAATTGATTGTACCAAGGTCTTACAGCGCAACAGACTTGAGGGTGAGTTTAAGCGGTTGGAAAAAGAAATATCTGCTGCTGAGAGCAGCGGGATGTATGACAGGATAAGGGGGCTGCAGGTCGAGATGCAGCAGCTCCATCAGAAGAGACGGTTTTTATTTGAAAATAATTAAGGGAGGAATCAATAAAAAACATGGCAAAAGATGAGAAAATAGCTGAAGTTCAGCACCTTATTACAGTAGGTAAGGAAAAAGGCTATCTGACGTATGATGAACTGAATAATGCCTTGCCTGAAGACTTTGTCTCTTCTGATGAGATGGATAGCATAATGATGATGTTTGGGGAGATGGAGATTGACATTGTTGATCAGATCGAAGAAGAGAATTATCAGAAGCTTGTTAATGAAGAAGAAGTAGAGGAAGAGGAGAAGGAAGAGAAAGACTTAGGAGTTGGGATCGCAAGGCTTGATGACCCTGTAAGGTTATACTTAAAGGAAATGGGGGATGTTTCCCTTTTAAGCCGCGAGGGTGAGATCGAGATAGCAAAAAGGATTGAAGAAGGTAAACGGGAGATTGAATCTATAATCTTTGGTATGCCTTTTACCATAAGTCAGATCATTCTGTTTGGGGACAGGCTGAAAACCGGGAAGCTTACACTTTATGAGTTAGTGTCCACTTATGAAGAAGAGGATGTAGAGTTTGAGGAGATTATTGAACAGGATATAGAGGAGTTGAAGCAAAAGACTTTAGCTACAATTGAAAGGCTTAAAAGGGCGTATAGAGAGTTCAGGAATCTGCAGAAGAAGGTTAATTCCGGGACATTGAAAGTGAAAGAGTCAGCCCGGGTTAAGGATAAGATTGTTTCCATTAAGTCAAAGATAATTGAAATAGTGGTTTCTCTTAATCTCAATGCCAAGTTTATTGACATGGTAGTAGAGAGGTTAAAAGAATACAATAAGGAAATACATCGTAAAGAAAATGAACTGCAGGTATGCAGCAGAAAAATGAAATGCAAGATAGAAGAGCTGCCCGTAATTTTCGGTAAGATACAGGGGAACAAGTTAAAACTAAAGAGACTGGCAGATAAGATAAATAAACGGGAAGAAGAGATATTGAGTTTAGAGAGGACCTGGTCGGCTGCTGCTGAAGCTCTGAAAAAAATTGAGAATGATGTTATTATACCTTCCTCTGAACTTAAAGAGTCTGTGAAGGTATTAGAGATGGCAGAGTTACGGAGCAGGATTGCCAAAAGTGAGCTGATTGAGGCAAACCTTCGTCTGGTAGTCAGTATCGCAAAGAAGTATACCAATCGCGGCCTTCAGTTTCTTGACCTTATACAGGAAGGAAACATTGGGCTGATGAAGGCAGTGGATAAGTTTGAATACAGACGCGGTTATAAATTCAGCACGTATGCTACATGGTGGATACGTCAGGCCATAACAAGGGCGATTGCAGATCAGGCGCGTACTATAAGAATCCCGGTACATATGATTGAAACAATCAATAAATTGATCCGCACATCAAGACAGCTTGTACAGGAGATCGGCAGAGAACCAACTCCGGAAGAAATAGCTTCGGAAATGAAGCTGCCGGTAGACAAGGTCAGGAAGGTTCTGAAGATTGCAAAAGAGCCTATATCCCTGGAGACACCTGTTGGTGAGGAGGAAGACAGCCATCTCGGTGATTTCATAGAGGACAAAAAGGTCGTATCTCCCCTGGAGGCTGCAGTTAAGGCAAACCTGCATGGGCAGATTGACTCGGTATTAAAGACCCTTACACCACGGGAAGAAAAAGTCCTGAGGCTCCGGTTTGGGATAGGCGAGGTCACGGATCATACACTTGAGGAGGTCGGTCAGAGCTTTGATGTCACACGTGAAAGGATCCGTCAGATTGAAGCCAAGGCCTTAAGGAAGCTCAGACATCCAAGCCGTAGTAAGCGCCTCAAGAGCTTTATAGAGTAGGATTGCAGGGCCCATAGCTCAGTTGGTAGAGCTACCGGCTCATAACCGGTTGGTCCCAGGTTCAAGTCCTGGTGGGCCCACCATGTTTAACATGGTATATGTTATTATGTAGTTGTAAGTTTTAATTTGTGTGATATAATCTAAAGTTCATTTATGGATTATATACAAAACGACCAGCTAAGAATCCTTGTTCAACTTCAGGAAAAAGACGTCCGCATTGCAGAGATATTAGAAAAGCAAAAGAACCTGCCGGCCATTATTGCTTCCATAAGGGGCAAGCTCGATAAAGCACAACAGGATTTATCTGCATCGTCCGATAATTTTGATTCTGCAACTAAAGAGCGTAAATCTCTCGAGAGTTCACTTAAGGATGCAGAGACTAAGGTAACTAAACTTAAAGAGAAAATTCCTGAGATTAAGACAAATAAGGAATATCATGCATTACTCAAAGAAATTGAATCGGCAGGGCAGGAAAAATCCGGTATCGAAGAAAAGATCTTAATCTTGTTTGAAAAGCTCGATGAATTAAAGGCAAAACGGTCAGAGATGGAAAATGTTGTAAAGGAAGAAGAGACAATTTTTAGCAGGGAAAAAGGAATTATTGAAAAAGACTATAACCAGCTTGCTGAAATGTTAAAGGAACTGGAATCTCAAAAAGCGGGTATTGTATCTCAACTGGATTCAAAACTCCTTTCCGAATATAACAGGTTGCTCGCTGATAAAAGGGGATTGGCAGTTGTTACGGTGACAGATGAACACTGCCATGGTTGCCATATGCGCATCCCTCCTCAGGTCTTTTCTGAAATAAAGAAGAATGATAAAATCAGCTACTGCCTTAACTGTAAGAGGATGCTCTATTGGAAGCCAAAAGACACGGACTAAGTAAGACAGATGATCGCTCTATCCTCTAACCGGGATAGGGAGGAAAGTCCGAACTCCGCAGGGCATGGTGCTGGCTAACGACCAGTGGGGGTGACCCTAAGGAAAGTGCCACAGAAAATAAACCGCCCAGGAAAGCCTAACGGCTTTCACCAGTAGCCATTAGCCCATAGCTATTAGCTACAGGTGAAGATGCGAAGCATCTTCCTGTGGTAAGGGTGAAACGGTGAGGTAAGAGCTCACCGCTCCATTGGTGACAATGGAGGCACGGTAAACCCCACCAGGAGCAAGACCAAATAGGGGGACGTTTAAGGGCTGCCCGTCCGAGTCTCCGGGTTAGGTCGCTTAAGGTCCTGAGTAATCAGGGTCTCAGAGAAATGATCATCACTTCCGTCAGGGTAACCGGATGGAAGAACAGAATTCGGCTTACGTCTTACTTAGTCCGTTAATAATATTCCCCTCTCCCTTCGACTTCGTTCAGGACAAACGTGAGAGAAATCGAAGGAGTGAGGGGTGTAGTTGAACTAAGCTAAATCCTTAGCAAGCTGATCTACAAGATCGGCATACTTCTGCCAGCCGCCATCTCCGAGTTTTTCTTTCTCCACGACATCAAATTTCTTTAAAAGTTCTTCCTGAAATGACTCCGAAAGGATATTATCAGCCATCATATACAGTATACCGTCCTCTTTAGGGATATGCTGTGATAACAGATCTGAATAATTACGTGCATTCTCGGCAATTGCCTTCTTTGCACTATTATCTCCGGCAGAATATTTCTCAATACTCTCAGCTAATGCATGTGAATAACCGCGGCCTTCATCATGTTCAATCAGCATCACACCGATCGGTCCGCCTTCTCTCGGAAACCCCTTCTCTTCCATTGCCTTAAAGAGAAGTTCCTCCTCTTTTCCATGATGATAATTATCAGCAAAAGTCTTGATAAAGACTGAGACGTTTTTTAGTGCTTCTGCCGGTGCATCACCACCCTGGTCCAGCTTTTTCGCTGTTTTTTGCAGGATATCAAGCATCTTCTCTATCAGTCTGTGGTCTTTCTTTAGTGCCTCTGTTGCTACCATACTAAGTTACCTCCTGTTATTATTGAATTTTACTCTATAGTATATAATATTATATTTGTTAATAAGATAGTATGATATTTGTCATATATCATAATGGGCCTGAAATGCCGAGTCTTCTGACCATCAGGAAATGCAATGCAAGAAGTCCGACAGTAATCCATGGAAGGATTACAACATGGAAGGCAAAGAATCTTGTCAGAGCAAGTTGACCGACTACATCGCCCCCTTTTAGAAGATATGTTATATATTTGCCAAGAATGGGAAATGTAGATGGTATTTCTGCCCCGATCGTGGTTGCCCAGAATGAGACCTGGTTCCATGGCAGGAGGTAGCCTGTGAATCCGAAGGCCATCACAAGTAATAAGAGTGTGATTCCTATGACCCAGTTCATATCTCTCGGATGTTTATATGCACCATGGAAATAGATCCTGATCATATGTATTAACACCGTTATGACCATAATATTTGCCGCCCAGTGATGGAATCCCCGGGCCAGCCATCCGAATGGGACGTTGTTTGTGATGTGGACTACGCTGTCGTATGCCTGATCAATAGTCGGCCTGTAATACATCAGTAGGAGTATGCCGGTTATGATATTAGTCACAAAGAGTAGAAATGTAAAGCCGCCGAAACAAAACCAGAAGTTGACATGTTTTGGCACAGGCTTTTTCAGAATTTTCTGAAGGGCTGTCCTGAGATCAAGCCTGTCGTCAAGCTCACCATACAGAAACCCCGTGGCAAGGCCAAACCAGTTGATAATCCATCGCAGGTTAACACTACGCTCAATCTTGTCCAGCCAGTTTCTTCTTTTTGTCTTATTATTACTCATTGTTTCTTTAACTCATTGCTCATTGCTTTACACTCATTGCTTCTTATGTTATCCCACAACTACCTTGTCTCCGCTGAGCTTTACATCATAACTCGGCAGGGGGCGCGGCGGAGGTCCGGCCACGACTGCCCCATTCAGATCATAAGCGCCTGCATGACATGGGCATATGAGGCGGTTCTGTTCCGGATGCCAGTTCACAATACAGCCCAGGTGTGTACAGATTAGTGAAAGGGCATAAAGCGTTTCATTGCTCTTAATTATGCCGACAGGTTTGCCCCCGATTACGATCTTTTTCATGCTTCCTTCAGGCAGGTCAGCGACAGGGAAAGAGACCTTGTTTTCACCCGGAGGTCCTGCTGTTTTTTCTGTAGGCCAGATATACCGGATACCTGCGAAACCTGATAACACCGCTGCACCAGCGGCCCAAAGTCCTATCAGGACATTAATAGTTGTTGTCAGAAAATTCCGTCGTGATACGTCTTCCATAAAATTTAATTCTTTTTATCCTCTCCCCTGGTTAATGTCCTTAAATAGTGTATCACTGCCCACCTCTGGTCCGGCTTCATGATCTCTTCCCTTGCGAACATCCTGGTTCCATGTACACCCTTGGAAACAGAATAAAACAGCATCCCGTCCGACTTTTTTGACATCACGGATGAATCGTTAAAATCACGCGGCATTGGTTTATACTTGCCAATTACAGCGGCATTTCCCTTGCCATCTCCGTGTACGCCATGGCATACCTCGCAATGACCTATATATAAAGCCCGTCCTTCCCTTAATGTGGCGAGATTAAATGGCAGAGGGTTTTTCTTGTTTATGTATTCCTGAGGATAATATCCAGGGTCCATAGTAGGATCTTCTTCGGCAAGGGAAATTAAAGGAAATACCAACATCATTGCTGAGACGATCAACACCTTCTTCAATAGGCTCATATTACCTCCGTACGTTGTTTCAGGCTACCCCGATATATTTATTAACTGCATCAGAAACAGTTTCAATTATTTGTACGATTTCTTCGTATGTCTCTCCCTCGACCATTATGCGAAGCAGTGTCTCTGTACCTGAGTATCTTACAACAATTCGTCCCCTTCCTTCCAGTTTTTTTTCTGACTCTCTGATGACCTTGTTGAAATCATCTAAGGTATCCAGGGGTTTCTTTTCCCTTACCTTTATATTGACTAATTTCTGTGGAAAAGTCTTCATGCAGGATGCCAGCTCAGACAGCCTCTTGCCTGACTTCTGCATCAACGTCAATACCTGCAGTGCCGTAATAAGGCCATCGCCTGTAGTATTGTAATCAAGAAAAATTACATGCCCTGATTGTTCCCCGCCGAGGTTGTAGTTGTTTTTTATCATCTCTTCCATGACATATCTGTCCCCGACCTGTGTCCTGACAACCCGGATGCCCGCATCTTTCAATGCGATATCAAGCCCGAAATTGCTCATTACGGTTGCGACAAGAGTATCATGAGACAACCTGCCGGACCTTTTAAATTCAATGGCACACATTGCCAGCACCTTATCGCCATCTACCAGATCACCTTTTTCGTCAACCATTATTAATCTGTCTGCATCTCCGTCATGAGCCAGACCTATATGAGCATTATGTTCTTTTACAAGACGCTGAAGAGTCTCCGGGTGCAGGGAGCCGCACTTAAGATTAATATTTACACCGTCCGGCTTATCACCAATCGTAATGATGTCTGCCCCGAGTTCCCGCAATACTGTCGGTGTTATTTTGTATGCTGCACCGTTTGCGCAGTCTACAACAACCTTGAGCCCCTCAAAGTCCAGCCCTTTCGGGATACTGTTTTTTACAAACTCGATATATCTGCCTTCTGCATCGTCAATCCTGAATGCCTTTCCGAGTCCCTCCCCTGTAGGCCTCACATTGTCTATCTCTCCTGAATAAATAAGCCTCTCTATTTCCATCTCATAATCATCCGGAAGTTTGAAGCCATCCTCAGAAAAGAATTTAATGCCGTTATCTTCGAAAGGATTATGGGACGCTGATATAACAACACCTGCATCTGCCCTGAAACTGCGTGTCAGAAAGGCGATAGCAGGGGTCGGCATTGGTCCAACCATGAGGACATCAACCCCCATCGAGCAGATGCCGGCAGTCAGCGCCCCTTCAAACATATAACCTGAAAGACGTGTATCCTTGCCTATTACAATCCTGTGATGACCTATCTTATTCTTTTTCTTTTTAAAAAAATATGCAGCCGCCCTTCCCAAATGGACAGTCATTTCTGCTGTCAATGGTTCTGCGTTTGCTATACCCCTGATACCATCTGTCCCGAATAGTTTTCTCATAGTTTACGAATCTCCACATAGACCGTTATAACCCTTTTTCCTAAAATCCTTACATTATGGAAAGGGGTGTCAATCCTGATTTCCCTGGAAAAACTTTTTTTTCTGTCTGTTACGTCTATATCCGGCCCTTTCAGAGCCGACAGCGATTTCACCTCATACTCCGGACCTTCTACCGTAACCTGCGACGGATCAATTGATATCCCGCGAACCTTATATCCATTCGCCGGCTGACCTTTAATATTTATCTGAACCTTGACATCCTTCTTTAAAGAGTTTACTACATCAATTTTAATCTTCTTTGGCTCTATTCTGATGACATCCACATTTGTAACAGACGGAATATTTATATTGCTGTTATCAATGGTATAGAATCTCCCTCCGGCCTTCACATTTGACAGATCAAGGCTCACGCTCAGTTGAGTCGGGTCTATATCTCTGAGCATATTCTGCCTTCCACTTAATCTGACGTTAATACGGTCTTCGAATTTTCCAATAACCATCATATCCTCCGGAATGTTCTTCAGCTCAAGGGGAAGGACATAATTGACCTCAATTGTATCTCTCATGGATATAGGGGTAATATAAAACCATAAGACAATTGCAAAAAAAAGTGAAGCAATTTTTAAGAAAGCATTTTCTAATATGAGATTCCTGATATAACTCATCTGCCCCTTCCCGCCCTTCCCGCCCTTCCCGAAAGAAGCTCCCCTAATCTGCCAAACCACAAATTATTCCCCCGTTTCTTCTCCTGCCGGAATATGTTCGTCAATACACGGCGTAATGAGGGTGTATCAAGTTTTCTCATCATGTTTCCATCAATACTGACAGAGATGTCTCCGGTCTCTTCGGACACTACAAGAACTACTGCATCGGTTTCTTCAGTAACACCAATTGCAGCCCTGTGCCTGGTCCCAAGAGATTTATTTACATCCGGACTGAGGGTAAGGGGAAGAAAGCATCCTGCGGCGACAATACGGTCTGCCTTTATGATGACTGCCCCATCGTGAATTGGTGAGTATGGGAGGAAGATGCTTGTCAGCAATTCCCGGGTTATCCTCGCATCGAGTTGTATTCCCATCTCTACAAGGTCTTTAAGTTCAGTATTTCTCTCTATAACAATAATCGCCCCGATCTTCTTGCTTGCCATTGATACAGATGCCTTTATAATCTCCTCGATATACTTTGACTCTTCCATTGGAGTAAGCCTCTTCGTAAGAGGATTCTGTCCCATTTGAACCAGGGCCTTTCTGATCTCAGGCTGGAATAGAATGATAAGTGCGAGGACTATATATGAACCAAAGCTGTGAATTAACCAGTCAAGTGTGTAGAGCCCGGCCCATCTTGAGATTACAAATGTAACAAAAAGTACAACAAGGCCCATAAGCATGTAGAATGCCCGTGTGCCTTTTATCAGGAGAAATAGACGGTAGAATACAAATGTGACAATGGCTATGTCCAGGATGTCCTGCCAGCGTAATTCAGTGATTATGTCTTTAATGAAATTCATGACCCTCTATTGCATCCACCATCATTGCAATCTGTTTCATTTCCCTGACATCATGTACTCTGATTATATCTGCCCCCTTCAGGATGGCAACCGCCACGACTGCTGCTGTCCCTTCTAAACGCCCTTCAAGAGCCTGGTTCAGGACGGCGCCTATGAAAGACTTTCTGGAAGGACCGATCAGCAGGCGGCAGCCCAGGTTTTTAAATACCTCGAGGTGTTTTATCAACAGCAGATTATGGGCAAGGGTTTTCCCGAAGCCAATTCCGGGATCTACTATAATCTCATCCTTGCTGATGCCATTGTCAGTTGCAAATTCAATCCTGTCCCTGAGAAAGTTGAATACATCAGTGACTACATCATCATATGCAGGGTTTGCCTGCATGTCCATCGGGCTTCCAAGCATATGCATTAATACAACAGGGACATGGTACTTGCTAACTGTATGAACCATCTCCGTGTCAAATCTTAATGCACTGACATCATTAATTATAGAAGCCCCTGCCTCAACAGCCAGCCTCGCAACGCCGGATTTATAAGTATCAACAGATATGGGTATCTTTACACGCCCTGCCAGAGATTCAATAACAGGTATAACCCGCCTGACCTCTTCATCAAACGGGACAGAGGCTGCGCCCGGTCGTGTTGACTCCCCACCGATATCAATAATATCAGCGCCTTCATCTTCCAATTTAATGCCGCGGCTTACGGCCTTTTCATGATTAAAGAACAGTCCCCCGTCTGAGAAAGAATCAGGGGTAACGTTTAATATTCCCATTATCCGGGTTCTGTTCCTCATGAAGATAAGAAATGTATAGTTACACAGTTGAAGTTGTAAGTCTTATAATCTCTTCGATTTCCGGACCGTCAAGGACTTCCTTTTCCAGCAGCGCCTCTGCCAGGGCCTTCAGTGTATTTATATTGTCTTTCAGCAGCTTCTTTGCCCTGTCATAGTTTTCCATTACGAGCCGTTTAACCTCGTCATCAATCATTATGGCAGTCTGTTCACTGTAATCCCTGTGCTGTGAGATCTCACGTCCGAGGAATATCTCTTCCTGTTTCTTGCCAAAAGAAAGCGGGCCGAGCTTTTCACTCATACCCCATTCACACACCATCTTTCTCGCCAGATCAGTGGCCCTTTCTATATCATTACCGGCCCCTGTTGTCATGTGGTTCATCATTAACTCTTCAGCCGCCCGGCCTCCCAGCAGAACCGCTATGTTTGTATACAGGAATTCCTTTGAGTAGGTATATTTTTCGTCAACTGGTAACTGCTGAGTAAGACCCAGCGCCCGTCCCCTCGGGATAATGGTTACCTTATGGATCGGATCTGTCCCTGGAAGAAGTTTCGCCACGAGGGTGTGGCCAGCCTCATGAAATGCAGTGTTTTTCTTTTCCTTTTCGCTTATAAAGAGGCTTTTTCTTTCTACGCCCATCAGGACTTTATCTTTCGCAGCCTCAAAGTCGGTCATCTCTACGGACTTCTTGTTTATCCTTGCTGCATAGAGGGCCGCCTCATTGACAAGATTTGCCAGTTCCGCGCCTGAGAAACCAGGTGTCCCTCTTGCAATCGTCTCCAGCTCTACGTCGCTTGACATGGGGATCTTCTTGGTATGTACCTTAAGGATTTCAATCCTGCCGCGGACATCCGGCCGTCCCACAACGATCTGCCTGTCAAATCTGCCCGGTCTGAGGAGAGCCGGGTCAAGGACATCAGGCCTGTTTGTAGCAGCGATCAGAATAACACCCTCAGTTGTCTCAAATCCATCCATCTCAACAAGGAGCTGGTTTAGTGTCTGCTCACGCTCATCGTGTCCGCCGCCAAGACCTGCGCCGCGAAGACGTCCGACTGCATCAATTTCATCAATGAATATTATACAGGGTGCATTCTTTTTCCCCTGATCAAAAAGGTCCCTCACCCTTGAAGCGCCGACTCCAACAAACATTTCTACGAAGTCAGAGCCGCTTATGCTGAAGAACGGTACATTTGCCTCACCTGCAATTGCCTTTGCAAGCAGGGTTTTGCCTGTACCCGGAGGTCCGACGATCAATACACCCTTTGGTATCCTGCCGCCAAGTTTCTGGAATTTGGGAGGGTCTTTAAGGAACTCTATAATTTCCTGCACCTCTTCCTTGGCCTCTTCTATACCGGCGACATCTGCGAAGGTAACTTTTTTACGATCTTCCGTCAGCAATTTTGCCTTGCTCTTGCCGAAAGATAAAGCCTTGTTTCCTCCCATTTGTGTCTGTCTCATAAAGAATATCCACACAGCCACTAAGAGTATAATAGGACCCCATGAAAAGAGGAATGCGATATACCATGGAGTGTCATCAGGTGGTTTAACTGTTATTTTTACATTCTTTGTCCTGAGATCGGTTACAAGATTCGGGTAATCAACTACATATGTATTAAACTGGGCGCCATCCTTCAATGTCCCTGTAATCTGCTTCTCCTTGATCACAACATCTATAACATCTCCAGCTTCAATCTTGTTAAGGAAGTCGCTGAACACCATCTCCTTTGAAGTCGGGGCTCCCTGCTGTGATAAATAATATAAAAGAATCATTACGCCGCCGATAATGACCCAAAGTCCTAAGTTCTTATAGAAAGAGTTCATGTCTTATTTATAATCCTCCATATTTAATTTATGTCAGTCGTTTACGCACAAAAACACACCCATAGTGCGTAAACTAATGGGCATTAAATAATATAACATAATCAGTCTGATATTGACAACATCAGATGACTGTCTTATAAATCACTCTTTATCTTTAAATCAACATATTCCACTGCCCGGTCTATATCCTCCTTCTTGCCGATAAAAAGCAGGATGTCTCCTTCCTTTAAGACGAAGCCGGCTGAAGGGTTGTGATGAACTGTATCCTTTCGCTTCACAGCTATAACGGTGGCGCCTGTCTCTACCCTGATGTTCAGTTCTCTCAGGGAGAGTCCGGCAGCTCCTGAAGTGTCTCTTATAAGATAGGTTTCGGTTTCCATGCCCTCCAGCAATTCCTGCCGCTCTGTAATACCTTTTTGAGGCAGAGCAACACCCCTGAGTACGCTGTAGCAGTCTTTTCTGATGTTTTCTATATGTTCAGATATGACATTTTTGGGTGTATTGTAATGATGGAGGACCCTTGAGAATATCTCCACAGATGTTTCGAATTCCTCCGGGATTACCTCATTGGCCCCTAACTCTGTCAGATGGTCAACCTCTGCAACATACCGGGTTCGTACGATGATGTGAATATCCGGATTTTCTTTCCTTGCTATCTGTACTATCCTCCTTGTTGCCGGTGCATCAGAAATGGCAATAACAAGAACCCTGGCTGACTGTACACCAAGCTTTTGCAGGATTTCAATACTTGTACCATCTCCGTAATAGATAGGTTCCAGCTTCTTTTTCATCTTTCTTACTGTGTTGTTGTTCATCTCCAGGACAACATAGGGTATATCCATTTCCTTCAAAACCTTTGCGAGATTACGTCCGTTGATGCCAAAGCCTGTAATTATGACATGTCCCGCCCTTTTTGCAGGAACCGGCTCCCTCTCCTCAATCCGGCGTATCCTCTTAAGTCTGTTGAACAGGGACCTCGATATAAACCATACAGCCGCAGGAGATGAGATGTTTATGACAAAGGGAGTTGCAATCATAGTAAGTACCGAGGCGGCCAGGAATAATTGATATATCTCATCTGTAATAAGACCGGAAGTTTTACCGGCTACTGCAAGGATAAAAGAGAACTCACCGACCTGTGACAAATAGAAGCCTGTATGTATTGAATTCTGCAACGACTGCCCTGCTATAGATGCAGAAAGGGCAGCCGTAATAATCTTTATGAATATAATTACAATTACAATACCGGAAATAGTCCAGATGTGTGAACGAAGAAAGCTCAGGTTCAATAACATCCCTACTGATATAAAGAAGAGTCCGGTAAAACTTTCTTTAAATGGCAGGATATCTGAAATAGCCTGAGCAGCATACTCAGACTCGGAAATGACAATACCTGCGAGAAATGCGCCCAGTGCAAGGGATAATCCGAACATGGAAGTAACCAGGGCAGTGCCGAGGCATAGCAGGATAATAGTCATAAAAAAAAGCTCACGGCTTCGTGTACTGACTACCTCATGCAGTATACGCGGAACCGCCCAGATTGAAGCAAACAGGACGATACCCACAACCAGGGCTGCCTTCAGCATTGTAATGACCACATCACCTGCGCTGCCGCCATTTCCTGCGAGGACAGGGATTAGAAGCATAAACGGGACAATACAGAGGTCCTGAAAAATGAGCATTCCTACTGACATGCGTCCATGAGGAGAGTATATCTCACTCTTTTCCATGAGTATCTTCATTACAATGGCTGTACTACTGAGGGATATAAGGAATCCCTCAAAGATTGCCACATGCAGGCTGTGCTTGACAAACAGGGATATAAGGAGAACTACCACGGCGATAGTCAGGACTATCTGAACGAGTCCTCCCCCGAATATTGAGCGGCGGAGTTTCAGCAGGTTTTTTAATGAAAACTCAAGTCCTATTGTAAACATGAGGAGTATAACGCCGATTTCAGCAAAAAGTTCTACATCCTTAACATCAGAAATCAAATGAGCCCCATGGGGGCCAACAATCACACCGGCGATAAGGAAACCCACAATAGAAGATATCTTTAACCTTCCGAGGACAAAGACGATAATGGCTGAGATGCAAAGTATAATGACAAGAGATTTTAAGAATACAAGTTCCATCAACTATTACTGCCTCTCGATTCCCTCCCCCTTCACGGGGGAGGGGCAGGGTGGGGGTTCTGGAATTAATGTTCCGGAATTAATGTTCTGGATTCCACAGAATGTTTGCAGTATATTAAGTTACACCCTGCCGGTCAAGAAAAATGAAGTTTAAAAAGTAGCTGGCTCACAAAGGTTCATGAAAATCATCCTTCGACAAGCTCAGGATGAACGGGGAGCCTGGTTGCTAAACACCGCCGTTCATCCTGAGCTTGTCGAAGGATGGATCGAGGGATTTTAGGATGAAACAGGTAAAGACAGTTGCTAAATCACTCAGATGGGCTGAAGGCTATCTTGCACAGAGAGGAGTCCCCTCTCCCTACGTGGATGCAGAATACATCCTCGCACATATACTTGGTTGTCAGAGACAGGATCTGCTGATTTACCCTGACAGGGTAGTGAAAGAAGATGAGGCGGCGCAATTTAATGCCTGCATAGAAAGGAGGGGCATGAGAGAGCCCCTGCAATATATCACAGGTGAAGTCGAGTTCAGGGGGCTTTTATTTAAGGTCAACAAAGATGTCCTGATACCGAGACCTGAGACAGAGTTATTGGTTGATGAGGTTGTTAAGAGCGTCACTAAGAAAGATGCCACAATACTCGATCTCTGTACAGGAAGCGGGTGTATTGCAGTATGCATAGCAAGAGAGATTATTGACAGTAAGGTATACGCCGTTGACATCTCTGAAGGCGCACTTGCAGCAGCACGAGAAAATGCCGCAAGGCACGGGGTAGGGGAGAGGATTACATTTCTTTCCGGTGACCTTTTCGGCGCCATATCTTCCCTGAATTTAAAAGGGATGATAGACGTTATAGTCTCGAACCCGCCTTACGTGTCTGCGGAGGAGATGCAGGAGCTCCAGCCTGAGATAAGGGATTATGAACCGGCATCAGCCCTTTACGGTGGGAAAGACGGCCTTGATTTCTACAGAAGGATAATACATGATTCTCCATATTACCTTGCAGCCGGTGGATATATCGTAATGGAAATGGGATATGGTCAGGCAGGGAGGATAAAGGAACTGATTGAGAGTGAGAATAAATTTATTAATATTGAAATTACAAAAGACATGGCAGGTATTGGGAGGACAATAAGCGCAAGGTATGCTCTAATCTCACGCGGGTGAAAATTCTATCGGGTATGTGACTATCGTAGTCCCGCTGTCAGGATAGGCCGGGAATTTCCATGTCTTAACACGTTTTAGTACATCTTCTTCAAACGAAGGATCAGTGACTGTGCTTGATATTGCTCGTGCGCTTATTACTGCGCCGTCAGGGGATAAAGTAAATTCTATGGTGATTACTCCCTTTAACGTCGGGTCACTCCTGAGAGCCTTTCTGTATGCGAAATCGAGGCTGCCGCGGTGGGATTTAAT
>Ga0209126_1000266_pt1 | contig 17421 bp, 18 predicted proteins | sample RifCSP19_1_FD_184024 | JGI IMG/M metagenome (GOLD analysis project Ga0209126, IMG submission 184024) | Soil microbial communities from Rifle, Colorado - Rifle CSP2_sed 19_1 (SPAdes) (version 2) | ecosystem: Environmental > Terrestrial > Deep subsurface > Rock core/Sediment | place: Rifle...
CGGCAGATGGGGTAGTTTTCTCTTGGCGGATTCACCAGCAGCCATCCCTGGCTCCGTAACCCCTTCATTAATCACCCCTCTTCCTACCCCGAGAGGTTCCAAATCATTTCCCGACTGCCCTTCCATTCGTCCGAGGGCCATCTTTGTCAAGGGATAGATTAACCCAAGACCTGCAAAAGCCGCCCATAAAAACAGAAAACTTAAAAACACTTCCAGCAGCCAGGTTGGCTTGATGACCATCCTGACCAACTCAGCCAGTCCCCAACCGACTAATCCGCCATCCAGGCCTTGGGCAGCACGTTGCACCGAAACCCCACCGAGCACGGTTAAGAGCGCCAGGGCAGTGAAAGCCGCCATTTCCAAGGCCAGTACACGCCCCCAGGGGATATTCAATGGAGCGTTTGCCCGCCGGCGCAGCATCGCTATTCCAATAATACATGCAATCAGGACGAACAGGAAACTACCCCAGCCGAACCACAGGCGCAGAACACTCGCCCACCAGGTGAGAACCACACCCCCCGTGAGCTTGAAAAGCGCCAGCAGGGTCATCAAGGCCAACGCCAGGCACGCCACTCCGCCGAGGTCCCAGGAGAAGCGTTCAAAATTAGTTAGAAAACGCAGGAGGAAATCTATCCAAGAGCGCGGCTCTTCAATAGCCTGCTCTGGCTTTGGGCGATCCACCTGGTGGGAATACTTTCTGGTCACTGACGAATCACTCCTCTACTCAGATAATTCCATCGTTGGTGGATTCACCCCACTTTGGGATGCGACATAAATACCAGCCAGAATAAGTATAGCACCAAAAATCTTGAGACCGGTAGGTGACTCTTGTAGAAGCAGGTAAGCCAATAGGGTCGAACCGATCGGTTCGCCGAGCAAGGTAATCGAGACGTAGGCTGCTGAGAGATAACCCAAAGCCCAGTTAAATGTAGAGTGTCCCAAGAGTTGAGGAACCAGCGCCAGCAGGAGAAACCAGACGGTTGCCTGCGGCGGGTAACCCCAGGGCGTTTGGCCAGCCGCGAGCATGATGACGACCAAGACGAGCGCTGCCGCTCCATAAACAATGAAGACGTAAGGGACCAGCGACATCCCGGCACGCAATCGGCGCCCGATCAACAAGTATCCGGCAGCCATCCAGGCGCCAATCAAGGCCAGAAAATCGCCCAGGAAGGCGCGGCCGCGGATAAACTCATTCAAAGGCGGACAAACGAGCCGCATATTACTCCAGGAACATGAATCGCTCAGGCCGATGATCATACTCCCCACCAGTGCCATCCCCATGCCGAATAAGATCAGGCGGGGCAGCGGTTCCTTTATTGTCAATGGCGATAGCAAAGCAACCCACATCGGCGCGGTAGAAACCAACACAACCGAGCTGGCCACTGTAGTATATTCTAGCGAAGTGATCCAGGTAGCAAAATGAAGCGCCAGGAAGAAACCGGAGAGGGACGCCAGGGCGAGTTTCGCCCGTTGCAGGCGGCAGATTTCCGCCCGGTACCGCAGGAGAGCCAGCGGAGCAAGGATCAACGTCGCCAAAACCAATCTGTAGGCTGCGATCACCAGCGAGGGCGCATAACCCTGGGCATAACGGACAAAAATAGATCCTGTTGACACAGCCAGGATGCCAAACACAATAGCCAGGGCAGGTGGCACAAAAGGGCGGCCTTGGGGGGCATTCATGAGTGAAATGAGTTGTAGCTTGACAAAGGGTTAGGCGAAGTTTACAATCTCTCCCAGTCGGGTTTCCCGAAATGCTACATCACAAGCTTACAAAAAGCAACCCTATTCAATTTATAAATACATAAGGAGTGTATCATGTCTTTTGAACTGCCCTCTCTCCCCTACGCGTACAATGCCCTGGAACCGCACATCGACGCCATGACGATGGAGATCCACCATTCCAAGCACCACAATGCTTACGTGACTAATTTGAACGCAGCTTTAGACAAACATCCCCACCTGGCTGGAAAGTCATTGGAAGAGCTGGTAACCAACCCGGATAGCCTGCCGGAGGATATTCGCACCGCGGTGCGCAACAATGGGGGCGGTCATTTCAACCATAGCCTGTTCTGGAAGGTCATGTCTCCCAATGGCGGCGGTGAGCCATCCGGGGCTTTAGCCCAGGCAATTTCGACCGCGTTTGGTGACTTTGCTTCCTTCAAAACCACCTTTGCGCAGGCTGCGGTAGGCCGCTTCGGAAGTGGTTGGGCCTGGCTTGGATTCAAGGGCGGCAAGCTGACCGTACTCTCTATGCCTAATCAGGACGTCCCAATGATGGACGGTCTGACGCCGGTCCTGGGCATAGATGTTTGGGAACATGCCTATTATCTGAAGTATCAAAACCGGCGACCAGAGTACGTGGCCAACTGGTGGAATATCGTCAATTGGGAAGAAGTCGCCCGGCGATTTGCAGAAGCAAAATGACTGGGCGCATTGGCATTAAGTAATTAAGGAGATGCACGCCGTTTTGAGGTAAAATTAACCTGGCGGCAATCCTCAACCAATCTTTTCACAAACCGGAGGTACCTTCGATGACCTACATCATTACCAGCCTTTGCCTACGCGACGCCGGGTGCGTAGATGTTTGCCCTGTCGAGTGCATCGTCCCTGGCAAACCGGTGGACGAATGGCCGTGGTACTACATCGACCCAGACACCTGCATCGACTGCGGGGCTTGCGTCCCCGAATGCCCATTCGAAGCCATCTTCACCGAAGATGAAGTGCCAACCTCTTACGAGGCCAAGGGCGACGAGAAGATCAGCATGCCCGCCGGAACCCCTGGATTCGACGAAGTCTTCGATGGGTCCAATCATCACGGTGAGCCAGTCCACTTGGACCACACCCGCACCCTTTCCAAAGGCGAAGTCGTAGATCTGACGCCCGACATCAAGCCTAACTACGACTATTTCCAGAAAGGCCCCGGCTACAAGGCATTGGAGTAGTTAATTCGAGTCAGTCTATTTTAGTGGCCCGGCGAATGTTTGCCGGGCCACGTTTTTTTAGCGATTTCGCAGCCCCAGGTTACCGGCGCCCATCTTGACAATAAAGGTGAGCGTTGGCCCATCACCAGACACGATATAATCGCCGCCCGAGGCTTGCCATTGATCGCCTACATCCACATTCGTGAGACCGCCGTCTATAGAGAGACGAGTGGACACTCCTTCCGGGACGATGATGGTCACGTTGCTGAGACCGGACTCAATGGAAACCGTGGCTTCATGCTGTAATTCACCAGAAAAGTTGAAAGTATAATCGCCTGCACCGCCCTTGAACTCCATTGAAGTAAAGTTAGCATTCGCCAGACCAGATAAGGTGACTTTGGAGGCGCCGGTTTCGTAACGCAGGGACTCCATCTCAACCTGGTTTGGCTCAGAAAAAGAGAGCTCGACATCTGCCGCCCCATCAGTGACATGTAAGCCCTTCAGGGACAGCCCGCCAAGTTCTATTCTACTTTGATAAGCCCCGGCCTTAATACTCAGGTCCAATGGGGTAACGCCAAGTCGGAGATCCCATGTGTTGCGATAATTGTCACCGATTTTAGGGAAACCCTCGATCTGGCCGTTACCCTGGATAATGCGCGCCTGATTCCCCTCTAAAGTCACGTTGGGTTTAAACTCTGCCACATTATAGGTAGCTTTCCCATTCACCAGGGATCCCTCTGCCCCAGGTCTCAGAATCAATTCGCCGGCCCCAAACGCCAGCTCCACCTGTGCGGTTGCACCGGGATCATCTAACAAGGGAATATTGATCTCATCGGTCACTGTGGGTCCAGTCTTGTATTCAATAGAAGGCACCGTCGTAAGAAACTGACACGCCATGGTCATGAGAGCGAGGATCGCCAAGATCAGCAGCAATTGTTTGCGGAACATCATTCACCTCCAGGTTGATTGTGTTCAGATTCCTATTCGATATACGCAATTTCCACTGTCGAGTTGCATACTTTTAAGTCACACTTCCTCTATCATCCAAGCTGGAGCAGTGTAAAATCCGCTCAGATTGCTATCATCTACGGCGAGCTCTGCTCTCACCTTAAATTGCGTTTGGCGATCCAGGCCAGGCCGCCATAGGCAGCGTAGAGCAAGCCAATGGCGATTAGAGCGAATTTAAATATGGCGCACCAGAAGGCGATCCTTGGCCAGGGAGCGAGAACCGAATCCAACAGCATGCTGGTTAACCCAATATTCTCAACCGCATCCAACAGTCCCGCGCCCCATGCTCCCCAGGTTAACGGCCAACCAAGGCCAGCCAACGGCCAGCTACGCTCCTTCAAGATTTCCCCTGCCCAGGTACATGCTACCGAGATCGTTGTTGCATAGGAGACGATATATAGAAAGTCAAGGCCGAGGCTGAAGGCGGCATGCTTGCGTGCATCTTCGTCCCAAGAGTTCAACACTTCATTAGCCCGCTCCACACTTCCCGCCAGCTCATATGAGACAATCCCGCGCGGCGCCGCTCCCGTGATGAGCGGTGAACCCACCATTGAGAGTGCCTTCATAAGAAACAGAGTCAACGCCAGGAACGGCAACCACCACCAGCGGAGTCCGTTAACAAAACCCACCCGAGAGACTTCTCCAGTCATTTAACACCTCAATCTGAACGGTGAGCTTCTAGGCACACTACACCTTGCGACCCGACAATGGCCTCGTGGATGGTACTGGGCGGTAATTCTAAGCGATCGCCTACTGTGAGCAAGAGCTGCTCACCTGTGCCAGGTAATCCAAACGTGATCGAGCCCTGGACGACGTAGATCACTTTATAGAAAGGATGAGTGTGCGCCGCATACACATCGCCCGGCGCATTGGCCCAGCGATAATATAATAAGCCTTCTGCTTCCAATCGGGAGCGAATATCGGTCTCGCTGGGAGGCTCTTTCTCAGACCATTGCTTAACGAGCGCCGGGAGGGGAGGCATTTGACTTCTCTCTATGAGAACCTTTTAAGTTCCATTTTACCCCCAAAAGATTTCAGAAGTATGAATATAATTAGGGCATAAAAGGGTAAATCAGTGAAATCTCGTGTATTCCGGGTCCCATACAATTAAGGAGAATCGATATGCCTGAACCAACCCCAACCAATCCCGAATCCGTCTCTGGCGATCTGGCTGATGAATTTCGCAACCTTGGTGAGAACCTGAAGACCTTCTTCCAGTCCGCCTGGGAGAGCGAGGAACGCAAGAAGTTGCAGCAGGAAATCGAGGCTGGCATGGCCGAATTGGGCAAGTCCTTAAACCAGGCCGCCTCTGAATTCAAAGAAGGCCCAGCCGGTCAACAGCTCAAAACCGACTTCCAGGACTTGCATGCACGCGTGCGCAGCGGGGATGTTGAGAACAAGATCCGCACCGAACTGCTCTCTGTCCTGCGTACAGTCAACACCGAGCTGGAAAGAGCTTTCTCACCCAAGCCTCCACCCGATAGCGCAGAGGCTGACAACCAATCCGAAGTTTAATTCTATACCCTTGGCGTTTTTGGCATCTTTGCATTAAATTGCCACCCCTTGAGCACAACCTATTCTGTTATTAAAGTAGCCTTCAGCATGGCTTGCCCAATCGCTTCAGCGAGGGTCAGGTCCTCCTCCTCGAGTAGGACAACCAGCGCTAAGGGCGCTCCTCCCCAGGAAGGCTGAGTCCCACCCAAATACCAGGTGATGGCTCCTTCTGGCCCGCCCGGTGCAATGTCTGTGGTCTGCCAGATCGGCAAGCCTTCTACGAATAGGCTGCTGGTGATCCCATGGACGCTAGAGGCCGACAATACTTGCTCAGTTTTGCCATCTGGCTGCATGACGGTCCAACCAGTTTGTGGAGTATTTACAGCCATCGCCAGTTGTGGCGCCGGTCGGACGCCATCCGCGCTAAGAGCCGCGGCAGCAAGCGCTATTTGTAAAGGCGAGGCTGTACTATTCGAAAGATCTGGAACGGCTACTTCGAGTAATGATCCCAGGGCATCGCTGATCTGGTAAAGCCCCTGGGTGGCCCGGTTGAGCAAAGGCGTGTCTGGGTTGGCGACTAACCCTGCCCACTCGGCGTCCAGCTGGTTTGGGTCGAAAGTCGGATGGGAGGCCATCACCAGGACCTCGCCGCTCTGAGCATTCAATAAAACCAGAGCGCCTGCGTGATCGCCAAGTAATTCGTCGGCCGTGCGCTGTAAATCCATATCGAGGCTCAGGCGAACATCCAACCCAGGTGGGGGTTGGCCGTAGAGCAAATGATTCCACCAAACGCTGAGGCCGGGGTTGCCTTGAATCCCCCGCAGGTAAGGATCGAGGCTGGCTTCAAGTCCAGATTGGCCATAGACCGGATGAGTGTAGCCGATCACCGGGCTGAGAGGAGGATATAAGAATTGGCGGGTAAATTCGCCTGGATCGCCATCTGTAGCAGCCAGGGGTTTGTTGTGGCGGTCGAGGAGAGCCCCACGGTGCACATACCGGTCGGCGATCGAGCGCCGTGGATTATCGGTGCGTTCCAACAGGGCCGGGCCGCGCCAAAAAGCCCACCAACCCGTCACCAATGCGACTGCAGCTAATCCACCATAGAGAAAGCCGGCCAGACTGAGATGAGACTTTGAATCAGCGAGCAATGCCGGATCGGTTTTCGCGCTCTGGCTGATTTTTAGCAATAGAAGCAAGGAAATGAAAGCCGTCAGCAGCGAAGAACCCCCATAGGATACAAAAGGCAGCGTCACGCCAGTCAGCGGCAACAGACGCAAGTTGCCACCGGCGATCAGTACACTCTGTGAAACCAGATAAGCCGTTAGCCCAGCAGCCAGATAGCGCCGGAAGAAATCTGGAGCGTTCAAGGCTATGCGCAGGCCACTGGTGGCGATTAACATCAACAAGGCGATTAAACCAATTGCACCCGCCAGGCCGCTCTCCTCGAGGATCGCGGCAAAGATAAAGTCGGAGTGAGAGATTGGAACCAGCGTGGGGTACCCTAGACCTGGACCGCGTCCCACCAGGCCCCCGTTGGCTACGGCGAGCAATGATTGCACAATCTGGTAAGATCCCCCACTGGGATCCAACCAGGGGTTGAGCCAGGCATCTACACGCAAGCGGACAACCTCAAACAGAAAATTACCAGCCACGCCGGCCACACACAGAGTCACGGCGCTGACCACCAGAATAAATACCCTGCCAGTGGCTACATAAGTGATAGCTGCAAAGAGAACGATGAAGATCGTCGCCGTCCCCAAGTCGCGTTGCACCAATAACAATAGGATGGTCAAACCGGTCATAAAAATTGTCGGGGCAAGCAAAGCCAGCAGGGCGGAAGGGGAGCGGGAAGGTTGAGAAGCGCTGGCTTCCGCACTCTCTGCGTCATCCCCCCGCTTCGACCAAGAAACTCGCAGTACGGGTTGGTGGTCGGCGAAATAAGCAGCCAGGTAAACGATCAATAACAACTTTAGCGGCTCGGAGGGCTGGAAATAAACGCCACAACAACCCAACCAAAGCCGGGGGCTCGACCCGCTGGCTGGATTTGTGCCCAGCAGCAGGGTCATGAGAGTCAGGAAAAGACCACCTGTCAACCATAAATATTTATAGCGGCGCAGGAAAGCCAGCTGATTGGGCAAACGCAACCCCAGGATCAACACGACCGTTGCCACCACCAGCCACAGCGTTTGCCGCAACCCGAAAGCTGGCGTAAGCCGCCAGATGGTCAGCATCCCCCAACCACTGAGCAAGGCAGCGACCGGCAAGAGGTATGGGTCACGTTTTGGCAGGAAGCGCTCCGTCTGCCAGTGGGCGATAAAAAATAAAATCAGCCAAACGAAGAATGCTGGCCAATGGTTCCAGCGGTATTCCACATCCCAGGAGCGCGCCCTTGCGGCTGGAGAAAAGGTCAGGGCGAGCGAATAAAGCCCAAGAAAGATGCCAGCCAGGGTGAGTAAGCGGCCTTGGATACGGTCAGGGAGCAGAGGGGCCAGGGAGTTTCTAAGCAAGGGAGTAGGCGAGGAAGAATAGGGGCTAAGAGAGTTAGAGATGGGGGTCTTTTCCTACGATAGAACTTGGCCTCTTATCTCCTTTATCTTATCCCTTATTTCTTGAGATACTTATCTACCAATAAGCCCAGCTGTTGGAGTGTCTCGCCGGGGATTGCAGTGGGATCGGTGATTAAAGCGGTCGCCAGGGCTTGCGGGCATTCGCAGGTGCGCTCGGGCTTGAGCTGGAGCACTAAATTACGGACCGCCTCCTGGGCGATCTCGGTGTTGCGGTGGAGGATCTCGATCACCCGCTCGACCGTAACGGTTTCTTCACCGGAATGCCAGACGTCATAATCGGTGACATGAGCCATGACGGTATAACACATCTCGGCTTCACGCGCCAGGAATGCCTCCGGGCTGGTGGTCATGCCAATTACCGCCATTCCCCAGGCACGGAAGGTGCTGGACTCAGCTTTTGTGGAAAAGCGCGGCCCTTCGACCGTAATGAACGCGCCGCCCTTATGAACAGCGGCGCCAGTAACCTGGACTGCTGTGCACACTTGATCGGAGAGGTCGGGGCAGAATGGATCAGCGACACTGATATGCGCCACCAGGCCGCCCTCGAAGAAGCTGCGCTTACGACCACGCGTAAAATCAAAAAGCTGGTCCGGGACGACAATGTCACCCGGGGCGAAGTCTTCGCGCAGCGATCCACAGGCACTGATGCCAACGATGCGCTCAACTCCCAAGGACTTGAGGGCGAAGATATTGGCGCGATAATTAATCTCCGAGGGAGAGATATGGTGACCGATACCGTGACGCGCCAGGAAAGCCACCCGTTGACCTTCCAGTGTCCCGACGATGATCGGGGCGCTTGGCTTGCCGAAGGGCGTGATAACAGCCTGCTCCTGGATTTCCTGCAAGCCAGGCATACGATAAAGGCCCGAGCCGCCGATTACACCAAGTTGAGGCACTCAATAGCTCCTTATTCAGCAAACCCTCTGATTGTAGAAACATTATACGCTTGTTTCATTCGACTGTGAGTCTCCGATTGTGATTATAAAGACAACCTGACCGCAGCGCAACTCATCTGCTGAGGTTATCACCACAGGGGTCGAGACCGGCTCCTGATTGAGAAAGGTGCCATTGGTAGACTGCAAGTCCTCAATCCACCATTGGCCATGATGGTATGATAGGCGGGCATGGCTGGCAGAGACCGTCATGTCATCCATCTGGCAGTCGCAGACCGGGTCGCGCCCGATTAGAATCTCCTGTGAGCTGAAATAATAGGGCGTAGAACCTTCCCCTGTCTGGTGAGATAAGGTGATAGGTGGTGTTTGTCGCGCCGCTACCAATTCACTCTGGCGTTTCAGATCCCGCCATAAGGTCAATAACGCCCACCCCAGAAAGGCATATAAAGTCAAGGTCATAACCAGGCGGAGAATGAGAAGGATAGAACCGCTCATAAATAATTTTGAAGTCAGGCTTCCGGTGGGAACGGAGTTATCGGCTGGGTCGGCCCCGGAGCATCAGCGGATAGTAAGTCGGCATCCTGGCTGTACACCAGGTTTACACCAGCCAGGGAGATCACGTCGCCCGGGTACAACGTACACTGTTGCAGGCGTCTTCTATTGACAAACGTACCCCCGGAGGAGTCCAGATCGAAGATCACGTAGCGCCCATTGATCAGCCGCAGCTGGGCATGGTTTCGGGAGACAAGACCGATATCGATCACGAGGTGGTTGTCCAACCGTCGCCCGATATTGATCACTGCTCCTTCAAGGGGAAATATCTGGGCTCCCTCCAGGATCAGGCAGGCGTTGACCGGGATCGATCCAGCCTGGTCGTCAGGTTCAACCGCCAGGGTGCTGGTCTCGCCAATTTGTGGCGCGCTGATCTGGGCGAGAACTCTGATCTCTGTGAGACCCACCTCTTGATCAGTCCAAATCCTGATCACCGGCGGGGAAGGGAAAAGCAAACCGGCTTCGTTTCCTGTTTGCTGGATGATCTCCGCCAATTCCCCTAGCAGGATTTGATTTTGACTCAAGGACTGCGAGTTAGCCGGGTGAACTACCAGGGTATAGAGATTCGGCGCCAACCAGCTCTCTTCCCCAGCGGGGTGAATGCCCGCTTTCATCGCTGCCACCAGGGTGGAGGCCAGCTCGTACTGCTCCCCTCGAAAAGGAAAGAGCTTCGAGGCGCTGCCCTCGACAAATGCCTGCAGGCGGGCCTCGAGTTGGTTGAGTTTAGCTTTTAAATGGCTCTTATCCACCCCGCAATTATAGAGGGGAGAGAGCGTTCCTGCAAGGCTGACCCCTCAAGCCCGTTCGTTCTGCGGCTGAAATGCTGAACGATCATCGAGAGGCCATCCGCAGCAGCGACCGATGTATCCACTCCCAGCCTGATGGTATACTGGGATCATGGTTAAGGAAGGATATTCCGGCTTCCGCGAGATCGCCCACACAGCCGATTGGGAGTTGCAGGTCTGGGCGCCTAACCTGTGTTCACTCTTGGAGCAGGCGGCGCGGGGCATGTATTTGTTGGCTGGGATCCGTTTAAAAACGGGACCGCGCCTGGACCGAAAAATAGACCTCCAAAGTGTCGATCGTGAGAGTCTGTTAGTCGGTTTTCTAGCAGAGCTGCTCTACCTGGGCGAGGTGGAAGGATTGGGCTTCGACACGTTTGATCTCTCTCTGGAGAATAAGGCGCTCCATGCCCAATTGAACGGCGCGCCGGTAGAATCGCAGACCAAGGAGATCAAAGCCGTAACTTACCATAACCTGGCCATTCGCCAGACCGAGAGCGGCCTGGAGGCCAATATCGTTTTTGACGTTTGAGAAACGATGAACGACAAACGACCAATGCCGAAAGTCCGTGTCTCGTCCTCTATCCTCCATCTTTCGTCCTTCGTCTATCGTCTTTCACCTTTAACGGAGACGCTATCATGATCACCCTCAAAGATCTAAAACCGATCAACAAGTACGAATGGGTAATCCCCAAGACCTTTCGAGGGGATATGCGCGTCCCGGTACGTATCTTTGCCACTCGAGAGCTCTTGGAAGAGATCATGGACGACAAGTCCCTGGAGCAAGCAGTCAACGCCGCCACCTTGCCAGGGTTGGTGGGGCAGGTAGTCGTGATGCCCGACATGCACCAGGGGTACGGTTTCCCGATCGGCGGGGTAGCCGCCACGCGCCTGCCGAATGGGGTGATCTCACCAGGAGCCATCGGATATGACATAAATTGTGGGGTGCGACTGCTGGCCTCCCAGATTCCTTACGAGGCCGCAAAAGAACATTTATCTGACCTGGCTTCAGCCTTGGATCACTTTTGCCCCAGCGGGGTGGGCACCAAGGGGCACGTGCGCGTTACCCATAAAGAGCTGGACCAGGTCTGTCGTGAAGGGAGCCGCTGGGCGCTGAAACAGGGCTACGCCACTGAAGCCGATCTGCGCCGTACAGAAGAAGGTGGGCAGCTGGAGGGTGGCGATCCAACCACCGTCAGCCAGCGCGCCAAGGAGCGCGGCCGCGCTCAAATTGGTACCCTAGGGGCTGGTAATCACTTTATCGAAGTCGATATCGTGGACCAGGTATTCGCCGAGGATGCTGCCCAGGCCATGGGGCTGCAGGAAGGTTGTTTAGTCGTACAGATCCACTGTGGCTCGCGCGGTTTCGGCCATCAGATTTGCACCGATTACGTCAAGCAGTTCCAGGGCGCAATCCGCCACTACAACATCCAATTGCCCGATCGGGAACTGGTCTGCGCTCCGCTGGATTCACCGGAAGGCCAGGCTTACCTGGGCGCCATGCGCGCCGCAGCCAACTACGCCTTCGCCAACCGCCAGGTTTTAGCGCATTTCGCCCGCCAGGCGTTCGAAGAGGTGCTGGCCGGAAAAGTGCAGAACTGGCATCTGCACCAGGTCTACGATATTGCCCACAACATGGGTAAGATCGAAACCCACGCTGTCGGCGGCGAGACGATCAAAGTGTGTGTCCATCGCAAAGGGGCGACGCGCGCCTTCGGGCCAGGCTTCGCAGGGTTGCCGGAGGAATACCGTCCCATTGGACAGCCGGTCCTGGTGCCGGGCAGCATGGGCACCGCCTCCTGGGTGCTGGTCGGTACCCAGGGCAGCATGGAGCGCTCCTTCGGCTCCACCTGTCATGGGGCTGGCCGGTTGATGAGCCGCAGCCAGGCCAAGAAATCCATCTGGGGTGAGCAGCTACGCGACGAGCTGCAGGCGAAGGGCATCCAGGTAAGAGCCGGTTCAATGTCCGGCCTGGCCGAGGAAGCCCCCCAGGCCTACAAGGACGTCGATGCGGTGGTTGAGACCGTCGCAGGGGCAGGGATCGCACGCAAAGTGGCGCGGCTACGCCCAGTGGCGGTCGTCAAGGGATAACGGTTAACAAGGATAACAGTCTTCCTTGATGACCGTTATCGTGATGACTTGGGAACCATTCAGCCATCCAAAGCGTCTTGTAGGCAGAATGTATCAGAGAGGAAGGAGATCATGATTCGTCAGATAATGTTACCCCTGATCGTGAGCGGGGTCTTGCTGGCAGCGTGCGCCGGCCAGAGCATCCCAGGCACAGGAGCTTATCCAGAGCCTGGCTCCCCCAGCGACATAATTGTCGCCTCGCCTTACCCGGGCTTTGAGCAGGGTTACCCCGCGCCCTGGGAACCTGCCGTGGGAGATGAGAACCTGGTGCGCGGCGAAGTATTCATTGAAAAACAGGAAGTCATCGTCCAGGAATCTTTTCCCCCGCAGTTCGTGTTGAAACTATCCGGTGCGCTTCCCACCCCCTGCCACCAATTGCGCGTCAAGGTGAATGACCCCGATGCGCAGAACCAGATCCAGGTCGAGGTTTACTCCCTGGCCAAACCGGACGAGATCTGTATCCAGGTGTTGGAACCGTTTGAAGATTCGATCCCATTGGGAAGTTACACCAGTGGCGAATATAAAATCCTGGTAAATGGAAAACAAGCCGGGGTAATCGCCCCTTGATTCAAAGAAACCCGTTTTCTGTCCCAGCAACGGCAACGAAAACGGGTTCTCAAGCAATTAGTGTGACAAAATCTGGGATAAAAATAACTTCGTCCGGTCTTCTTGCGGACGGATAAAGATATCGTCCGGCGTACCACTTTCAACAATCAATCCCTGGTCGAAAAAATACATGCGATGCGCCACTGCCTTGGCGAAACCCATTTCATGGGTCACGACCAGCATGGTCATGCCGCTTCTCGCCAGCTCGATCATTACGTCCAAGACTTCCTTGATCATCTCAGGGTCGAGCGCGGAGGTAGGCTCATCGAAGAGCATGATCTTGGGTTGCATGGCCAGAGCACGGGCGATAGCTACGCGCTGCTGCTGCCCGCCGGAAAGTTGGGCTGGAAATTTGTCGGCTTGCTCTGGGATGCCTACTCGATCCAGCAGTTGCCTGGCGACTTCCTCGGCTTTTTCCTTTGGCCATTTACGCACCCAGATTGGCGCCAGGCTGATATTCTGCATGACGTTCAGGTGGGGAAAGAGATTGAATTGCTGGAAAACCATGCCGGTTTCCATGCGGATCTGTTCAACATTGCGCACATCATGGGTTAGCTCAATGCCGTCTATAATGATCTTCCCCTTCTGGTGCTCCTCCAACCGGTTGAGCGTGCGGATGAAAGTGGACTTCCCCGAACCGGAGGGGCCGAAGATCACGATCACCTCTCCTTTGTAGACTTCCATCGATATACCGCGCAAGGCCTGGAAGTTACCAAACCACTTGTGCACATCATGACAAAGGATGATCGGTTGTTCCCCAACGATAGCCGTCTGTTGAAGATCGTCGATTGGACTCATATTCACCTCTGCTAACGCTCTCCTACGCCCAATGCGATCTCCAGGCGTTGGCTAACATAGGACATGAAATAACAAAAAACCCAAAAGATGAGAGTAATGAATAAGTATACCTCACGTTGAGAGCCAACGAACTGTGGCTGTGCCAGGACGCTTCTGGAGATAGCCAGCAATTCTAGTAAGCCGATAGTAGCGACCAGAGTGGTATCTTTAAACAAGGCGATGAACTGGCCCATCAGCACCGGGATGACTATTCGCAGTGCCTGCGGCAAAATGATCAGCGCCATCGATTGGAAACCACTCAGCCCGAGCGCCCCGGCGGCTTCGTACTGTCCGTGTGGGATAGCCTGCAGGCCGCCGCGTACACCCTCGGCTAGATACGCCGCGCTGAAGAGGGTAATACCCACCATGGCGCGCAGCACAAGGTTGGGGCGTATACCCGAGGGGAGGAAGAGTGGCAGCATGGTGCTGGCCATGAACAGGATGGTCACCAGGGGAACGCCACGGATCACCTCGATATAACCGACACTCACCCAGCGGATGGTTGGCAAGCGGGAGCGACGCCCCAAGGCCAGAAGCACACCCAACGGGAATGAGAAAGCGATGCCCACCACCGTGAGCAAAAAAGTAAGTAGCAACCCACTCCACAGGGTGGTAGGTACAATCGGGAACCACCCCTCGCCAGGGTTCAACCCGTTTATGATCAAAATCACAAGGAAGAAATAGACCACCCAACTCCAAATCACAAGACGGCGCAGCGCGAGGCCTCGCAAGCGGCCTAACCCAAAGGCAATCAGGGCAAAGACATCTATACCGAGTAGAAAAAGCCTGGTTGAAGCGCTGATCGTTGGGAGCAATGCCAGGGTAAGGGGCGCGATCAGTAGAGCAGCGGCCAACAAACGGCGGCCGTGCACCCAAATCCCCCAAGTCAGCCCAACAATGGCCGCCAGCAGGTCCAGGCACACCCAGACTCGCCACAATTGCGCCACCGGGTACTGCCCTACCATCAGTAAGCGGAAGTTAACCTTGAGCACCTCCCATTGAGACTGGCTGATCAGCCAGGCGATGATCGGCTTGAGCAGTGCGTAACTCAGCCCAAGTGCCAAGATCGTCAATAGAGCGTTGTACCAGGTGCTGAACAAGTTCTTCTGAACCCAGCCGAGCAAGGTATATCGTACAGATGGTGGAGGCAGCGCCTGAGCGCGATTAGCAAGTTCTTTAGACATGTGATCAGCGCTCCACCAGGCGCACGCGGCGGTTGTACCAGTTCATAAAAGTTGATGTGAGCAGGCTGATCGCCAAATAGGTCGCCATGACCAGCGCGATCATCTCCACCGCCCGCCCGCTCTGGTTCAGGATGGTCCCGGAAACGTGGAAGAGTTCCGGGTAGCCAATTAACACCGCCAGCGATGAGTTCTTGATCAGGTTGAGGTATTGGCTGGTAAGCGGCGGCACGATCACACGTAGCGCTTGGGGAAAAACGACCATCCGCAGGGTCTGGATGATGGTCAACCCGAGGGATTTGGCTGCCTCTACCTGCCCGTGCGATACCGATTGGATTCCAGCGCGCACCACATCGGCGATAAAGGCCGAGGTGTAGATCGACAGGCCGAATAATAGCGCCATGAACTCTGGGGATAACTGCTGGCCTCCGGCCAGCCTCAAACCCTGCACGGCAGGTGGATCCAGGGAAAGGGGTGGGGCAGGCAATGCGACCCAACCCAGTACGGCAACCCCCGCCAGGATCAGGCCGCTCCAGAGCAAGGTGAGCGGGGCGCGTCCGGTTCGCCTTCCATACCACACCAACAGGCTGCCCACCGCGATGGCCAGGAACACACCCAAGATCAAAATGCGCACGTAAAGCGAGAAGGTCTCGGTCGGGATACCCCATGGAATAGCTACCCCCCGGTTGGTCAGCAGAACCGGGCCGGGGAGTATAACTGCCTCTTTCACCCTGGGGAGCTTGATAAAGACAGCTGTGTAAAGGAAAATCAACAGCACCAGCAGTGGAATATTACGCAGGAACTCGACATATGCCCGAGCCAGCCGCTGAACGAGGAAATTACTGGAGATCTGGGCGACGCCAAAGATGACGCCTAAAATCGTAGCCAAGGCGATGCCCAATCCGCCCACCAAGGCGGTATTAAGCAGGCCAACCTGATAAGCGCGCAAAAATGAAGAGCTGCGATCATAAGGAATGAGATGCTCGCCAATATCGAAGCCGGCCGTGAGCCGCATGAAGTCATAGCCCAGCCCCAAGCCCTGCCGGCGCATGTTGGTAAGCATATTGCTCGTGAGATACCCAAGGATGGCAGCCAAAATGGCCAGGAACACCACCTGGCCGAGGATGCGCAGGAAGCGCTCATCCCGCCAAAGCGGGATGCTGCTCTGAACGCGCGGGGAACGGCTCTTCTCCATTAATCAGGCAAAGTTGAGACCAGGGCAGCAGAGGGCCCTCCGCTGCCCTGGCGATCGGTTGGAAAAGCGATCGGTTTAGCGGAACGGCGGCGAGTAGAGCAGACCGCCATCGGCGTACAGGCTATTCAGACCACGCGGGATAAAGGTAGCTGTGTCTGGACCCAGGTTACGATCGTATATCTCGGCGTAATTGCCGACCAGCTTGAGCACGTTATACGCCCATTCATTGCTCAACCCTAACTTGAGGCCCAGGTCTCCTTCCAGACCCAGCATGCGCCTCACCTCCGGGTTCTCGGTACTGTCGCGCACCTCATCTACATTCGCTGAGGAGACGCCGTACTCCTCCCCTGCGACTGTGGCGAAGATAACCCATCTTACTATATCAAACCACTGGTCATCGCCGTGGCGCACCACTGGCCCCAAAGGCTCCTTCGACAGTGTGACGTCCATCACCACATGGTTGTCGGGATCAGGCAGCAAGCCCTTGGCAACCGATACCAACTGCGACTTATCCGAGGTGGCCGCATCGCAGCGACCTTCTGCGTACGCGCCGTAGGTCGCGTTGACGTCATCGAAGACCGCTGGGGTGTAGCTCACTCCTTCGGTAGCCATGACATCGGCCAGGTTGAGTTCGGTGGTGGTGCCTTTTTGGACACAGATCGTGCCGCCTTCGAGGTCTTGCAGGGTGGTGAAGCCCTTGTCCGCTGGAACCATGATGCCCTGCCCATCATAGAAGGTCGTAGCGGTGGGGTTGAGGCCTAGCTCGCTGTCGCGCACCAGGGTCCAGGTCGTGTTGCGGATCAGCACATCGATCTCGCCGGTTTGCAAGATAGTGAAGCGCTCCTGGGTTGTCGCCGGGCGAAACTCCACCTTGCTGGCGTCACCGAAGACCGCCGCGGCCAAGGCCCGGCAGAAATCCGCATCGAAACCTGTGAAGTTGCCATCAGGATCGAGGAAGCTGAAGCCGGGTAATTGTCCGTTGACGCCACAAATAATATTGCCGCGCCCCTGAACTGCCGTTAGAGTTTCCCCAAACCCTGGAGCCTGGGCAACTTGAATCTGGACCTGGGGTGTGACAGCTGGGGCTGGGGGTTCCGCGGCTTGACCACAAGCTGCCACGATTAAAGCCCCAATGACCAAAAGCACAAAGATCGGGATCATTTTCCGAGACATGTTTCTCTCCTCCTGAACGAATAGTTAAAACTGGAAATCAATATTTTTTGGGTGCCAGGGTATACAACTGTCCATCTCAGTC
>Ga0209126_1000267_pt1 | contig 17419 bp, 17 predicted proteins | sample RifCSP19_1_FD_184024 | JGI IMG/M metagenome (GOLD analysis project Ga0209126, IMG submission 184024) | Soil microbial communities from Rifle, Colorado - Rifle CSP2_sed 19_1 (SPAdes) (version 2) | ecosystem: Environmental > Terrestrial > Deep subsurface > Rock core/Sediment | place: Rifle...
CTACCCGGTTGAGTGGTCGAGCGTCTTTTCGCTTCTGAGGAGATCAAGGATGTGAGCAAAGTCATCGGCGATGAAGTCGGCGCGAAAGAGTTGGTCGCGGGTATACCAATTCGTCTTGAGAGCAATCACTTGGGCTCCGGCCTTCTTGCCGGCCTCGATGCCGGCCGCCGAATCCTCAATCACGACGGTTTCCCGGGGCAGAATTCCCGCCTTGTCCATCGCTTTGAGGAAGATATCGGGAGCCGGTTTCTTGCGCTCCACCTCGTCCCCGAAAACAGTGAAGTCAAATAACTTTTCGGCCCCGATCTGTTGGAGGACTTGGATCGCCGTTTCCTTTCCTGTGGAGGTGCCAAGGATGGCTAGGGCTTGTTTTCTCTTGAGATCGAAGATCAACTCCCGGGCCCCCGGTCGCATTTTAACCATGCCCAGGCTCCGCAGGTAGACATCTCTGGTCTGTTGGGCGAGTTCCGCCGAAGTTTTGCTGATCCCCAGATCGCTGATCATTCTCTCCCAATTTTCCTGGAGCCCAATTCCGGGAGTGTGGTTAAGCTGTTCGCAGGAAATGTTTAAACTTTTCAGAACCTCGCAATAGGCCTGGTCGTAGAGCCACTCGTTGTCTATGAGGGTGCCGTCAAGGTCAAAGATTACTGCTTTCATTTTTGTTTCTTAAAAAATGCTAGGTCGTTCCTTCGGCCGTCCACAAGGTTCATTCTAACTTATTTAGCGAGGCCCAAAAATTTGAGTTTTATCAGGATTACAGCGGGCCGTCTGGGCTTGACTTTTATCCTATAGTCTGGTATATTTAAACTATCCTAGATCAGAGAGGAATATGATGAAGAAATTAGCTCTTGATCTCCAGGTCAAGGAACGGCTTTCGCTGTACGCCGGGGAGCAGAAGGATGTCCAGGCCCGTCTGTCGCAGGTTTCCCAACCCTCGCAGATGGATCCCAAGGTCACCTCTCGGCTCTACCGCTACACCCGATAGCCGTCCCAACACGAAACGAGCCCCAATGACTTCGGTCAATGGGGCTCTTTCCTTTTGTGGCTATTTTCCTCTCCCCTTGCCTTTTACCGATTTGCCTTATATAATGTAAGCAGTCTCTCTCCTTTCTTCGGGCCTGGGCCAAATTTAGCCCAGGCCCATCTAGTTTCGGTGATGTAGAATGGGGTATGCTTAAGGTGCTGGAAATTAAGTTTCTCGTTTAAAGCGGTGATTACACTACTACCGTTGGTTTTTGGTTTGTTTGGACTCTCCGTAATGGGGGCCGTTCGTTCGGCCCGCTCCCGTCGTTCCTCTTCGCCCCCTCGCGAGTTTGAGGAAAATGTTTTGATGGAGATCCGGGTTCCGAAGGCAAACGAGCTTCTGCCGCTGGCCTCGGAACAAATGTTCGCTTCCCTGCATGGGCTACTGCGCGCCGACCCTTCTCATCAGGAACACATCTCCTTTGAGATTGCTGCCGATTCATCCGGCATCCACTTCTACGTCCGTTGCCTGAAGCACCTGCAGGAATTTGTCGAGGGGCAGATCTACGCCCAGTATCCTTCCGCCGAGCTTCGGTTGATGGAGCACGACTACATGCAGGCGGACCTCTCCGGCCTCTCCACCTGCGGCGGCAGCCTGATCCTATCCAAGGACTCCTTTTTCCCGACGAAAACCTTCCGGGATTTCGAGGTTGACCCGTTGGCGGCGATCACCGGTTCGATGAGCGAGGTGAAAGAGGGGGAGCGGATCTGGCTCCAGATCCTGGTCCGTCCCGTTCCGGACGTTTGGCAGGCCGCGGGCCACAAATATGTCAACGACGTGCGGACGGGAACCAAGAAAATGGGCCTGGGTATTTCCGAGATCGGCACCGGGGTAACCGAGGAACTGGGAGGAATGATTCCTTACGCTATCAAGCAGCTCCTCAATCCTTCCCTGTTGACGCCCCCCTCCAAACCGCTTCCTCCCAAACAGGATATGCCTCGGCTCTCGTCCGGACAGGAGCTGGACCTGAAGATGATTGAGGACAAGCTGACCCGGGTGGGTTTTGAAACGATCGTGAGAGTTTTCACCGCGGCCTTGGAGCCCGAAAACTGCTCTGCGCTTCTGCGGGGAGCCGCCGCTTCTTTCCGCCAGTTCTCTTCAGCGAGTTTAAATTCCTTTATCCAAGTTGCTCCGGCCGAAGGAATTTCCGATTTTAAGGAAAAGGTGGTAGCGCGTGATTTTCCCGATAAGTCCTATGTGATGGATACCGCCGAGCTGGCCTCGATCTTCCATCTGCCGAACATTTCGGTCCAAACCCCCGCGATCGCTTGGGCGACCTACAAAAAGGGTGAACCGCCTGCGAATATCCCCACCTCCGACTGCACCTATTTTGCGCAAACGACTTTCCGCGAGCGGTTTGTGAAATTTGGGATTAAGCGGGTTGATCGGCGCCAGCACATGTACCTGGTTGGTAAGACCGGGACCGGTAAGACCACCGTTTTCAAGAATATGATTGTCCAGGATATGCAGAACGGGGAGGGCGTGGCGGTCCTGGATCCGCACGGCGACCTGGTTAAGGAACTGCTCGACTTTGTTCCGGCGGAACGGGTGAATGACGTCGTTTACTTCGATCCTTCCGATACCGAACGCCCGGTCGGGTTGAATCTTTTGGAGCTTAACGACCCTTCCCAAAAGAATCTGCTCGCTTCCGGTCTCCTGGACGCCTTTAAGAAACATTTCATCGATGTCTCCTGGGGTCCGCGGCTGGAGTATCTTTTGAACAACGCCATTCTGACCCTGCTCGACGTTCCCGGCACGACTCTTTTGGGAATCACCCGCCTTCTTTCCGATAAGAACTACCAGAAGTACATCGTCTACAAAATGAAAGACCCGGTGCTGAGGGAGTTTTGGGAGAAGGAGTATACCCAGATGATGACCAACCCCCGCCTCCACACCGAAGCGGTCGCCCCGATTCAAAACAAAGTTGGGCGATTCTTGTCTTCTTCCACGATCCGCAACATTGTTGGCCAGCGCACCTCTTCGTTGGATCTAGACGCGATCATGAATGAGGGCAAGATCCTTCTGATTAACCTTTCTAAAGGAAAGATTGGGGAGGACAACGCCAATCTGTTGGGCTCACTGTTGATTTCCCGGATCAACTTCGCCGCGATGCAGCGGGTGAACATTCCCGAATCCGAACGGCGCGATTTCTACCTCTACGCGGACGAGTTCCAGAATTTTGCTTCCGGTTCCTTTGCCTCAATCCTTTCCGAGGCCCGCAAGTATCGATTGAATCTCCACCTCACTCACCAGTACACCGCCCAGTTGCCGGAGAGTATGCAGGATGCGGTCTTTGGAAACATTGGCACGATGGTGTTGTTTTCGGTGGGAGCGCCGGACGCCGCCATTTTGGAGAAGGAATTCTTGCCCTACTTCACTTCGGAGGATTTGATTTCTCTTGACAAATACCACACCTACCTTAAGCTGCTTGTGGATGGAATGACCTCCAAGCCTTTTTCGGCGATTTCGCTGCCTCCTCCGGAAGGCCAGACCTACCAGGGCCAAGCTGCGGTGACGCACTCCCGCGAGATCTATGGGCGCGACGCGGCGGAGATCGAGGACAAGATTAAGCGCTGGTCGGAGCGGGTGTTTAGCCTGGGGATGGCGATCGCGGAGGAGAATGGTGAGACCGTGGTTGAGCCTTCTCCCGCCGTTGGTCCGGAGGAGAAAACCGAACCTTCGGCAATGCAAGAAGACGAAGAAGCGTGATCCTAGCTCTGCTAGAATAAAAGCAACTCAAGAATGGAAGGAAGACACATGGGGAAAGATAAAATCCAGCTTTTGAATCAGGCGCTGAACGCCGCGTCCTCCTCTCTCAATTTAGCCAAGCAGCTCATCTCTGAAATCGAACACCACAGCGGTACTCCCGAGATGCCTGGCCTGGTCGGCAAGTATGACGGGATGTTTATGGTCACTGAAGCCGGCAAGAAATATCCCGTTCCCGACAACTACTCCGCAAAAACAAAACTCGTATATGGGGATAAGCTTAAGATGGTCGAGGGTCCGGAGGGCCGGCGGTTCAAGCTTCTGGAAGAGATGGAGCGGGAGGAGCAGGAAGCCCAACTGGCGGTAAAGGACGGCCATTTTGAGGCTCTTTCCAAGGACAGTTCCTATCGGCTTATCCAAGGAGCGGTTCGGTATTGGAGTGGGGAAGAGGGCGACAAGCTTAAAATTCTTCTCCCGAAAGGACAGAGAAATGTTCCTTTTGCAGGATTAGTGGAGATTATCGGTCGGAAGCCGGGGGAAGGGGTGACGGAAGAACCCAAGCCACAGGTAGCGTCCCGTCCGCCATCGCAGGCTCCGGTGTTGCGGGCGAGAGAGGAACGTCCGCCCGAACCCAAGGCGCCGGAGAAGCCGGCGGAGAGACCCTCGGCGCCGGCAAGAAAAGCAACTCCCGCTAAACCTATTAAGAAAGAAGAAGAAAAGTCGGTCCGAAAGGATCCCGACAATCGAGCACCAGCGAGATTGCTAGGTTCGCGAAACGAGCCGTCGAAAGAAGAGAAAAAGGAGGAACCAGCAAAGGATAAAAAAGAAGATCCGGCTAAATTGAGTGCAGCGAAATCTGCCTCGGGCGGAAAAACCTCCAAACCCATCGACGAAGAAGAACTTCGTTAATACCCCATAGCATTGATTTTCCGTTAAGTTTGTGTCAAAATTAAGCTAATCTAAAACCCAAAGAGAGGAGAGTATCCGATGGACGTCCTGCACTGGGACAAGGTACCGGAAGGCGCCGTCATTTCCGTTTCTCAGTTCCGCGATGGTTCCTTCAAAGGGATGTGGGGAATTAAGGCGCGGTTGCCCGACGGGCGGGATTTCTGGGTCTTGATGAGCGACCCGCCCGATCTCGTGTCCGTTCCGAATCCGGTGATGTGCCAGTCGATCCTCACCAATCTGAAGTCTTTTTCCAAGATGAGGAAGGATGCCGAGGACGTGGGAGATTGGGGAGAAGTCCGTTCTCAGGATCTTCCCGACCCCCGCTCTTTCCCGATTGTTCATTGGGATGGGGTTCCGAAGTCGGCTCGGTTGCAGGAACGCCAGTTCCGAGGCGAGATCTGGGGTATCCTGGCGGTTCTGCCCGACGGTGAGCACCTGGTCATGTTTGACAGTTTCGCCCAGGACGCTGGTTACCAGACCTTCTTCTCCAACCGGGATGCGGCGCAGAACGCGATCGCTTTCTTGGAAGTGATCCAGACGCCGCCCGATCCCGAGGAGGTAACCCCAACGCCGCCGTTCTTGCCGGCCAGCATTCCCGCCGAAGTTCTCGAAGTTCCGGCGGAAGAGCTTGCCCGCAGTCTCAAAGAGATCGAATACATCGAGATGGGTTGGCTGTTTCGGCTTTACCACGGCAAGCACCGGACTTGCATCTGCCGAAGTTGCCGCGATCGCTACGTGCGTTGGTTGGGCAAGGTGTCGGAGTGTTACCAGTATCTCTATGGTGGCGTTCCGACCGAGATTCTAACCGCCATTCGATTCGTAGTGAGGAGTTGGGAGATTGTTGAGAAGAACCGTCAGGCCTAAAAAACCTGACGTTTTTTTTGTTTATCTGTTATCATTTTCCTGAAATGAGCGGTCACAGTAAGTGCTGTCCTTCGCTGTGCTCAGGTTGCAATTTGAATGACTAATAAAAAATGAGTGGACATTCAAAGTGCTGTCCTCGCTTCGCTCGGTTGCAATTCGAGTGTGGTGAGCAAGAAAGGATTATTAAATAATGTCAGGGCATTCAAAATGGGCGACAATCAAGCGCGCCAAGGGAGTCGCCGATGTGAAGCGCGGCAAGGTTTTCTCCAAGCTGGCAAAGGAGATTTCAACGGCGGCGCGGCGCGGCGGCTCCGATCCCGATAGCAACCCGACTCTAAGATCAGCCATCGAAAAAGCTCACTCCTACAACATGCCGAAAGAGAACATCGAGAGGGCGGCTGCGGCCGCCTCCTCGGCTCAGGCGTTGGAGGAGGGAGTCTATGAAGGTTACGGGCCGATGGGGACGGCCTTTATGGTTAAGATCCTGACCGACAACAAAAACCGTACCCTTTCCGAAGTTCGGCGCATCTTTGAGGACCACGGCGGAAAAATGGGAGAGGCCGGCTCGGTTGCTTACATTTTCGGAAGAAAGACCGAAAATGCTAGCTCGCCAGAGGCGGGCGTCTATTTTTCCGAGCCTACCTTCACCATTCCGGTTTCCGACCCCGAAATGGCGAAAAAAGTGCTGGCCTTGGCCGAAGCCTTGGATGAACAGGATGATGTCCAAGATGTTTACAGCAATTTTGATATTCCCGAAGACCTACTCGAGCAACTCAGCAACTCATGATCACACTCGGTATTGATCCCGGCACCGCCGAAATGGGGTGGGGGATTATCAGGAAAATTAAAACCCCCAGATCAAAAGATAAAAAATCCGGTCTTGAATACATTGCTCACGGGATGATAAAGACGCCGTCCTCCGAGCCTCTCTCCAAGCGTTTGGTCACGATCAAGCGGGGAGTGGAGGAACTTGTTGATGCCCACGCGGTGGAGGAGATTGTCATTGAACGAGTTGTTTTCAATGTCAACGTTGCTTCGGCCATTTCGGTGGCCCAGGCTTACGGAGTGATTCTTCTTCTGGCGGGGGAGCGAGATCTACCGGTTTATGAATACAACTCTTTGGAGGCAAAATTGGTTGTCGCCGGTCACGGCCGAGCGGATAAAAAACTTGTTCAACAGGCGATAAAGAAGATGCTCCGCCTTAAAGAACATCCCACCCCGGTCCACTCCGCCGATGCCCTGGCGATTGCCATCTGCCACCTGGAAAGAGAGAAGACGAAAACGGCCTCTTGAAAAATGGACGGCTCACTTTGTGAACAATGTTAACCCTTTTACAAAACAAACGAGTTAGATTTTTCTTTGTTTCCGTTCTCCTTGCCGTTATCCTGGCGCTTCTCTCATTTCAGGAAAGTTTCCTATCGGTTTTTATCCTTCCAGCCGCTTCTCTTCTGTTTCTGCCTCTCGCTCTGGGAAAAATGGGGGGTGTCGAAGCGATCACCTTTCCGATCCTTCCCTTATTATTCTCAATGGGAGCGTCTCTTGATCAATACCTTTTCCCAAATTTCCATCCTGCGGCTAAGGTTGTCGGTTGGTTCGCCTTCTTCTTTGGAACCTACACCCTGCTCCTGGCGCTGAATGTTTTCAAAGTAAGCCGGATCCGGAAGGAGAGCATTCCTCTTGAAAAAGCCGCCCAGCCGGTCGTTTTCATCTTCGCTTTTGGTTCCGCTTTTTTGCTGATGACTGCGCTCTACAAACTTGATCTGGGAGTGATCCTGGGCAGCGGATTGCTCTTCGGGCTGATATTTGTCCTAGCCGCAGACGCTTTTTGGTTCCTGACGACTCGGGACCTACTGGAGAGGCGGTTTTTTGCGGTGGCGGCTCTGCTGGCGTTGGCGGCGGTCCAGGTTTCCCTGGCCTTCTCTTTCTTTCCCTGGAAAGCGCACCTCCGTGGGATCTCCGAGGCGACCTTCTTTTATTCCGCCTTAGGGGTTTCCCGGGCCTATTTTGGGAAGCATCTCAAATATGCCATTGTGTTGGAATACATTCTCGTTTCTCTGGCGGTTTTGATTCTCGCCGCGGTGATTAGGTAGAGATATTTGCAGAGGAGGGGAGTGGTTGCTAACCCATAGTCACCTTAGACCTATAATTTAGTTAATATTTGCGATAAACTATAGTGCGAGAGTAGATTTTAAAATTAATACTTTAATTCGTGTTGATTGATAGATTGTTTGATTGGAAACAAAGTGGGTAAATGCTGAGCCGGTCTCGCCCGTCCTTCCTCCAAAGCATTTTCGCGTCTCTCGTTGGTTCGGATCGTTTTGGTTAAATTGCTTAACAAAATTGGCCGCAAGACGGCGTAATGGTCGTCTCGGCTCAAATCTTGTTATAGATAGAAGTTTTGCTGGGGCCTTTTAACGGATTTGATTTTGAGTTTTGAATCCCCTTTCTATTTGAATTTTTTTTTTGTAACGAGCGGGTGCCTATTGGACGCGATCCGGAGGATCGCTAACAATAGCTAGCCCCTCCTGCACAGGAGGGGCGTCCTATTGACATCAGGAAGGGGAGTCCGGTAAATTGAAACTGTGCGTCTAATAATCTACATAAATGGACGAAGTACATTTCAGCGCCGGCGGCAAGGGCTTACTCCCCCATTCGCCAAAAACCGATGAAAGAATACCTGCAGAGATTCTTGGAATATTTGGAGATTGAGAAGGGCCGCTCGCCCCGCACGGTTGAGAACTACGCTTTCTTTGTTAAAAGATTCTTGGATTTCGCCAAGGTTGACTCCCCTACTTCGATCACGCCTCAGTTGGTCCGGCGCTACAAGCTGTTCCTTAATCGTTACCAAGACCAACACGGGAACCCGCTCGAAAAGAGCTCCCAGAACCACCACCTGATTGCGGTCCGTTCCTTTCTGCGCTATCTCGCCCGGCAAGAGGAGCTGACAGTGATGACTCCGGATCGGATCGAGTTGATTGAGGAAGGTGACCGAAAGGTCAAGGTGCTGGACGAATCCGCTTTGGAAAGGCTTCTGACCGCTCCCGACCCGAAAACCCTCCAGGGATTGCGAGACCGGGCGGTCCTGGAGCTTCTTTTTTCGACCGGACTGCGGGTTTCGGAATTGGCGGGACTGGATGTGAAAGATATTAATCTCAAGACCAGAGAGATTTCGGTGTTGGGCAAAGGGAGAAAGATCCGGGTGGTCTTCGTTTCCGATTCCGCCGCCGATGCTCTAACGAGTTACCTTAATACGCGTCAGGATGAATACAAGCCCCTCTTTATCCGTTTCAAAGGGGGAAGTCCGATCGATCCGGAGGGTTGGGATGCGCGGCTCACCGTGCGTAGTTTGGATCGCCTGGTTAAGAAATATGCCCTGATGGCCGGAATTTCCGTGGATCCCACGCCCCATACTTTGAGGCATACTTTCGCTACCGAACTTCTAAGAGCTGGAGCAGATATTCGTTCTGTTCAGGAGATGTTAGGTCATGCCAACATCTCCACCACCCAGATCTATACTCACATCACCAATCCCCAACTCAAGGAAGTCCATCGCAAATTCCACCGCGGAAATAAATAAAGTAGAATAGAGAAAATCAGCGGAAAGGAGAGAAACGATGCCGAACCTTCCCTGGGATGTCCTGCTCAGGAACGTCCCCGACCTCTTTATGCTGGGACTGGTGTTTGTCTCCGCCGTTGGGTCTCTCTACCTCTACCGGCTGGACAGGATCCCGAAACTCTGGGTTCCCGGGACCATCGTTCTCTTCCTGTTCTCCCGGTTTCTGGACGTCTCGACCTTTCTCTGGGCTTCGGGGGGAGAATACTACGCCGTGGAGGTGAATCCCTTTTATCAGGTCGCCGTGATCTATCTCCCCCACCTCCAGGCGATGATGCTAATTCAGGTTGTCGCCACGGTGGTGATCGGTGTGGTTCTCCGGTTTCTCTGGGTCAATCGCTTCCCCCGTCCTCTCTGGCTGGCGGTCGTTGCCTCCCTCAGCGCCGTGTCCCTCGCCGCCGCCGCCACGAACGTGCTCTACCTATTCGGACTGTGGTAAAAAATAACCCCCGCACAGTTGGACTGTTCGGGGGTTTCTTCATTTCCTAGTGCTTTCCTCGCTGCGCTCGGTTGCAATAATTACTCGCTAGAGCGCTGCGGATTAGGACGCGATCGAAGATCGCTAGCTAATGGGTGCTAGAAAGCGCCCCCATTAATATGCGGTCGTCCGGGTCCGGTGGTGGGGGCGCATCGAGTCTTTGAGCTCGCGCGCTTTGCGCCACAGAACATAATCGACTTGGGTGGCCGTGATCGGCTGGCCCAGCGTCTTCTCCAACTTCTGCCGCAGATACTCGGCGCCCCAGATGGTCGCGGCGCGGATGCAAACTTCTCCGATTGAGTTGAGTGGGAGTTCCTCCTCGCTGTCCACCATTTTGGCAAGGCCCTCGTCGTAGACTAGGATCCCCATCTCCCGCAGAACCTGGGGAATTCGGTAGTCGGAGAAGGCGGTGAGGATGCCAATATCCGCGAACCCCTTCCGTCCTTCTTCCACCAGAATCCGATGGATCATGCTGGCGGCGAATTGGGCCCGTTTGTAGAATCTCACGGTCTCCCCGTCCCCAAAGTAGCCCATCTCCGCCCCGTCGTTGAAGTTGGGGACCTGGGAAATCAGATGGCGGACAAGACCCTCGGCCGATCCCACGGTGGTCAGAAGTTCTTGAACGCCCTCACTTCCTTGGATTGGGACTCCCCTCCCCAACTCCTCCAGGCACGCGAGGCGTTGAGGGAGAAGCGGAATTTTGCTGTTTTCTCTCCCTCGGAAGATCAACGCCAACTGCTCTTGGTCGAGTTGGCAGAGATCTGGGAAGCGGAGAGGATTGATCCACCCCAAGAAAACCGCGTTCTCGAGGCAGAAATAGGCGGCGAAGGAACCGTCCAATAAACCGCCGGAGGAATCGCGCACTGTCCAGCGAGGCTCGCCGTGGTCCGGCCAGAAGGAGAAGTTGATCGCGTTGAAGATCAGGGCGATCGAAATCTTCTCCTCTAGTGTCCAGCCGTCAAAGAAGAATTTCGATTTTGCCGTGTGCGCCACATCTTCGGGCGGAATCGTTCCGGCCGCCACGGTGATCGCGGTATGGTCGATCACCACAACTCCCGTCTTGAGAATCGGCGCGGTAGTGCGAAGCACTCCTAGCGGATCGTCCACGTTTTTTCTCCTCCTTCTCAGGATGAATTTTAACCGTTCTATGATAGCACGGGGTAAAAATTGCTAACATACTTTAGATGCGTAAATTCGATTTGATTGTGATCGGGGGCGGATCGGGATTGAACGTCGCTTCCCAAGCCGCTCGGAAAGGGCTCTCCGTCGCTTTGATTGAACCAGGTCCCTTGGGTGGAACCTGCCTGAACCGCGGCTGCATCCCTTCCAAAATGCTGATCGAGACCGCTGAGGTGGCGGAAACGATCAAGCGGGCGGGGTCCTTCAACATCCGAGCCGAAATCAAGGATGTCGATTTTCCGGGGATCATCGCCCGGACGATGGATTTTATCGACGAGGAGGCCGCCGGCATCGAAGAAGCGGTTAAAGCGAATCCCAAGTACACCCTCTTCAAAAATTTTGCCCATTTTACCGGACCGAAGAAGCTAATGGTTGGTGATGAAGAGATTGAAGGTGAAAAAATCGTCATCGCCGCCGGGACTCGCCCGAGCGTGCCTTCGATTCCTGGTTTGGACAAGACCGCTTTTCATTCCTCCGATACCATTTTCCGCCTTCCCAAACTTCCCGCTCACGTAGTTTTCATCGGCGGCGGCTATATCTCCTGCGAGATGGCGAGCTTTTTCGGCAGCTTGGGAAGCGAGATTACCGTGATCGATCGCGGTGAACTTCTGGTTTCCAATGAGGATGAAGAGATCGCCGCTAAGTTTACGGAAGTTTTCTCTTCCCAATATCGCGTGGTTAAGAACGCGACGGTGAAACAGGTGGCGGGTCCCCCTCCAGGAGAGGAAGGAGAAGTTACGGTGACGGTGGAGGTTTCCGGCCAGGCTCAAGAGATCAAGGGGGATATTTTGTTCGTGGCGGCGGGGCGGGTTCCCAATACCGACACTCTCAAGTGTGACCAGGCCGGTTTCAAACTGACGGAAAAGGGCTATCTGGAGGTGAACGAATACTTGGAAACTTCCGTTCCCGGAGTCTGGGCGTTGGGAGACATCGTCGGCAAGGCGCCCTTCAAGCATGGGGCGAATTGGGAGGCGAAACACGTGATTTTGAACGCGCTGGAGGATAAAAAAACCGCGGTGGACTACCGGGTTATGCCCCACGCGATCTATTCCTCCCCCCAAGTGGCGGGGGTGGGAATGCGGGAACAGGACCTGAAAGAAAAGAAGATTGAGTACACGGTTGGTAAATACCCGTACATCAAAACCGGAATGGGAAAGGCGCTTCAGGACGAAGATGGGTTTGTGAAGATCCTCGCCGATCTGAAGACCCGCAAGATTTTAGGAGCCCACATCTTGGGAACCGACTCCTCCGTCCTTATTCACGAACTGGTAGTGGCGCTGGCGGCCGCCGGTGGAGATTTGGATGCGATCAAGAACTCCATTCACATCCACCCCTCTCTATCGGAAGTGGTCCAGCGAGCGGTAAACGCTATTAATTTTGAAGGTCCCGCTCCGGAAGAAGGAAAAACATTAATGGAGCGCACCACCGAGCAGAGGGTTTGACTAATACCCCCCGGGGGTATTATGATGTAGCACAGATGCCCGAATCAATTTCAGTTCCCCAAGGAACAAATGGACGCGATTCTGAAGAATCACTAGCACCGCCGTCCGGACAGCGGTGTGAGCTTTGCGGAATGCTAGCCACCGCCGCCGTAAAGGACGCGCAAGGCGTAATCCATTATTATTGCGAACACCATGTTCCCGGGCATGAAATGCCTAAGGGTGGGCAGATGGAGCATTCAGGCCAAGCCGGTCACGAAGAGAAAGGAATTGGCCGGCACGCCGGCCACAGCGTGAATATGTTTCGGGACCGTTTTTTTATTTCCCTGGCTTTGACGATTCCGGTAGTGATTTACTCTGATCTTTTTCGGCTGGTCTTTGGCTTTTCCGCGCCGGCTTTCCCCTACTCCGATTGGATCGCCCCGCTCTTTTCGACGGCGATCTTTTTTTATGGAGGGCCGGTTTTCCTAAGGAGCGCTTGGGGCGAGATTAAGGCGCGCTTGCCGGGGATGATGACGCTGATTGCCTTGGCGATCTCGGCCTCTTTCTTGTACAGTCTGGCGACTCTCATTTTCCCGTTGGGAGAGCCACTCTTTTGGGAAATGGCGACGTTGATCACGATTATGCTGCTGGGGCACTGGATCGAGATGCGGGCGGTTTCCTCCGCCTCGGGAGCGTTAAAGGAGTTGGCGAAACTTCTTCCGGACACGGCCGAAAAAATGGTCGGAGAAATCGCCGAAACCGTCCCCCTGGCCCAGCTGATGGTGGGTGACCTGGTGCTCGTTCGTCCCGGAGCAAAGATTCCGGCCGATGGCGAAGTTACCGAGGGAGAAACGAGTGTCAATGAATCGATGATTACCGGAGAGTCACTTCCGGTTGAGAAGAAAGTGGGGAGCGCTGTGATCGCGGGAACGGTAAACGGGACCGGCGCTTTAAAGGTGAGAGTCACCAAAATCGGCGAAAAGACGGCCCTGGCCGGGATTATGAGGCTGGTCGCCCAGGCCCAGGCCAGCCGTTCTCGCATTCAGGAACTGGCTGACCGAGCCGCTTCAGTGCTTACTTTTGTGGCTATTTCGGTGGGGGGTTTAACTGGTTTGGTTTGGCTGGTCATGGGGGAGGGACCCGCTTTTGCGATTACCCGAATGGTGGCGGTTTTGGTAATTGCCTGCCCCCACGCCTTGGGGTTAGCGATTCCTCTGGTGACTTCGATTTCTACCACTCTTTCCGCCCGGGCGGGCTTGCTGGTGAGAGAGAAGCTGGCCCTGGAGCTGGCCCGGAAAGTTGATGTTGTTCTCTTCGACAAAACCGGGACCCTCACTTCCGGAGAGTTGGGAGTGACGGATGTTTTATTTCTTCCCGGATGGGGGGAAGAAAAAGCGCTCCAGTGGGTTGCCTCGCTCGAGACATCCTCGGAGCACGCGATCGCCGCGGGAATTGTGAAAGAGGCCCGGAACCGCAAGCTGAAGATCCTTAAGGTGGAGGAAGTACAAGCAATTCCCGGCCGTGGGATTAAAGGCAAGATCGGTGACCAGGTGGTTTATGCCGGCGGCCCCCGCCTTCTCGAAGAGCTCAAAGCCAAAATTCCCCCGTCTCTGCAGGCGCCGGTGGCAAAACTGTCCGAACAGGGAAAAACGGTGGTTTATCTGTTGGTCGGTAAGAAGGTGACGGCGGCGTTTGGGGTGGCGGATCTGATTCGGCCGGAATCGCGCCAAGCGGTTCCGGTTTTGCAGAAGATGGGAATTAGAGTGGCGATGGTCACCGGCGATGCCAAACCGGTGGCGGAATGGGTCGCGAAGGAATTGGCGCTGAAAGAATACTTCGCCGAAGTTTTGCCGGAACACAAATCGGAGATGGTTCAGAAGCTCCAAGCCGACGGAAGCAGAGTGATGATGGTCGGCGACGGCATCAACGATGCTCCGGCTTTGACCGCCGCGGACGTCGGGGTGGCGATTGGGGCCGGAACGGATGTTGCGATCGAAGCGGCCGGAATTGTCTTGATCAAGAACGACCCCCGCGACATTGTCAAAATCATCAAGCTGGCGCGGGCGAATTATCGAAAGATGATTGAAAATTTGGTTTGGGCAACGGGGTACAACGTCTTTGCGATTCCGGCGGCGGCCGGACTGTTCTCTCCTTTCGGGATCGTCCTGGCGCCGGCTTTGGCGGCGGTCTTTATGTCGGCTTCGACCGTGATTGTCTCAGCCAACGCTCAGCTTCTAAGGAGACTGCAGCTGTAAGATGTTTTTCTTAGCGCGGAAAAATTTGCTTGCCGAAAAGATTCGCCTTCTCATCTCGGTCGGCGGGGTCGCTTTTTCGGTTCTATTGGTGGTCGTCGTGGGAGGTCTATACCGAGGATGGGAAAGTCGGATCACGGATTACATCGAGAGTATCGATGCCGATCTATGGGTGGGCCAGGAGGGATCCGGCGATATGTCGCACAGCTTCTCGGTTATTCCTTCTTCTTTGGGTGCCGAGATCGAAAAGATCGGGGGGGTGGATTCGGCCAAAGAATTTGTCGGCAAGGGGGTTCGTTTTGAACACGACGGCAAGGAGACCACCCTCCGGATTGTCGGTTTCGACCCGGCCACCGGCGAAAACGGTCCTCTAAAGATGGTCAAAGGGACGGATAAGATTGCGGAGGGAGAGATTATTGTTGATCGGTCTTTTGCCGGATTAACGGGTGCCGAAATTGGCCACACCGTCGATATCGCCGGTGTTCCGCTGGAGATCAAGGGGATTTCGACCGGAGGTAACCTGCTGGTCTACTCCTTTGCCTATGTGACAGTTAAGGATGCGCGGCTGATTTTTCAGCTCGGTGATGCCACAAATTATTTCCTGGTTAAAACTTCCCAGCCCCTCGCTGTCAAAGACGGAATTGAAGATAAATTTCCTCAACTGGCGGCGTTCACTAAAGATGATTTTTTGACCCAGAATCGATCGCTGATTACAGATACGTTCCTCCCCATCATTCAAGTCCTTTTTATTATTGCCTTCATCATTGGAGTGGCGGTGGTGGGATTAACGATTTACACGGCCACGATCGAAAAATCCCGAGAATACGGGGTTCTGAAAGCGATTGGAGCGACCAACTGGCAGCTCTATCTCGTGATCTTGGTCCAGTCATTCATTGCCGGCATCTTAGGTTATTTTGCCGGTGTTGGATTGGGTTTTGTTGCCGCCCAGATTGCCGAGTACTTTGTCCCGGGTTTTATTACCGAAATCGTCTTGAGCGATTTGGTTTCAATTTTTGGAGCGGCGCTTTTGATGAGTTTTATTGCCGTGTGGTTGCCGGTTCAGCGGATTGCCCGGATTGATCCGGCATCGGTATTTAAGGCCTAAGATGGAAACATTGCGAGTGCACAACGTTTCAAAAATTTACGGAGAAGGCCACGTGGCCGTTAAAGCGCTTGAGCACATCCACTTGCACGTGGAACCCAAGGAAGTCGTCCTGATTATGGGACCTTCCGGTTCGGGGAAGACGACCCTTCTTACAATCGCGGGCGGACTTCTTCGGCCGACCGAAGGAGAAGTTACTATTGATGGTTTGAAGATTACCAAACTTTCCGAGCGCCGGCTTCCTTTGGTTCGCCGGAAAAGTATCGGTTTCATTTTCCAAAACTTCAATCTCTTCGAATCCCTTTCAGCCTTGGAGAACGTGGAGTTGGTTCTGCGGGTCTCCGGTGTTGGGGGGCGACAATCACGGGAAAAAGCGACCCGGCTCCTAACGGACTTAGGACTGGAGGGACGCCTGAATTTTCGGCCTAACAAACTCTCCGGCGGAGAAAAGCAGCGCGTTTCGATCGCGCGGGCCCTGGCGAACGATCCTCAAGTAGTCCTGGCGGACGAACCGACGGCCAATCTCGATTCCAAGAATGGCCGCCAGGTGATGGAGCTTTTGCGAAAAGTGGCGAAGGAGGAAGGACGGGCGGTGGTGATTGTCTCGCATGACGATCGGATCCGAGATATTGCCGACCGAGTCCTCTGGCTGCAGGACGGCAAACTCTTTAACGATCCTGGGATGGAGAAGCCCACCGATTGTCAGTGCGAGAAGATGAAATGATCGAGAAGTCTGCGCTCAGGGGGTTTCTCGGATCTCTTTCTTTGCTCGGCCTATATTTTTTGATTGTGAGTCTTCTTTCGGGTTGGGAGTTTGCGGTTTCCCAATTTTCTGCCAACTGGTACTGGCTTTTAGCGTTAACCGTCGGTTTCGGCGTTCAGGTGGGGATTTTCAGCTATCTTCGGGCGCGGCACAGAATGCGAATCTCTGGTAAAGGGGTGGTGGTTTCCGGGACCACCTCCGGGTTAGCGATGATATCTTGTTGCGCCCACTATCTGGTGAATATCGTTCCTCTAATCGGAGTTTCGGGTTTGGCCGCTTTGGTCGGTCAGTATCAGAACGAAATCTTTGGGTTCGGAGTTCTTTCGAATCTCGTCGGGATCGGCTATCTGCTCTCTAGGGTAAAAAATGCTTAAATTTAGGACAATCCTTATCACCCTCCCCTTTCTGGTAATTGGTTTGGCTGTTTGGGGGTTTGGAAAAAGTAAACCGGCCGGAATCGAGAGTGAAGGAAACACCTCCGTTCCGGCGATGGACGAGCAGCTAAACGACGAAGGAGAAGTTCAAATTTCGGTCGAACCGCAGGGTATTTCGGCGGATAGTTCGACCTGGAATTTCAAAGTGACGATGGATACCCATTCGGTTGAGCTCGGCGACGATCTTATGAAGGTCTCTCAACTTACTGTCGACGATGGAGGTGTCTTTGATCCTCTGGTTTGGGAGGGCGATCCCATTGGGGGGCATCACCGGAGCGGGGTCTTAAAGTTTCCCGCAGTCACTCCCCTCCCCCGAACAATTGAGCTGCACATCCGTGGGGTAGGCGGAGTGAAGGAGAGGCTATTTTTCTGGACGTTGTAGAAAATTACGGCTGCTTTTCTTCTTCTTCTCCCTCTTCCTTCGGCGGCAGCCCTTCTGGTTCTTCCCCCTCCTCCATGAAAGCGACCGCCGAAACGGAGTCCCCCTCGTTCAGGCGCATCAGATAGACACCCTGGGTTGCCCGGCCCAAAATCGGTACCTGTTTGAGCGAGAGACGGATCACCTGTCCCCGCTTGGAGGTGAGGAGCATGTCGTTCTGCTTTGCCTCCTCGACGATCCGGGCGCTGACCAGTTT
>Ga0209126_1000271_pt1 | contig 17295 bp, 13 predicted proteins | sample RifCSP19_1_FD_184024 | JGI IMG/M metagenome (GOLD analysis project Ga0209126, IMG submission 184024) | Soil microbial communities from Rifle, Colorado - Rifle CSP2_sed 19_1 (SPAdes) (version 2) | ecosystem: Environmental > Terrestrial > Deep subsurface > Rock core/Sediment | place: Rifle...
ATGTCCCGCCTGTACCGCACCGTGGGGTCATACCTGACGATGCTCTCCGGGCCGTTGCTTCGTGCGCTCCTGCGCGACCGTCCCGATTTCCTCTTCGTGCAGGACTATGCCACCGGCCGATTTGACGCGCTCGTCCTCCTGGCGCGGATGCTGGGGATTCCGCTGATCACCATCCACACCGGCAGCCGCCCCGAGAGTTACCTGGGGGCGGGCCTGAAGCGGTTCACCATCCCCCGCGCCACCCGCATTATCGTCTCCGGCTCGGAGGAGGCAGGGCGGCTGGTCGAGCGTTTCGGCGTGCCGCGCGATCGGGTGCGGATCATCCAGACGCCGGTGGATCTGCGCCTGTTCCGGCCACGGGACCGAGCAGGCGCATGCCGGGAGGCGGGACTGGACCCCCGCCGGCGCTACCTGCTGTTCGTGGGGCGGCTGGATGAGCGGCCCAAACACGTGAGCATGCTCATCCGGGCCTTCGCCGACATCAGTGGCGGGCATCGCGATACGGATCTGCTCATCGCCGGCGACGGTCCGGACGGACCCTGGCTGCGCGCCCTGGCGGAAGAACTGGCCCCGGGCCGGATCCGCTGCCTGGGCTGGGTTGGTGATGCGGAGATGCTGGCCCGCCTCTACAATGTCGCGGAGTGCCTGGTGCTCTGTTCCCGGCACGAAGGCTTCCCCACGGTCGTCGGCGAGGCGCTGGCCAGCGGCACGCCGGTCCTGGCCACGCGCGTCGGCGGGGTCGCGGAAGTCGTGCGGGATGGCGTGAGCGGGTGGCTCATCCCGCCCGAAGATCCACCGGCGCTGGTGGACGCGCTCTCCCGCGTGCTCCGCCGGCCCGACCTGGTGGACACGATGCGCCCGCAGGCGCGCGCCATGGCCGAGGCGCGCCTCGATCCCGCGGTGGCGGCGGCGGCTTTGCGGGAGTGTTTCTCCCGTCCGGCCGCGGCGCTGCGCCTCACGCGGCAGTCGGTCTGAGGCGACCAACTTAACGTGGAGAGGATGTGAGTCCGATGACCAGATATCGACTCTCAGCACCCGGGAGAGCCGCCCGCACCGTGCTCGCCCTGGCGCTGGCCGTGGGGCTGGCCGTGACGGGGGGCCTGAGTTCCTCCGCCGCCCCGGCGCCGGTCACCGTGAGAGTGGCCTTCACGCCGCTGCAGGCGTGGGGGCCGCTCTTCATCGCGGACGCCGAAGGCTACTTCGCCCGGGAAGGGATCAAGGTGGAGTGGGTCACCTTCGCCGGCGGCGCCGACACCATCGCCGTACTGGTGCAGGGGCAACTGGATGTGGGCGCCGGGTCGGCGTCGGCGGGGTTCTTCAACGCCGTGGCCCAGGGCGCCAAGGTGCGCATCGTCGCCGACAAGGGGCACGTGGAGCCGGGGTTCCGCGCCGTCGCCCTGGTGGGGCGCAAGAACCTCAAGCCCGGGTCCACGCCCACCGTGGCCGATCTGAAGGGCCGAAAGGTCGCCGTCAACACGCTGGGCGCGATCGCCCACTACGTGCTGGACCGCTCGCTAGCGCGCGCCGGTCTGACCCTACGCGACGTCGAGGTGTTACGCATGCCCTTCCCCTCCATGGTGGGGGCGCTGCAGCAGGGGGCGATCGACGCGGCCATCCTCTCGGAACCCTTCGTCACGCAGGCCCTGGAAGTGGGCGTCGGGACGATGCTGGCGGCCGCAGGAGACGTCGTGCCCGACGAGCCGGTGGCGTTCATCTTCTACGGGTTGAACCTGCTGGAGCGGTCGCCGGAGACCGGAAGGCGCTTCATGGTCGCCTACCTGCGCGCGCTGCGGCAGTACGTGCAGGGGCCGACCGCGCGCAACGTGCAGATCGTGGCGGAGTATACGAAGATCTCCCCCGACCTGATTCGCAAGGGGGACTGGTTCCCCATGTACCCGGACGGGCGCGTGAACATCAACGCCATCCGCCGCTTCCAGGACTGGCTCTACGCTCAGGAGTTCATCGGCGTGCGCATGCCGGTGAACGCGCTGGTGGACACGGGTTTTCTGGTCTACGCCGCGGAGGCACTCACCTCGCGGTGAGTCCCGAAGGAGGTACGTCGATGCGCACGCTGCGCGGGACATCCTGGGTTCTCCTGGTCTGTGCTCTGCTCGTCAGTGTGAGTCTTCCGGCGGCGGCCGGCCCGGCAGCCACGGTGCGCGTGTCCTTCCTCCCCTTCCAGAGTAACGGCGGCCTCTTCATCGCCGAGCACGAGGGATACTTCGCCCAGGAGCAGATCAGCATCGCCTGGGCGGCCTTCACCCACGGAGGCGAGTTCATCCCGGTGCTGGCGCAGGGGCAACTGGACGTCGGCGCGGGTGGGGTGTCGGCGGCCTTCTTTAATGCGGTGGCCCGGGGGCTGAGGATCCGGGTGGTCGCGGACAAGGGGCACGTCGGCGGCAAGGGCAGCGCCGGCTCGCTGCTCGTCCGACGGGATCTTGCCGCCACCGTCCGGTCAGTCGCCGATCTCAGAGGTCGGAAGATCGCCATCGATGGGATCGGCAGCCTGGGCCACTACATCGTGGCCCGGGCGCTGGTCGCGGCGGCCGTGCCGGTGGATCAGGTGACGTTGCTCCCCTTCTCCGCCCCCACCGCCCTGGCGGCGCTGCAACAAGGCTCGGTCGACGCCGCCCTCCTGCCCATCCCGTTCAACACCCAGGCCGTGGAACTGGGGATTGGCGTGAAGGTGATCGACACCGCCGACATCGTGCCCGGTGAGCCGCAGGCGTTCATCATCTACGGCCCCACGCTGCTAGAGCAGAATCCTGCGCTCGGCCGGCGGTTCATGGTGGCGTATCTGCGCGGGGTCCAGCGCTACAACGAAGGGGCCACGGCGCGCAATGTCGCCATCATCGCCAAGTACATCAAAATCGAGCCGGCGATCGTGCAGAAGGGCGGCTGGGTGGACATCCATCGGGACGGATTCATCGATGCGGCTAAGATCCGGCGCTACCAGGACTGGCTCTTCGACATCGGCCTGGTGAACATCCGCAACCCCATCTCCACGGTGGTCGATACATCGTTTCTGGAGCAGGCCCTGGCAGCCCTGGGCATCCCGCAGGTTCGCTGAGCATGGGGTTTCTCCGAGACCTGCCGACGTATCCGCGCCTCTTCCGCCGGCTGGCGGCCTACTTCCAGCAGCCGCAGTCCATGGCGGAATCCCGGGTGACGATCCGCCGGCGGATCGAGCGGCGGGAGGAGCTGTTTCTGGAGACGGCACGGGACCGGCTGTACGCTGCGGACAGCCCGTATCGGCCCTTGCTCGCGCTGGCCCAGTGCGCGTGCCGCGATCTGGATATCATGGTCCGGCAGCGGGGCCTGGAGGAGGCCCTGGAACGCTTGTATCGCGCGGGGGTCTATCTTTCGTTTCAGGAGTTCAAGTCCGGCGGCGCCATCCGGCGGGACGGGCGCGAATTTCGCGTCGTCCCGGCGCAGTTCAACAACCCGACCGTCTCCGGCGTCCTGCCGGTGCGCAGTGGGGGGACGCGCAGCGCCGGCACCTGGAGCGCCCTCAACATCGAATACCTGGCCGACGTGTACGTGCCGCAACTGGCCCTGACGTTGGACATGTTCGGCGGATGGGATGCCCCCATTCTGACCTGGCAACTGGGCTTTCCGTCGGGCGCGGGCATCGGGCACTGGTTCTGCCTGGCCAGACTCCGCCGGCGCCACGTGCGCTGGTTTTCTCTCACCCCGATTCCGCGCGGGATCGAAGCCCGTCACCGCGCGGCGTTTGAGCTGGCTCACCTCGCGGCAGGGCGGGCGGGGCTCCGATTGCCCCGGCCGGAGTTCGTCCCCGTTGGGGCGGCGGGGATAGTGCTGGATGCCATCCGCCACGAGCTGGCCGGGGCCGGCCGCTGTGTGATGTTCACGACGCCCAGTTGTGCCGTCCGGCTTGCCGCGGAAGCTCAGGCCAGGGGGGAGTCGCTCCGGGGGGTGCTCTTCCTCTGCGGCTCGGAGGCGCTGACGCCGGGTAAGGCGGATGAGATTCGCGCCAGAGAGGCCCGTGTGGCTTCCTACTACATGATCTCCGAGGTCGGGGGAGCCGTCGGTGCCCCGTGTAGCGCCCCGGAGGACGTGGACGACATGCACTTCCGCAGCGACGCCCTGGCGATGATCGCCAGAGGGCGCCCGGGGGAAGGCCCGCGCCACGACGTCATGCTGATCACGACCCTGTTGCCCCACGCACCCAAACTCCTCCTCAACGTGGAGATGGATGACTTCGCCCTCATCCGCGAGCGGGCGTGCGGCTGCGTGTGGGACGAGCTGGGGTGCCGCACCCATCTTGTCGGGTTGCGCAGCGTGACCAAACTGACGGGTGAGGGCACGACGCTCCTGGGCACCAACGTCGTGCACATCCTGGAACATATCCTGCCCGCCATGTTCGGCGGGACGAGCGTCGACTATCAACTGGTCGAGGCTGAGGGGGCCGACAGGCTGACCCACCTCTATCTACTCGTCAGCCCGCGGCTGGGCCCGCTGGATGAGGCGGCTGTGCGCCGCCGCTTCATTGAGGCGCTCGACCGGACGGCGGGCATGCCGCTGGGCGGTCGCCGGCCCATCTGGGAGCAGGCGGACTCCATCCGCGTCCTGCGGCGCGACCCCATCCCCACGGGGGCCGGCAAGCTCCTGCCCTTTCACACGCTGGGGGCCGGTCTCCACCCGACGGAAGTATCGGCATCTGGCGGAGCGACGGCCCCATGAAACCGATCACCGTCCTCCACGTAATCGACACGCTGCAGACGGGCGGCACGGAGAGCCAGTTGCTGCGCATTCTGCCGCGGCTGGACCCCGGGGGGTTCCGGCAGGTGCTCTGCCCGCTGCAGATGACGGGGAGCCCCGTCGGGGTCGCGGGGGACGGCGTGGAGACGCATCCGCTGGGGCTGCACAAAAATGACGTCCTTCGCGGGGTGGCGGCGCTGCGGGCGATCATCGCGCGGGTGCGCCCCGACCTGCTGCACACGCACCTATTTGCCGCCACGCTGATGGGGCGGGCAGCCGGCCGGCTCTCCCGCCTGCCCGTGGTGACGACACTGGTGAACACGCCCTACGCGCCGCAGTGGCGTATCGACGATCCCGCGCTGACCCGCTGGAAGGTCGAGGCGGTGCGCGCCGTGGACGCGCTGACGGCCTCCTGGACCTCCTGGTACGTGGCGATCAGCGAGACGGTGAAGCGCTCGGCGGTGCGGCACCTGGGGATCCCCGCAGACCGGATCACCGTCATCCCGCGGGGCGTCGCGCCGGAGGATCTGCCGGCGCTCAGTCCGGAGGAGGTGCGGCAGGTCCGGCAGAGCCTGGGGTGGGCGGACGTGGATCCGTTGATCCTTAACGTCGGCCGGCTGGTGCCGCAGAAGGGGCAGCGTCACCTCATCGAGGCCATGACCGTGGTGGTCCAGCGCCTGCCGCGCGCCCGCCTGGCCATCGCGGGGGAGGGGCGGTTGCACGGCGCGCTGGAGGCGCAGATCCGGGCGCTGCGGCTGGACGGCGCCGTCCGGCTGCTGGGAGACCGGCGCGACGTGCCCGTGCTGCTGGCGGCGGCGGACCTCTTCGTCTTCCCCTCGTTGTCCGAGGGCTTCGGCGTGGCCTTCCTCGAGGCGATGGCCGCGGGCAGGCCGTGCATCGCCTCGGATCTGGAGGTCGTGCGGGAGGTCGCCGGGTCGGACGCCGCGGTGCTGGTGCCGCCCATGTCTTCCGGCGCGCTGGCCGACGCCATCATGACGGTTTCGCGCGATGAGGAAACGCGCCGGCGCCTGGCGGAGGCGGCTCGTATCCGGGCGCGGCACTTCAGCCTGGCGGAAGCGGCGCGGCGGCTGGAAGAGGTTTACCGTCGCGTCGCCGGCCGCGAGACCGCGGCGGACGTCCTAGTGGGCGCGGCGAGCCGGTGATGGCGCGCAGTTCCGGGGTCACGGCCCGCCGGCCCCTGCGCCGCCGGCAAATCAGCCGCTGGGCGCGGGTGCCCCTGCAGCTACTCACACGGGACCGCCGTCCCGGCGTGACGATTCTGATGTACCACCGCGTCGGCGGGGGGACGTCGCGGCAGCTTGATCTGCCGGCGGAGCTCTTCGCGCGACAGCTCGACTACCTCCGGCGCCGCTACCGCATCGTCTCGCTGGATGATCTCCTCGACGCGGCCCGGGAGCAGCCGGCCAACGGAACACGCGACCTCCTCGTGCTGACGTTCGACGACGGGTATGCGGAGATGTACTCGGTTGTCCTGCCGTTGCTGCGCCGCTTCAACGTCCCGGCCGCCCTCTATCTGCCGACCGCTTACATCGAGGAGCAGCGGCCGATCGACTGGGGACGGTACCAGGAACTGCCCGCGGCCCTGCGGCCGCGGCCGCTGACGTGGGCGCAAGTGCGGGAGTTGCAGGCGTCGGGGTTCTTCACGATCGGCGCGCACACACATACACATCTCAATCTCACGGCGGCCACGCTTGAGGAGATCGAACGGGAGATCCGGCAGTCCAACGCGCTGCTGCTGGAGCGGTTGGGCCTGCGGGTGAGGCACTTCGCCTACCCCTACGGTCGGGGTTCCGCCGGCGCCCGGGAGGTGGTGGCGCGCTTCTACGAGACGGCCACGGTGCAGGGATTTCTGAAGATCGCCTTTGCCCGGCTCGATCCGACGCACCTGCCCCGCGTGCCGGTATCCACAAGCGATGGCTTCTGGTTTTTCCGCTTGCGATTGTCCGCCCTGCCGTCCCGGTCGCGCCGGCACGGCAACGGGAACATGCCGACTGGCTCGAGTGAGGAGGACCATGAGTAGAGTCTCCAGTCCCCTGGCGTATCCGCAGGTTCTGCGAAACCTGGCCCGGCTGGTCACCCAGCAGATCAGCCTGGGGGACAGCAAGGCGCTGATCCGCCGCCGGCTGGCCACCCGGGAGGAGCGGTTCCTCCGCTTCGTGGCACGCTACATCTACGGTTACCCCCGTAGCCCCTACCTCCCGCTGCTGGCGCACGCCGGCGCGGAACTGGGCGACCTGCAGACGATGGTCCGGCAGCGCGGCCTGGAGGGGACGCTGGAGCGGCTGCGCGACGAGGGCGTCTACTTCTCCTTTGAGGAGTTCAAGGGGCGGATCGACGTAGTGCGCGGCGGGCGCACCCATCGGTTCTCGGAGCGGGACTTCGACAACCCCTTCCAGGGGCCGACCCTGGAGATCCGCACCGGCGCGACCCGCAGCCTGGGGTCTCGCGTGGGCGTGGCGCTGGAGTTCATCGCCGAGCAGCGCGCGCCCAGTTATCACGTCATGCTGGACGCGATCGGCGCGGCGCAGACCCCGCTGCTCGTCTGGTTCCCCGGCTTCCCCTCGGGCGCCGGCATCTCCGCCTGGCTGGCCCTGGCGAACATGGGCCGACCACCGCTGCGCTGGTTCTCCATGACCGACCCCCACGGGCCGTCGGTGGGGATGCGTCACCGCATGCTGCTGACGGCGGCGCGCTTCCTGGCGCGGCGGCGGGGGCTAGATCTCCCGATGCCGGAATTCACGCCCGTCTCCTCCTCCGCCGTGGTGCTGGACAGCATCCTCTCGGTGCGACGGCGGCAGGGCGGCGTGGCGCTGATCACCAGCCCGAGTGCGGCCGTGCGTCTGGCCGGGCTGGCCCAGAAGTGGAAGGAGTCGCTGCAAGACGTGCGCCTCCTCGTCGGCTCCGAGCCGCTGACTCCCGGGAAGGCCGAGGAGATCCGGCGCACGGGCGCGGTGGTGGGCACGATGTACGTTTTCAGTGAAGGCGGCGCGGTGGGCATCGCCTGCGGCAATCCCCTGGCGCCGGACGACATGCACTTTGCGGCGGACTGCTACGCCATGATCCTGCGCCGCCGCCCCATGCCCGGGGTGGGGGAGCTCGACGCCTACATGTTCACCTCCCTGTTGGACTCCGCGCCCAAGATCATGCTGAACGTAGAGAGCGACGACTTCGGCGAGTTCACCACCCGCCGCTGCGGCTGCGTCTTCGACGAGCTGGGGCTAGGCCACCACTTCGCCTATGTCCGCTCCTTTACCAAGCTCACCGGCGAGGGCGCGACGCTGCTGGGGACGGACTGCGTGCGCATCCTGGAGGAGGTGCTGCCGCGCGAGTTCGGCGGCCGCAGCATCGACTACCAGCTGCTGGAGACGGAGGATGAGGATCACCTGACGCGCCTCTTCCTGGCGATCAGCCCAGAGGTCGGGCCGCTGGACGAGCAGAAGGTGCTGGCCCGCTTCGTCGAGGCGCTGCACCACTCACAGCCGCGAGGCGCCATCTCCCCGCTGTGGACGCAGGCGGGGACGATCCGCGTCGTGCGCCGCGAACCGGTGCCTACGCCCCGCGGAAAGCTGCTGCCCTTCCACACTCAGGCTCTGGCGCTCCTCCGGGACCGGGCGCCCGCGGAGTCTGCCGAGCGGTAAGGGCGGATTCGTGATTCCCGAGGCCGACCGTAGGCCTGCCGCCACCATCGATGTGCATCTGGGCGCCGACGCCCTGCGGGCGATCGTGCCGCTGTGGTCGGAGCTGCTGGCGGCCTCCGGGTCGGCCAACATCTTCCTGACGTGGGAGTGGATGAGCGCCTGGTGCGAGGTACTGGGAACCGCGGCGGTGCCCTGCGTCCTGGTGGTGCGAAACGGTGACGGCGCGGTGAAGGGTCTCGCCCCGCTCTACACCGACCAGCGGGCCGGTCGCTCGCTCGCCCTGCGGCGGCTGCGCCTGATGGGCACCGGATTCGGCGCCGACCACATGGCCTTCATCTGCCGGGCCGGAGAGGATATCACGCCGGAGGTCGCCGACTGGATTGCCGGCCGCGTGCCGGAGTGGGACGTCGCCGAACTCCGCTGGGTGGATGAGGTGCAGGCGCGGCGCCTGGCCATCGCGCTGGAGCGGTACCGCGGACATGTCTGCGTGCTGACGGAGGCCGATCCGTCTCCGGTCGTGCGGCTGCCCGCCACCTGGGAGGAGTACCGGGGGCTCCTGGGATCGAGCCACCGGGCCAGCCTGGGACGCTACGCCCGGAAGCTGGAGCGGGAGCGTGCGCCGGTCGACTTCCGCCGCGCCGCCACAGCCGAGGAGTTCGGGCGCGCCTGGAGCGCCCTGGTCCGCCTGCACCAGACCCGCTGGCGCCGCCGCGGCCTCCCCGGATCGTTCGTCAAGCCCCACTTTGAGGAACTGCACCGGCAGTTTGCCCGGCTGGCCCTGGAGCGGGGCTGGCTGCGCCTGTACCACCTGGAGGCGCGGGAGCAGATCATCGCAGTGCTCTACTGCTTCCGCTACGGCCCGCGGGTCTCGTACTTCCAGGCGGGCTTCGATACGGCCTGGGCTCGCTACGGACCGGGGCGTCTGCTGATGGCGCACGCGATCCGCTCCTCGATCGAGGAAGGCGCGACGGAATTCGACTTTATGCGCGGCGTCGAGGAGCACAAGCTCCGCTGGAAGCCCGAGCTGCGCCACGACTATCACGTCACGATCTTCCGTGCGCGGCCGGCGGTGATTACGGCGCTGCGCCTGCAGGGAGGGGTGCGGCTGCTGCGCCGCGGTGCGCGGCGGTTGCTGCTCTCCCGGCTGCCGCGCGAGACCTAAGGCGTCCCGGCGGCATGATCATCCCGATGGCGACGACACCCCTGCGACTGGTCCACATCACCACCGTCGATCTCAGCCTGTGGTTCCTGCTGGGCGAGCAGCTGCGCGCCTATCGGGAGGCGGGTTTCGAGGTCGCGGGCGCCAGCGCCCCGGGGCCCTGGGTGGACCAACTGCGGCGGGAGGGGGTGGCGCACCTGGCCGTGCCCGCCCTGCAGCGCCGCTTCGCGCCGCTGGCGGACGTACGGGCGTTGGCCAGTCTCGTGGGCATGCTGCGGCGGTACCGCCCGACCATCGTGCACACGCACACGCCGAAGGCCGGCGTGCTGGGCCGCATCGCCGCCCGCCTGGCCGGCGTGCCCGTCGTGGTGAACACGGTGCACGGCCTCTACACGCCGGACGGCTCCCCGGCGCGCCGGCGCTTCATGCTCTTCCTGGAACGCGTGGCCGCCCGGTTCTCGGACTTCGAGCTCTCCCAGAGCCGTGAGGATCTGGAGACGTTACGCCGCCTGCGCATCGTCGATCCGGAGCGTTCGCTCTACCTGGGCAACGGCGTGAACCTGGAGCGGTTCGACCCGACGCGGGTCGACCGCGCCGCGGCGCGCCTGGGGTTGGGGATTGCGCCCGAGGCCGTCGTCGTTGGCACCGTGGGGCGCCTGGTCTGGGAAAAGGGGTACCGCGAGTTCTTCCAGATGGCGGGGGCGCTCCGGCAGCGCGTTCCCGGTGTTGTCGTGCTGGCGGTCGGCCCGGAGGAGACCGAGAAGACGGACGCGGTGCCGGCAGAGGTCATTGCGGACCTGACGCGGCGCGGGGTGGTGCGGTTCCTGGGGATGCGCACCGACATGCCCGCGCTCTACGCCGCCATGGACATCTTCGTTCTTCCTTCGTACCGGGAGGGGTTCCCCCGCTCGGCGGTGGAGGCGGCGGCGATGGGGAAGGCACTGGTCCTGACCGACATCCGGGGGTGCCGGGAGGTCGTGGCGCCGGGGCGCAACGGGTTCCTCGTCCCGCCGCGCGACGCCGCAGCGCTGCGCGCCCGGGTGCTGGACCTGATCAACGATCCGGGCCTGCGGGCCCACATGGGGCAGGAGAGCCGCGCCCGCGCGGTGGCGGAGTTCGACGAGCGGCGAGTCATCGCCACGACCCTAGACGTCTACCGCCGGCTGCTCCAGGAGAAGCGTGGTGTCTGGATTGGATCGCATCAGGAGAGCCGAGCCCGCGGATAGCCTGGCCATCGCCGGGCTGCACGGGCGGGAGATCCCCTGGGGACTGCTCTCCCAGTTGGGCGTGGCTTTCGTGGCGACCTTCTACCAGGCGCTGCTGGCCTCGCCGCAGGGGTTTGCCTTCGTCGCCGAGCGCGACGGCCGGATCGTGGGATTCGCTAGCGGCGTGCTGGACTGGCGCGCCTTCTACCGGGAGTTCGTGCGGCGCCACCTCACGCTGGCGGTGCGCGTTTTCCTCGCCGGGTTCCGCCGGGACCGGTGGCGCCGGCTGCTGGAGACGTCACGCTACGCGGCCTCCGGGACGCTGCCGCCGGCGGAGCTTATCGCCATCGCCCTGGAACCGGAGGCGCGCGGCAGCGGGATCTCCGGGGAACTGGTGCGCCACGTGCTGACGGAGTTCGCGGCGCGGCACGTCCTGGCCGTGCGGGTGACCGCCGGCGGGGAGAACACGCCGGCCAACCGGCTCTACGAACGCATGGGGTTCCGCCTGCACTCGTTCATGGAGATCCACCCCGGGGAGCAGGCCGCGGTCTACGTGATCGCGCTCCCGCCCGGGGCGGTACGGCACGCCGTCCCATCCTGACCGTTCACCCAGCGGAGGCTGCGCATGCGCGTCATCTGTGAGGATGTGGCCAAAGTCTATCCGACTGTCCGCGGGCCGGTGCTGGCCCTGCACGGCATCTCCTTCGCCACCCGGGAGTCGGAGTTCGTCTGCATCGTCGGCCCCAGCGGCTGCGGGAAGACCACGCTGCTGAAGGTCGTCGCCGGGCTGATCGCCCCTTCCCGCGGCGAGGTGCACTACGAGGGGCCGCGGCGGGGCGCGCCGCTGAACGCTATGGTCTTCCAGGACGACAGTATCTTCCCGTGGATGACCGTGCTGGACAACGTGGCCTTCCCGCTGGAACTGCGTGGCGTCCCCCGCCAGCGCCGGGTGGAGACGGCGGAGGAGCTGATCGAGCGCGTCGGGCTGCTGCGGTTCGGCAGCAACTACCCGCACGAGCTCTCCATGGGGATGAAGCAGCGCGTGGGGATCGCCCGCGCCCTGGCCTACAACCCCGAAGTCCTGCTGATGGACGAGCCCTTCGCCGCCCTGGACGCGCAGACGAAGGCCGTCCTGCAGGAAGAACTGCTGACCCTGTGGACGCGCTACCAGCGCACCGTCCTGTTCGTGACCCACGACATCGAAGAGGCCGTGTTTATGGGCGACCGCGTGCTGGTAATGAGCCGCAACCCCGGCCGGATGATCGCGGAGGTGCCGGCGTCCTTCCCCCGGCCGCGGGAACACGCCCTGCGCAACACCTCAGAGTTCGGCGCGGTGAAGGAGCAGATCTGGCTCCTCATCCGCGACGAGGTCAAGCAGGCCCTGGGGGGCCACTGAGATTCCACTCGCCGGAACGAGTCGCCGACACCTCAGGCACAATCACGGGAGGGAGCATCGATGCACTGGATGAAGCGTTTGGGGCCGAGTCTGCTGATCGTCATCGCCTTGAGCGGTGCCGGTGTGCCGGCCCGCGGCGCGCCGCCGCTGGACACCGTGCGGCTGACGTTTCAGCCGCTGGCGATCAACGGCCCGCTCTTCATCGCCGAGAAGGCGGGGTTCTTCGAGGACCAGCGGATCAAGGTGACCTGGGTGCCCTTCAACACCCTGGACCAGGCCATCCCCGTACTGGTGCAGGGACAACTGGATGTGACCTACGGGCTCTCGCCGGCGTTCTTCAACGCCGTCGCGCGCGGCGAGGCGCTGCGCATCGTGGCGGACAAGGGGCACGTCGCCGGGAGGGGCAGCCTGGCCTCCCTCTTCGTGCGCAAAGACCTGGCCGGAACGATGAAGTCGGTAGCCGACCTCAAGGGGAAGAAGATTGGGCTCCCGGGCAACTACGGTGGCCTGGCCCACTTCTTTCTCGTCAAGGCCCTCGCCGCCGCCGGACTCACCTTTGATCAGGTGACGGCGGTGTTCATGCCGGCCACCGTGGTGCTGGCGGCGCTGCAGGGCGGCGCCGTGGACGCCGCCTTCCTGGGCATTCCGCTGGACACGCAGGCGCTGGAGCGCGGCATCGGTGTGAAGCTGGTGGACATCGCCGACCTGGTTCCCGGGGAGCACGTCAGCTTTGTGATCTACGGGCGCAGCCTGACCGTGGACCACCGCCCGCTGGGTGTGCGCTTCATGGTCGCCTACCTGCAGGGAGTGCGGCGCTACCTTGAGGGCCCCACGCCGCGCAACGTGGCCGTCGTCGCCGAGTACACGAAGACCGACCCGGAGATCGTCCGCAAGACCGGGTGGGCGCCTATTTATCCAGATGGGTTCATCGACGTGAATAGGGCCCGCCGCTATCAGGACTGGTTGTTTGACGTGCAACTCATCAGCGTGCGCAACCCGATCTCCACGGTGATCGATACGTCCTTCGCGGAGCAGGCCCGAGCCATTTTGGGGATCGCCTCTCGCTGAAGATGGCGTTGCGATCTGAGCGGATGCCGCGGGTCCGGAGGGAGACGTGATGGGTCGAGCCGACCACCTTCTGTGGTACGGGCGTGTGCTCTGGAGCATGGGCCGGCTGGTCAACCGGACCGTCTCGCTCCGGGTGACCCAGGCCACGGTCCGGCGGCGCCTGGAGACGCGGGATGAGCGATTCCTCTCGTTCGCCCGCCGCTACATCTTTGACTCTCCGCCGGGCCCGTACAACCAACTCCTGCGCCACGCCGGGTGCGAGTACGGCGACCTGGTCGGGATGGTGCGGCAGCGCGGGCTGGATGTCACGCTGGAGCATCTGCGGGATGAGGGCGTCTATCTGTCCTTCGAGGAGTTCAAGGGCCGCACCGATGTGGTGCGCGGCGGCCGCTCCTGGCGGTTCTCCGAGCACGACTTCGACAATCCCTTCCTGCGCGTCGCCGTGGAAACGCGCACGGGCGGGTCGCGCAGTCGCGGGTCGCCGGTGAGCGTGGGGCTGCGGTTCCTGGAGGAGAACGTCACCCCCGGCATCCACGGAACCCTGCTCGCCATGGACGCCCTCAGCCTGCCCGTCGTCGTGTGGTCGCCCGGGGCCTCTGCGGTGAGCGCGTTCCTGGCGCTGGTGCACGTCGGATCTCCGCCCGTGCGCTGGTTCACCATGCACGATCTTGACGAGCCTTTTGTGTCGCCGCGGACGCGCCTGATGCCGCGGGTCGCCCGGACGCTGGCGCGCTGGCGCGGCGTGCGGCTGCCGTTGCCCGAATTCAACCCCGTCACGCAGGTGGAGCCGGTTCTGGCCACGCTGCGGGGCCTGCGCGCGCGTCGCGGCGGCTGCGTCCTCTTCACGAGTCCCAGCACCGCGGTGCGCTTGGCCGCGCTGGCGCGGGACCGGGGTGAGGGACTGTCGGGCGTCCGCTTCATCACCACAATGGAGCCGCTTACCCCAGGGAAGCTGGGGGAGATCGAGACCAGCGGCGCACGGGCTGGATCGCTCTACGGGTTCACGGAGGGGGGGATGGCCGGGATCCCCTGCGGCGACCCCCAGGGGCCGGACGACATGCACCTGCTCTTCTATGACCTGGCGACGATCTCGCACCGGCGGACCATCCCTGAGGTGGGGGAGCTCAACGCGTACATGTTTACGTCCCTGTCGACCCTGCCGCCGAAGATCATGCTCAACGTCGAAAGCGACGACTTCGGCGAGTTGACCACACGCCACTGCCGCTGCCCGCTCGACGGGTGGGGGCTGTATCAGCACCTCGCCAGCGTGCGCTCGTTCACCAAGCTCACCGGGGAAGGGTCGACCATTCTGGGGACGGACTGCGTGCACATTCTGGAGGAAATCCTGCCGCGGGAGTTCGGCGGCCGGAGCATTGATTACCAGTTGCTGGAAGTGGAGGACGAGGATCACCTGACCCGGCTCTACCTGCTCGTCAGCCCTGACCTGGGGGCGCTGGACGAGGCCCGCCTCCTGCAGCGCTTCATCGAGGAGATTCGGGCGCGGACCTCGCAGGGGCTGCGGATGTGGCGGCAGGCGGAGACCATCCGGGTGACGCGCCGCCATCCGGTGGCGACGCCGCGGGGGAAGATCCTGCCGTTTCACACGCAAGGGCTCGCCGCGTTTATGGCGGTCGGGTCGGCCGATCTGGCCGCGCTCGCGACGCCTCATCCCGCGGGGCGCCCCACCTGAGAAGGAGGAGAACAACTATGCGTCGTGGCACCACGCTCGTCTGTATTCTGGTCATCTTTGGCCTCCTCATCGGGAATCCCGGCGTCCATGCCGCGCCGCCGCTGGATACCGTCCGGATACTCTTCCAGCCGGTGGCCTTGAACGGCGCCCTCTTCGTCGCGGAAAAGGAGGGCTACTTCGAGCGCCAGCGGATCAAAGTCAACTGGGTCCCGCTCAACTCACAGGATCAGGCCGTTCCCATCCTGGCCCTGGGACGACTCGAGGTCGGCTTCGGGTTGACCCCGGCGTTCTACAATGCCGTCGCGCGCGGCGAGCCGCTGCGCTTCGTCGCGGACAGGGGCCATGTCGCCCGTCGGGGGAGCATCGGCGCGCTCTTCGTCCGCGCAGAGCTGGCCGGGGCAATCCGGTCCGTCGCTGATCTGAAAGGGAGGAAGATCGCCCTCCCCGGCAGCTTCGGCAACCTCGGTCACTACATGCTGATCAAGGCACTGGCCGGCGTCGGGCTCACGTTCACTCAGGTGACCGTGACCTTCATGCCTCCGGCAGCCGTCCTCCCCGCGCTGCAGAGCGGCGCGGTGGACGCGGCCTTCCTGCCCAATCCGCTGGACACGCTGGCGCGGGAGAGAAGTATCGGCGTTCAACTCATCGATCTGGCCGACATCATCCCGGGAGAGCACATCGGCTTCTTGGTCTACGGGCGCAACCTCCTGGTCGAGAACCGGCCGCTGGGTGTGCGGGTCATGGTCGCCTATCTGCAGGGCGTGCGGCGCTACGGCGAGGGGCCCACGCCGCGAAACGTCGCCGCCATCGCCGAGTATACCAAGACCGACCCGGAGATCATCCGCCGGAGCGGCTGGATCGGGATCCACCCCGATGGGTACATCGACGTGAACAAGGCCCGCCGCTATCAGGACTGGCTCTATGAAGTCGAGTTGATCAGCGTGCGTAACCCGATGTCGAGCGTGATTGATACTTCGTTTGCCGAACAGGCCAGAGGCATTCTGGGGCTCGGTGCGCGGTGACGCGCGCCGCTGGACTGAGAGCGGCACGCCGGAGAGAGACACCATGACGATTGCGCACCGACTGTGGCAGGCGCGGGCTCTGTGGAACCTGGGGGGCCTGGTGCACCGCCCCCTGACCTTCGAGCGGGCCCAGACGGTCATCCGCACGCGCCGGGAGGCGCGCGCGGACCGCTTTCTCGCCTTCGCCGCCCGGTACATCTACGGCTATCCGCGCAGCCCCTACCTGCCGCTGCTGCGCCACGCCGGGTGTGAGGCGGGCGATCTGGCGGCGCTGGTCCGGCAGAAGGGACTGGAGCCGACGCTGGAGAGCCTGCGGCGTGAGGGTGTGTACCTCTCCTTCGAGGAATTCAAGGGCCGCGTCGATGTCGTCCGGAACGGCCGGCGTTACCGCTTCGCCGAAGAGGATTTCGATAACCCCTTTATCCGGACCGCGATGGAGATGCGCACCGGCGGAACCCGCAGCCGGGGCTCACCGGTCAGCGTCGGCCTGAAATTCGTCGAAGAGAACTTCGCCCCCGGCCTGATCGTGTCACTGGCCGCTCTTGGCGCGCGGACGCTGCCGTTCCTTCTGTGGAGCACCAGTTCCGCCGCGATCAGCCTCTGGCTGGCGGCGATCCACATTGGACACCCACCCGACCGCTGGTTCACCATGAATGACCCTCAGGATCCGGCCACAAGCCCCCGGCTCCGTCAACTGGCCAGGGGCGCGGCGGTTCTGGCGACAACCCGAGGCCTCAAGCCGCCGAGACCGGAATTTGCTCCTGTCACGGCCATGGACCCTGTATTGGACGCGCTCCTGTCCTTCCGCGATCGCCGCGGCGGGTGCGTCATTCTGACGACGCCGAGCCTGGCAGTTCGCCTGGTCGCGCTCGCGCGCCGGCGCCAGGCCACGCTCGAGCACATCCAGATCCTCGCCGGCAGTGAGCCGCTCACGCCGGGCAAAGCGGAGGAAATCAGCCGCGCCGGGGCGCGGGTAGGATCCTTTTATGTCTTCGCCGAGGGCGGGTTTGTCGGCGCCCCCTGCGGCGACGCGCAGGCCCCCGACGACATGCACTTCGCGGACTACAACATGGCGCTGATCCAGCACCGCCGGCCGATGGCGGAGATCGGAGGACTGGACGCGTACATGTTCACTTCGCTCTCCGACCTGCCGCCCAAGATCATGCTGAACGTAGAGAGCGACGACTTCGGGGAGCTGGCGCTGCGCCGCTGTGGGTGCCCGTTGGACGCGATGGGGATGCACCGGCACCTGGCCAACGTCCGATCGTTCACCAAGCTGACCGGGGAGGGGTCGACGCTGCTGGGGTCGGAGTGCGTGCGCGTCCTGGAGGAAGTCTTGCCCCGCGAGTTCGGCGGGCGGAGCATCGACTACCA
>Ga0209126_1000273_pt1 | contig 17258 bp, 10 predicted proteins | sample RifCSP19_1_FD_184024 | JGI IMG/M metagenome (GOLD analysis project Ga0209126, IMG submission 184024) | Soil microbial communities from Rifle, Colorado - Rifle CSP2_sed 19_1 (SPAdes) (version 2) | ecosystem: Environmental > Terrestrial > Deep subsurface > Rock core/Sediment | place: Rifle...
CGAGTGCACGGCTTTGAGGAAGAGGGAGATGCGCTTCGGCTCCAGTTTCCGCTCCTCGTCCTTGTGCACGAGGGTCAGGTCGCGGTGGTTCCCCCCCAACTCGACCTCCACGTGGGGCTGACCCTTGAACTGCTTCTGCTCGATGAGCATGTCCCGCACGCGCTGCACGTCGTAGGACTTCTTCTTCTCCTTGGGGTCGTAGACGAAGATGTCCAGCCGGCGGATCATCTCCTCGCTGAGCGCCTCCTGGATAAGCATCACGTCCTCGTAATACGTGCGCACCTCCAGGGCGGCGTCGAACCCGCGGCCGTCCTTGATCGCCTTGAAGAGGCTGTAGCCGATGGTGTAGGGGGCGGGACGGCTGGATAACTGTACGGAGATGGAGATCCATTCCCGGGGGTCGAGGATCTCCCGCAGGAGGTCGGCCTCCACGAAGGTGGCCCACCCTTCGTTGATGATGTGCGTGCGCTGGATCAGGTCGAAGTACTCCGCCTCTTCCCGTACCGCCTGCAGGAGGTGCCGCTCGAAATCTTCCAGCGGGGCCTTCTCCTCCAGAAAGTAGATCAGCCGGCGGCGACGGGCTTCCGGGCTGCGCTCGAAGGCGTTCACCGTCGTGGCCACGGTGAGGAGGGCGTCCAGCAGTTTCTCGATGCGCTCCTTGCCAAATCGCGCCTCGTAGCGGCGGATCAAGCGGGCGTGCAGTTCCGCCTCGTTGAGCATGTTCTTGTTGGACTTGCGGTACCAGTGGTTGTTGGCAAAGAAGTCCACGTGCCCGACGACGTGGGCGATGACGAGCACGTTCTGCAGGTAGGTGTTACTGGCGCGGAGGAAGGCGTGGGAGGGGCGGGTGTTCAGCACCAGTTCCAGGATGCTGAAGACCTCCTTGTTCTGCTGCGTCGTCAGTTCCTTGTAGGCACCGCCCCAGTACCAGTGGATGAAGCGGTTGGGCAACCCCATGCTGGCGACTTCGGCGAGCTCGTCGGAGTCGGTGACGCGGAAGTAGACCGGTTCGAAGGAGAGGCCCCGGGCGCGGGCCAGCGCCTCGATGCGGTCAATGATCGGTGCGTAGGCGTCCAGCGTGCCCATCGCTGCGCTCCTGCGTCAGAAAAGTGAGGAAGTCCACCATCGCCGCACGGATCGTGCCCACGTCCACCAGGTTGGCGAAGGTGGCGTTGGGATACTTGCGGGCCGTCTCCTGCACGTACTCGGAGAAGCCGCCGATGCCCCGACTGCCCGGGTTGACGTGTCCGTAGCAGATCAGATCGAAGCGCGACAGCGCATCCTCGTAGCGCCGCTTGGCCACGTCGAAGTCCCCGGAACTGGTCTCCCCGTCGCTGAAGAGGAAGAGAAACTTGTCGTACTCCGTCGCCCCCTCCAGCAGTTCCACCGCCTTCTCAAACCCGCTGCTGATGTGCGTCCCGCCGGAGGACTCCACGCAGAAGAAGTCGTCCCGCGTCTTCTCCGCGGCCGCGTCCTGAAAGACGATGTAGCGCCGCAGGTTGGTGGGGTAGCGTCGCTCCAGGTAGTACCAGAGCACGAAGATCGTCTTGCGCACTAGGGCCAGGTACTCGCCGCGCATGGAGCCGGAGATGTCCAGCACGTAGACCTCCAGCGAACGGTGGTTCCGGTACTGCACCGGATCTTCAACGAAGTACCACCCGTCCTGGCGCACGTCCACGTCATAATCGAGCACCCCCCGCTCCCGCACGCTGCGCAGCAGGGAGTGCAGCATCGTCTCCTCCAGGTTGAGGTCCGGGCGCAACCCGATCCGGTCCAGATCGTCCAGTTCGGGCATCTCGTCCGTTTCCACCTCACCCGCGCGGCCAACCGTGTGCAGCGGCGGCAACTGGATCTCGTCGATCAGGACCTCCTGCGCCAGCCGCACGAACTCGTCGAAGTCCAGCTCCACGCGCAGTTCCCGGCCGTGGTGGTCGCCGCCGAGCAGCCCGCCGAGGGCCTGCACCTCCTCGTCGCCGCCGTCGCGGCCCGCGCCCCGCCCCGGTCCCTGCCCCGCCCCGCCTTGGCCCTGGGCGAGCACAGTCGCCTCCTCGCCGTAGCGCAGGGTGGGCAGGTCCAGCGTGGTGATCTGCGTCTTCACCCGGCCGTCGATGATCAGTTCCTTCTGCTGAATCAGCTCGTTAAGGTTCTGCTTGAGGTACTCCCGCAGCAGCTGATCGTGTTTGTGCTGGGCGATGCGGCCGCGGTGGATGCGCAGGGACATGCTAGAAGCTCCGACCGATGATCTTATAGAGGGAGCGCGCGCAGACTGGGCAGTAGCCCTGCTCGGCGATGGCGGTGCGGTAGAGGACGTCCAGCAGTTCCTGGCTCTTGACGTCTAGCTCCTCGCTCTTCTCATAGAGACGCAGCAGGTTCTTGATCTTGTTGAAGACGATCTCGTTGATCACGGGACGGAGGTGGTCGTTGTCCTTGTAGGACATCCGGCGCAGCTCGTCCCGCCGCTCCAGCAGGACGTTCTCGAAGGCCAACCGGCCCTGGCGGCTGATCTGCCGCTTCTGCACCATGATCCCCTCGACCTCGTCCACCAGCTCCTTGTCCGCGTCGGTGAGGGTCTCGCCGCCGACGTGCTTGGTCGCCGCGTCCAGGTAGTTCAGGTAGAGGTTCTGTCCGTAGTCGTAGAAGTGGGTGGGAACAACCTCCTCGACGATCATGTCGATCTTGGAGTTGATGAACTCGATCTTCGTCTCCTCGAACTGCTTCAGCAGTTCCTTGACGTTGAGGTCCTTGATGGACTGGTGCTGGAAGGTGCGTTCGATCGCCGTGGCCAGGACTTCCAGGTCCAGGCAGGTCCCCGCCAGCGTGTAAGCGTAGGAGAAGGCGTCCTCGGAGAAGCGGGGGCTCAAGCCCCGCTGCCCCTCCGACTCCTCGCGCGTCTTCAGGGCGTAGCGCGCCGCCAGGGCCAGGGCGTCGTCGGGGACGTGTTTCTCCTCGCTGCGCACCCGGTTGGCCCGCTCGATCAGCGTGGCGTAGATGCGCTTCTCTCCCTCCAGGTCCACGTTGTAGGGGAAGTCGATCTTGTGGATCCGCCCGCGCAGCGGCTCCATGATGTCTTCCGCCAGAAAAACATTGTACTCCGGGTAGTTGCTGTGCCCGATGACTACTTCGTCGACGTGCACGGAGGGGAAGTTGGCCAGGTCGATGCGCTTGGATTGGATCAGCTCCAGCAGGAGGCTCAAGAGTTGCCGGCGGCTCTTGAAGACCTCGGTCCAGTCCAGGATGCCGCGGTTCGCCCAGATGATCTTGCCCTCGAAGTCGTAGGCGTCGGGGTCGTAGGTCGAACCCCGCTCCTTCAGCAGGGCGAAGTTGATGTTGCCCACGAAGTTGGTGATGTCTTCGCGGCGCAGGTCCGTGGGTGTGTGCTTGGCGATGCCCACCTTGTCGCGCGCCGAGATGAAGACGCGCCGCACCGGAACGCCCTCCCAGCCGGAGCGGGCGAGCAGGCGGTCGCAGATCGGGCAGGGGACCGCCTCCTCGTGCCAGTAGAAGCCGCGGCGCTCCAGTTCCGCGGCGGGCACCAGGTCGAAGGGGTGCTGGTGGAAGGGGCAGCCGTCCACGGTCATGATCAGGCCGGGCTCGGCGTGCGAGTACTCCTCCAGCCGCCGCTTCAGCCGGTCCACGGTCATCGTCTTGCCGGAACCCTGCGGCCCCACCAGCAGGAGCAGCCGGCGCTCCATGCTCATGGAGTAGGCTTTGAAGTAGGCGACGATGTCGGCGAGCTGCCGCTCCATGCCGTAGACGCCTTCGAAGACGCGCTCCGGCCCGAAGTAGTCGATCATGTCGGAGACGTAGTGGTGCGTGCTGCGGCGCAGGCGGCGGTTCGTCTCCGCGGCGCTGAGATACTCCCCGACCGTTGTGGTCATCGCCATGGCCATCTCACTTTGGCGGGGCACCGGAGAAAACACAGCAGCCCAGCCGGATTCCGCTGGGCCGCCAGGCAGACTATCTCCGGGCGCTCCGCTGCGCCCTCCGTCGTTCCGCAGACCGCGGTATGGCGTCGCGTTTAGAGTCCCGTGCCGTCGTGTCCATGCCGCTCCATCTCAGGCAACGTTGGCAGGGTGCGGCGAAGTTCCCCGGCAAGGAACTCTTGCCGCGGAGTATACGCACGCGCCCCCGTGCTGTCAAACCCTCTTAGCCGATGTTGTACCCAAAATCGGCGGGCGCGGACGCGTCTGGGGGCCGCGGGGCGAGGCTCAATCGGGCCCGGGCGCAACGAACACGGCGCGGGCGAGCGCGGCGCTGATGCGGCGCCGCCGGCCGTCGGTGAGCAGCGCGAGCGCGCCGTGACGCTGGCGTTGCAGAATCCGTACCCCCACGCCGGGGACGAGACCCAGCACCGCCAGGCGCCGCAGCAGGTGCGGATCCTCGTCACTCACGCGGGCGATACGTCCGCCGGCGCCGGGACGCAGGTCCACCAACCGCGGGTGCTCCGGCTCCGCCAACGCGCCGGCCTTGCTGGGGATGGGGTCGCCGTGCGGGTCGGCGGTGGGATCACCTAACATCGCGGCGATGCGCGATTCGACGGTCTCGGAGAGGACGTGCTCCAGTTCCTCCGCCTCGTCGTGCACCTGATCAAGAGACAGCCCGAGGTGCTCGCGGAGGAATAACTCCAGCAGGCGGTGGTGCCGGATGATCTCCAGCGCCGCCTTCTCGCCGTCGGCGGTCAACTCCACGGTGCGGTAGGGGGCGTGCGTCACCAGGCGCAGGCGGGCCAGCCGCTTCACCATATTGGTCGCCGACGCCGGCGACACGCCCATCTGCTGCGCCAGGACCGAGGTGCTCACCGTGCCCTCGCGCTGGCGGATCTTGTAAGTGACCTTGAGGTAATCCTGGATGGCCTGGCTCAATACGGGCATCACGGTCTCCCCGTCAGACGGCGACGAACAGCCCGGTCAGGTACATGATCAGCAGGCCCAGGGCGAAGCCGAGCACGTTGATCAGCGTCGCTACCTCCTGCGCCGCGTCGGCGATCATCAACTTGAGCACTTCGTAGACCACCTGGAAAATGGCTCCCGCGCCGAGCGCCAGAAACAGCGTGGCCAGCACGGGCGAATAGGTGAAGCCCCCCAGCCACGTGCCGGCGATCGTGGGCGCGCCGGCCACCAGTCCCAGCCCGACCAAGTCGCGCAGCGCGGCGCCCTCGCGCGCCACCGGGGCGACGATGCCGAGCCCCTCCGTCGTGTTGTGCAGCATGAAGCCGATCACGAGAAACGTTCCCAGGGCGAGTTTGCCCAGATTATAGGCGGCGCCGATGGCCAGCCCTTCGCCGAGATTGTGCAGGCCGATGCCGATGGCGATCAGATAGGCCACCAGCAGGCGTGAGGAACTGACGCGCCCGCGGGCGAGCCTTCCTGCGGCGATGAGCGCCAGAGAGCTGGCGAGGAACCCGACGGCCACCAGCGCCGTCCCCTGGAAGGCGGCGGGCACATGCCCCGCAGACTCCAGCGCCTCGGCCAGCGCGTCGACGCCGAGGAAGACCAGCAGCCCGGCCGTCAGGCTGAGGAAGAAGTGCACCCAGCGGCGGGCCAGGCGGCGGAGGAACGGAAACCAGAGCACACCGAGGAAGACCGGAATGATGCCGACGTAGACGCCGAGCAGCGTGAAGGTCAGCAGGAATTGCGCCGTCGGCTGTGGGCTCTCCGCGGCCACCTCCACGGTGTGCACGAAAGTAATCCCGCTGCTGGACAGTAGGGTGATCCCGTGGGTCTCCCCCTCCACCCAGGGATAGGGGATGGTGATGGTCGCCCGCCCCAGCCGCGGGATCGTCGGGGCGGGATGGATGGTGAAGTTCCAGTAGGCGTCGTCGACCAGAACCTGCGCGATCGTCACGGGCGAGGGGCCGCCGTTAGTGACGTAGACGTCAAAGTGCCCCGGCCGCAGCGCCACGCGCGTGATGGTCAGTTCCTCTACCGGCGGGAAGGCGGCGCGGAACACGCCCAGCGGGCCGAAGCGCAGGAAGAAAACGACGAAGAGGGCGAGCAGCAGCAGAGGCAGCAGGCCGTAGAGCCACAGGCGCGTCCGCGAGGACGCCGCCGTCCGTCCCGCCGCCACCACCGACGTCCGCTCAGATACCATCGTCCGTCACCTCGAAGAAGCCCATCCAGCCCAGTTCGGTGAACTCGGTCTGGTGGGCGTGGAACATGTACCGGCCGTTGTAGGGGAAGCGCACCTCCAGGATCGCCCGCTCTGCCTGGCAGAGCATGATCGTGTCGGTGAACTCGCTCGTCTGCAGGCGCGTCCCGGTGCGGTAGACGTGGAAGAAGTTGCCGTGGATGTGGATGGAGTTGATGGGATCGAACTCCGTCATGTTCACCAGGTAGATGCGCACCAGTTCGTGGCGCCGCACCTTGATGGGGTGGCGCATGTAATGGAAGGCCACGCTGTTCACGGCGTAGACCTCGTTCTCGCCGTCGAAGTTCGTATCGAATGCGTTCATCACCATGACCAGTTCCCGCGCCCGCGGGCGCCCCTGCGGCGGATCGATGATGAACGCCCCGTAGAGACCCTTGTGGATGTGGCGCTTCAGGGGCAGCGTGTGGCAGTGGTACTGGTGAAGACCGAAGGGTTCCGCGTCAAACTCGTAGACGAAGCTCTTTCCCGGGAGGATCTCCCCCGGCCCAACGCCGGGTACTCCGTCCATCTCGGCCGGGTGGACTCCGTGGAAGTGCATAGTGTGGGGATGGCTGCCCGCGTTGATGAACTTCACCCTGACGCGCTCGCCAGCCTGGCAGCGGAGGGTCGAGCCGGGAACCGTACCGTTGAAGGTCCACGCCGGGAAGAAGAGACCCGGCGCGATCTCGATTTCCTTATCGAACGCGACCACCTGGAATTCTCGCAAGACCCGCCCGTTCGCCAGGCGGCTGGTCCTGCCCCGTTCGAACGACGTGAGGAAAGCGACCGGATCGTACCCCATCCGCTTCACATCGATCTCGCCCACCGTGGTGTTGCCGCCGTGACCGAGCGGCGGTGGCGCCGCAGGCGGATACCCCGGCGGCCCCGCCGGCGCGGTGTGCGGCTGGCCGGGCGTGGCTGTGGCCCCGGCGGCCGATGAGACCTTGGTCACCAGCGGCAGGAGGCCGGCCCCGCCCAGCAGGCCGGCGGCCGCCGCCAGAAATCCTCGCCGTGAAACAGGACGCGGCTGCATCAGCGGATCGCCTCGTCGGGCATGTGAGATGGATTGCCTTCGAAATTTAGCCTTGGCTAAATCTACCGCCGGGAGGAGCCGGCGTCAAGTGCGGGCGGGCAGGCCGGTGCAGCGGGCGCAGGAGACCGGGCAGGGCTCTACGTGGATGGTGATGTCCGTGTGCGGCAGGGCCGCCTGGATGTGCGCCTCCAGGTCGTCGCAGAGCGTGTGGGCCTGCCCCACGGGCATGGTCCGGTGCAGCACCAGGTGCAGGTCCATGAAGCGGTCCCGGCCCGCCTTGCGCGTGCGCAGCGCATGATACTCCACAATCTCGTCGGCGTGGTCGGCCAGGATGTGGCGTACCTCCGCCTCCTCGTCCTCCGGCAGGCGTGTATCCATCAGCCCGGCGAGAGAGGACTGGTAGACCTGCCAGCCCATGCGGATGATGTGCCCGCCAACCAGGATCCCCACTACCGGGTCGACCCAGAGGAGGTCCGTGGAAAGCTGCACCCCCAGGCCGACGATCACAGCCACCGATGTGGTGACGTCGGCGAAGAGGTGACGCGCGTCCGCCTCCAGCGCCGCGGAATCCTGCCGGCGGGAGATCTGCAGCAGCCAGCGCGCGACGAGATAGTTGACCGCCGCCGCCAGCGCGACCAGGGCCACGCCGGCGGGCAGGTACTCCAGCGGCAGCGGCCGCGCCAGGCGGCGCACCGCGTTGCCGATGACGACGGCGCCCGCCAGGAAGATCATCGCGCCCTCGCTGGCGCTGCTCACGTACTCCGCCTTGCCGTGCCCGTACTGGTGGCCCTCGTCCGGCGGCCGGGAGGCGATCACCAAGCTGATGAGGGCGATGTTCGCGGCGAGGACGTTCACCACCGACTCGGCGGCGTCGGAGAGGATGGCGGCGGAATCGGTGAGCAGGTAGGCGGCGAACTTTAGGGCGAGCAGGGCCAGGCTGACCGCGACCGAGACGAGCGCGGCGCGCACCCGCACCTGCGGCACCACAGAAACCTGCGCCACTTCCCCACTGTACCATGGGAGGAAAAACCGGAGGAAGTCGCACCGCCGGCACGGAAGAGGTGCTCGTGCGCTTTCGCCGGGCTCTCCGTGTCCTTCTCCTGATCCTGTTCATCGTCACGCTGGCGCTGGGCGGCGGAGCGGTCTACCTGGTGCGCCGCCCCTTCCCCCAGACGAGCGGGACGCTGCGCGTCCGCGGGCTGGCCGCGCCGGTGGAGGTCATCCGCGACCGCTGGGGCATCCCGCACATCTACGCGCAAAATCCGCGCGACCTCTTCTTCGCCCAGGGCTACGTGCAGGCGCAGGACCGCCTCTGGCAGATGGAGCTCTTCCGCCGCACCTCCGCGGGCCGCCTCTCCGAGATCTTCGGCCCACCGACGCTGGGAGTCGATCGCTTCATGCGCGTCCTCGGCCTGCGCCGGGCGGCGGAGGCGGCGTGGGCCGCGGCGGGCCCCGGAGCGGCCGATCCCGCCGTCGCGGCGACCGTCGAGGCGGCCCGCGCCTACAGCGACGGCGTCAACGCCTTCATTGACACGCACCGATCGCGCCTGCCGCTCGAGTTCACCATCCTGGGGGCGCAGCCGGAACCGTGGAGCCCGGTGGACAGCCTGGCCTTCGGCAAACTCATGGCCTGGGTATTGGGCGGCAACTGGCGCGCCGAACTGCTGCGTAGCGCCCTGGCGGTGCGGTTCGGCCCGGAGGGCGCGGACGCCCTGCTGCCGGATCAGTTCCCGGGGTCGCCGACGATCACCGAGCAGGCCGGTCGCCCCGCCCGCCGTGCCGCCCGACCGATCGCACCGGTTTCCGGTGGCGCGTCGGCCCGGGCGCCGGTTCTGCCTTCCGGGTTTCCCTTCGCCGCTCTCTTCACCGGAATCCCCGCGGTCGGCAGCAATAACTGGGTCGTGGCGCCGGGCCGCTCCAAGAGCGGTGGGGCATTGCTGGCCAACGATCCCCACCTGGACGCGCAGATGCCGTCGATCTGGCACGTCAATCATCTGGTCGGCGGCCCGTACGACGTCGTCGGGGTCGCCTTTCCCGGCGTGCCGGGGATCATCATCGGTCACAACCGGCACATCGCCTGGGGTCTGACCAACGCGGAGGAGGACGCGCAGGACCTGTACCTCGAGCGGTTCCACCCGCGTGACCCGACCTTGTACCTCTTCCGCGGCCAGTGGGTGCGGGCGCAGATCGTGCGTGAGGAGATCAAAATCAAAGGGCGGCGGGACGCGGAGACGATCGACGTGCGCATCACCCGCCACGGCCCGATTCTCAACCCGGTCGTCGAGGACCTCGGCGCCTTCGTCGCGCTGCGCTGGACCGCGCTGGATCCCGACAGTATCTTCGCCGCCGTGCTGGGAGTGAACCGGGCGACCTCCTGGGAGGAGTTCCGCGCCGCCCTGCGCGACTGGTCCGCGCCGTCGCAGAACTTCGTCTACGCCGACCGGGCCGGCAACATCGGCTATGTCATGCCGGGACGCATTCCCCTCCGGGCCCCGGGCCATGACGGCCGGGAGCCCGTCCCCGGGTGGAGCGGGGAGTTCGAGTGGCGGGGATTCGTCCCCGGTGATCAGCTGCCCGTGGTGTTCAATCCGCCGCGGGGCTACATCGTCACGGCCAACAACCGCATCGTCCCGCCGGACTATCCCTACCTGCTGGGCACGGGCTACGACATCGGCGCCCGCGCCCTGCGCATCACCTCCCTCCTGGACGCCCAACCGCGCGTCGACCTCGACGATCTGGCGCGGATCCAGCTCGATCAGACGTCGCCGCTGGCGCAGCGCTTCGTCGCGGCCTGGCAGGACGTGCGCCTCCGTGACGGCGACCTGGCGGCGCTCTTCGACGAGGTGAAGCGCTGGGACGGCCGCGTCTCGGCGGACAGCCGCGCGGCCCTGCTGTACGAGGGCCTGCTGCTCGAGGTGAAGCGGAGTGTCTTCCAGAACGCGCTCGGCGCGGAGGTATTCCGGCGGTACCTGCGCCACTCGCCGGCCACGGCGCTGGTCCTGCTCGACCTCAGCGCGCGGCCGGACGATCCCTGGTGGCGGGACGGACGGGACCGCGCCATCGAAGAGGCGTTACGCCAGACGGTGCGCGACCTGGAACGGCGGTTAGGGACGGATCGCCGCGGCTGGCGGTGGGGCCGCGTGCACACGCTGGCGCTGGAGCACCCACTGGGGCGCGTGCCCGCCCTCGCCCGGATCTTCAACGGCCCCGCCCCGGCCACGGGTGGTGATACCTTCACGGTCAACGTCGGACCCTTCGACCCGGAGACGCCCTACCGTCAGATCGTCGTCCCTTCCCTGCGCCTGCTGATCGATGCGCAGGACTGGAACACCGCCCGCATCGTCCACACAACCGGTCAGAGCGGGCTGCCCTTCCACCGGCACTACCGCGACCTGACCGCGCTCTGGGCACGGGGCGACTATCTCCCGCTCCTGTACGAGCGCACGGCGATCGCCGGAGCGCAGGAAGGGACCCTCACGCTGCTGCCGCCGTAGGGTCCGTTACAGCGATCAGGCCAAGAACTGATCCGAATGGATCATTGGATGGCCGCCTGCGGGCGCGCTAGACTGGAACTACTATGATGACCGTCGCGGAGGTCCAGCAGCGCGTCTGGTTGCGCCGCGCCGCGGTTCTGGGCGCGGGGGTGATGGGGCGGACGATCGCCGCCCACCTGGCCAACACCGGGATCCCCACCGTGATGCTCGACCTGGGAGACCTGGCACATAAAGCGCATCAAAGCCTCCGCCGGATCGATCCGGCTCCGCTCTTCCTGCCCGATCTCGACCGCCTGATCGAACCGGGCAGCCTGGAAAATGATCTGGCCCGCGCCGCGGAAGCCGACTGGATCATCGAGGCGATCATCGAGGACCTGCCGACCAAGCAGGCGCTGCTCGCGCGCCTGCTCCCGTTCTGGCGGCCGGGGACGGTCGTCACCACCAACACCTCGGGGCTGCCGGTCGGCCGCATCGCCGAGGAGACGCCAGCGGAATTCCGGCGTTTCTTCCTGGGCGCGCACTTCTTCAACCCGCCCCGCTACATGAAGCTCCTGGAGATCATCCCCACGCCTGACACCGATCCCGCCATCACCGCGGCGGTGGCCGCGTGGGGCGATCGTCTGCTGGGCAAGGGCATCGTCCACTGTAAGGACACCCCCAACTTTATCGCCAACCGCCTGGGCACGTACGGGTTTCTCCGCACGGTCCAGCTCATGCTCGAGTTCGGGCTCAGCGTGGAGGAGGTCGACGAACTGACCGGGCCCCTGCTGGGCCGGCCCCGCACCGCCACCTTCCGTCTGCTCGATCTGGCCGGCCTGGACGTGGCCCTGGCCGTCGCGGAACACGCCTACCAGAACCTGCCGCACGACGAGTCGCGCGAGACCTTCCGCCCGCCGGCGCCGCTGCAAGAGATGGTGCGCCGCGGCTGGATCGGGGAGAAGAAGGGCGGCGGTTTCTACCGCCGCGTCGACGGCGAGATTCAGGCGCTGGATCTGTCCACGATGGACTACCGGCCACGGCGGAAGGCGTCCTTCCCCTGGGTCGAAACGACGATGACGCTGGAGGGCCCGGACGCCCGGCTGCGCGCGGTCACATCCGCGAAGGACAAGGGCGGGCAGTTTCTCTGGACGCTGGTGCGGGACGTCCTGGTCTACGCGGCGCGGCGCATCCCCGAGATCTCCGACGACATCGTCAACGTGGACCGGGCCATCCGCTGGGGGTTTGCCTGGGAGCACGGGCCCTTTGAGACCTGGGACGCGCTCGGCGTGAAGGAGATGGCCGCACGGCTGGAGCGCGAGGGCGTCGCCCTGCCCCCGGTGGTCACGCAGGTGCTGCAGCAGGGGAGCGGCGCCTTCTACCGCCGCGAGGACGCGCGGTTGCTCTATTTCGACTGCACCACCGCGGCCTACCGCCCCGTGCCCGACCGGTCCGGTGTCATCGTCCTGGCGGACCAGAAGCGCGCGGGGAAGGCGGTCGTCTCCACCCCCGACGCTACCATCGTCGACCTGGGCGACGGCGTGGCCTGCGTGGAATTCCACGGCAAGTTGAACATCATCGGCGAGGGAACGCTGCGCATCCTGCAGACGGCGCTGGACCGGCTGGAACAAGACTTCGACGCGCTGGTCGTCGGCAACCAGGCGCGCGACTTCTCCGCCGGGGCCAACCTGATGCTCCTCCTGCTGGAAGCGCAGGAGGGGAACTGGGAGGATCTCGACCTGGTCGTCCGGCAGTTCCAGCGGGTGAACCAGCGCATGCGGTACGCGCGCAAGCCGATCGTGGCGGCCCCCGCCGGCCGGACGCTGGCCGGGGGTGCGGAGATCTGTCTGGCCGCGGTGCGGGTGCAGGCCGCCGCGGAGACCTACATGGGCCTGGTGGAGACCGGCGTCGGGCTGATCCCGGCCGGGGGCGGCACGATGGAGATGACGAAGCGGGCCATGGGGCGCATCCCGCCGGAAGTCACCGCGGACGCGCTGCCCCTGCTGCGCTGGGCCTTCGAAACGGTGGCCCTGGCCAAAGTCTCGCGCTCCGCGCTGGAGGCCCAGCGGCTGGGTTTCCTACGCGAGGCCGACGGTATCTCCGCGAACACCGACCGGCTGATTCAGGACGCGAAGGCCGCCGCCCTGGCACTGGTGCGGCTGGGGTACCGGCCGCCGCTGCCGGCGCGCATCCGCGTGGTGGGGCAGCGGGGGCGGGCGGCGCTGGAGTCGCTGCTCTACATCCTCAAGACCGGCGGGCACATCACGGCCTATGATGAGGTTGTGGGCCGGAAACTAGCCCACATCATGGCCGGCGGCGACGTACCCGAAGGCACCGGAGTATCGGAGGACTACCTGCTCGACCTGGAACGCGAGGCCTTTCTCAGCCTCCTGGGGGAACAGAAGACTCAGGAGCGCATGCGGCACCTCCTGCAGACCGGGAAGCCGTTGCGCAACTGAGGGCATCTTAGAAGGAAGGTCCGCGCGAAACCAAAGGAGTCACGACGATGCGACAGGCGATGATCGTCTCGGCCGTGCGCACGGCCATCGGCAAGGCGCCGCGGGGGACGCTCAAGGACACGCGCCCCGACGAACTCGCCGCCGCCGTGATCCGCGAGGCGGTGCGGCGCGTCCCCGGCCTGGTCGGGGAGATGGTGGAGGACGTCGTCCTGGGATGCGCCATCCCGGAGGCGGAGCAGGGATTGAACGTCGCGCGCGTGGCCGCGCTGCGCGCCGGACTGCCCGTCACCACCTCCGGCCAGACCATCAACCGTTTCTGCTCCTCCGGCCTGCAGGCCATCGCCACGGCCGCGCACGAGGTGATGACCGGCCAGGTGGACGTGGCCGTGGCCGGCGGCGTGGAGTCGATGACGCTCATCCCCATGACCGGCAACAAGTACGCGCCCAACCCCAGCCTCACGGCGGAGTGGCCGGAGATCTTCATCTCCATGGGGTTGACCGCGGAGATCGTGGCTCAGCGCTTCCACATCAGCCGGGAGGAACAGGACCGCTTCAGCCTGCGCAGCCACCAGCGGGCCGCTGCGGCCATCGCCCAAGGCCGGTCCGCCGACGAAATCCTGCCACTGACGGTCTCGCGTTGGGAGGAGGAGAACGGCCACCCGCGCAAGCGCGAAGTCACCTTCGGTACGGACGAAGGCGTGCGCACCGACTCCTCGCTGGAGAAACTTGCATCCCTGCCCCCGGTCTTCGCGCGCGACGGCGTCGTCACGGCCGGCAACTCCTCGCAAACCAGCGACGGCGCGGCCGCCGTGGTGGTGATGGCGGAAGACGTGATGGTGCGGCTGGGCCTGCGGCCGCTGGGCATCTTCCGTTCCTTCGCCACCGCCGGAGTGCCGCCGGAGATCATGGGCATCGGGCCGGTGGAGGCGATCCCCAAGGCGCTGCGCCAGGCCGGGGTCCGTCTCGAGGACATCGACCTGATCGAGTTGAACGAAGCCTTTGCCGCCCAGGCCCTGGCCGTGGTGCGGGCGCTGGAATTGGACGAGGAACGCCTGAACGTCAACGGCGGCGCCATCGCCATCGGCCACCCGCTGGGCGCAACCGGCGCGCGCATGACCGCCACCCTGCTCTATGAGCTGCAGCGGCGGGGCGCGCGCTACGGTGTGGTGACGATGTGCATCGGCGGTGGGATGGGCGCCGCGGGGGTCTTTGAGCGGCCGTAGGCCGCCGGCAGAGCAAAAGGGATTCACGGGGTCGGCCCGGAGGAGGCGTCATGGACACACAGACTGCAGTGACCACGCGCGGCGGGGGCTTCCTGCTGGCGGAGGGCGATCCGGCCGCCGTCTTCACACCGGAGCGGTTAACTGACGAGCACCGGATGGCGGCCCGCTCGATGGCGGAGTTCATCGAGCGTGAGGTGCTGCCGCAGACGGCGGCGCTGGAAAACAAAGACTGGGAGTTGACGCGCCGGCTCCTGCGCCAGTTGGGTGAACTGGGCTTCCTCGGGGCAGAGGTCCCGGAAGCCTACGGCGGACTGGAACTCGACAAGCTCACCTCGCTGGCCGTCACCGACGCCCTGGGACCGGCCTCGTCGTTCGCGGTGTCGGTGGGCGCGCACGTCGGCATCGGCATGCTGCCCATCGTCTTCTTCGGCACCGACGCGCAGAAGGCGCGCTACCTGCCGCAGATGGCCCGCGGCGAGTTGATCGGCGCCTACGCCCTCACGGAGCCGACGGCGGGGTCGGACGCGATGTCCATCCGCACCACCGCCACCCGTACGCCCGACGGCAGCGCCTACGTGCTCAACGGGACCAAGCAGTTCATCACCAACGCCGCCTTCGCCGACCTCTTTATCACCTTCGCCAAAGTCGACGGGGAGCACCACACCGCCTTCATCGTCGAGCGGGCCACAGCGGGGCTGACCATCGGGGCGGAGGAGCACAAGATGGGGATCAAGGGATCGTCCACCGCCTCCCTCATTTTCGAGAACGCCCCGGTGCCGGCGGAGAACCTGCTGGGCGAAGTCGGTCAGGGCTTCAAGATCGCCATGAACATCCTGAACATGGGCCGTTTCAAACTGGCCGCCGGGTGCCTGGGGGCGGCCAAGGCCGGATTCCGCGACGCGGTGGCCTACGCCGCGGAGCGGCGCCAGTTCGGCCGGCCGCTGACCGCTTTCGGCCTGATCAAACAGAAGCTGGCCCAGATGGCCGTGCGGCTCTACGCCACCGAGTCGATGATCTACCGCACCGGCGGCCTGGTGGAGATGGCGCTGGGCGGGGGGCACGGCGACAGCAAAGCGGTGATGGGCGCGCTGGAGGAGTACGCCGTGGAGTGCTCCATCAACAAGGTCTTCGCCTCCGAGGTCCTGGACTTCGTCGTGGACGAGATGGTCCAGATCTTGGGCGGGTACGGCTTCATCGAGGAGTACTCGGCGGCGCGCGCCTACCGCGATGCCCGCATCAACCGCCTCTTCGAAGGCACGAGCGAAATCAACCGCATGGTCATCACCGGCATGCTGCTGCGGCGGGCGCAGCGCGGGCAACTCCCCTTGATCCAGGCGGCGCGCGCGGCCGCGGACGAGATGCTCAATCCGACGGCCGCCGGCGACGGCCAATTCACGGGACCGCTGGCCGCGGAGCGGCAGCAGGTGGCGATGGCGAAGAAGGCGACCCTCTTTGCCGCCGGCGTCGCCCTGCAGAAACACGCCGCGGGCATCGAGGAGCAGCAGGAAATTCTGGCCTGGCTGGCCGATATGGTAGCCGAGATCTTTGCGATGGAGAGCGCGGTCCTGCGCGCGGCGCAGTCCACCACCGGGGAGGAGACGCTGCCCGGGCTCCTGGCCCGGGCCTACATCCAGGAGGCCCTGCCCCGGCTGGAGGGGTTGGCGCGCCAGGTGCTGGCCGCCTCCGCGGACGGCGAGAACCTGCGCACGGTGCTCGCCGGCCTGCGGCGGCTGCTCCGCTACACGCCGCTGAACACCGTCACGCTGCAGCGGACCATTGCCGATCGCGCCGTGGAGGCGGGGCGGTACCCGCTGTAGCGGCCCACATCACGAAGGAGGCCCGATGAAGATCTCCACCGACCCCCGTAAGGTCTTTCCGCGCCGGTTCGTCCCCGCAGCGGCAAACATGGGCCGCTGGGAAGAGATCGACCCGCTCGGGGAGGTCCTGCTGGCCCAGCACCCCGACTCGCCGCAGGCACTGGAGCGCTGGCTGGAGGACCTGAGCGAACTGGCCGCGGCCGTCTGGGAGGAGCGCAACCGACGCTACATTGCCATGACCTCCCAGACCGACGATCCGGAGCGGGAACGCGCCTTCCTCAGCTTCGTGCAGGAGGTCGAGCCGAAGGTAAAGATGCTGGGGCATCGCCTCGACGAGGCCTATCTGGGCAACCCGCACCGGGGCCGCCTCTCCGAGCGCTACCGTCTGCTCGACCGGCGGATCGAGAACCGGTTCACCCTTTACCGCGACGAGAACATCCCGCTGGAAGTCAAAGAGAACGAACTGCGGACACAGTTCCAGAAGGTCACCGGCGCGATGACGGCAATCTTCCGCGGGGAGGAGCGCACGCTGCAGCAGATGGCCGTCTTCCTGGAGGAGCCCGACCGGGCCACGCGGCGGGAGGCCTGGGAACTGACCAACCAGCGCCGCTTGGCGGACCGGGAGACGCTGGAAGGCCTCTTCGACCAGTTGCGCGATGTGCGGCTGCGCATCGCCCGCAACGCCGGCTTCGACTCGTACATCGACTACGTCTTTCGCCGACACGAGCGCTTCGACTACACCCCCGAAGACTGCCGGCGCTTCCACGACGCGGTGGAGGCGCACTTCGTGCCGCTGATGGAGCGGCTCTTCCGGGAGCGGCAGGACCTGATGGGCGGGGAGACGCTGCGGCCCTGGGACCTGGAAGTCGATCCGCTGGGCCGTCCGGCGCTGCGCCCCTTCGAGCGGGCGGACGACCTGGTAGCGCGCAGCGAGGCCGTGTTCCGCCGCGTCAACCCCGAACTCGGCGAGCACTTCCGTTTCATGCGGGAGGAGGGGCTGCTGGACCTGGAGAGCCGCAAAGGCAAGGCGCCAGGCGGGTATCAGAGTGAGCTCACGGAGCGCCGCTGGCCCTTCATCTTCATGAACGCGGTGGGGCTGGACAAGGACGTGCGCACGCTGCTGCACGAGG
>Ga0209126_1000278_pt1 | contig 17188 bp, 17 predicted proteins | sample RifCSP19_1_FD_184024 | JGI IMG/M metagenome (GOLD analysis project Ga0209126, IMG submission 184024) | Soil microbial communities from Rifle, Colorado - Rifle CSP2_sed 19_1 (SPAdes) (version 2) | ecosystem: Environmental > Terrestrial > Deep subsurface > Rock core/Sediment | place: Rifle...
CGAAGGACAGGTCGACGCCCCGGTGGGCGCAGAACCGGCCCACCAGGCCCCAGCCGCCCTCGCGCCGGAAGAGCACCAGGTCCTCGCCCAGCAGCTGATCGGTAGGCTCAGGGCTCTCGAGGAAGTCGCTGGGGACCTGCAAGGACGGATACGCTCAGAAATCACCGCACGGGGAGGCTTTTCCTTAGAATGATGTCCTTCTCGGCATCCTCCCAGCGCTCCCCATCCGTTCCGGCGGTGTTATTGCTCGTGAGCCTGTACTTTACAGCGTGCACTGGCGCTACGCCTTTTTCTTCGAGCGATAACCCTCCGCTCCTAACCCCTGGGTCGCTGCCAACCTTCACACGAACCCCTTTCCAGCCTCTGCCTCCAACCCTGGCAACAATCCTGGCGAGTGAAGCGCCGGCAATCCCGGTTACACCTACCCCAAACACGCCAACCGGCGCGCTTGTGACTATCTGGGTCGCCCCCTATTTACCCACCGCACTACAAGAAAGCCTCACCCTAGCGGATAACTTTACCCTGGTGGATGCACCAGGGCAGGCCTCACTGAGGCTCGAAGTGGGTGATGAGCATCGCGTGAGCCAGTGGGTATTCGCCCTGGTGAGTCCTTTCCCGACTATACCAGACGGCTTATCTGTCCAGGCGCTCAAGCGTTCCTGGCGAGGAGAGCTGGCAGGGCCATTCAGCGGTGAGCCATTATTGGTAGACGATAGCACGTACGGGGTATTCTCCGCCTGGTGGGGAGAACCTGCACCTAAGGCAACCAGAGTCGTGCCAGCAAATGAACTGGTCGATTACGCCTGGGATCACCAGCCTTCCTGGGCACTCGTGCCATTTGAGGCCCTGCAACCACGTTGGAAGGTACTGGAGGTAGATGGGCAGTCCCCGCTCCGTAAGGAATTCGATCTGGTCAGTTATTCCTTGAGCGTACCCATTTCGTTGAATGGCGATGCAAACCTTATCGAAGCGACCTCGTCTCTGGAGACAGGGGAAAACGTCGCACCTTGGGGTTTACCTGCCAGCAATCGCGATGCGGACAGGTTAACCACCGTCGCCTTGACTGGTGTGACTGCAATGGTGAGAGCGACGGCCTTCTCCATGTACCGGAAAGGGATTACCTATCCAGCGCTGGATATCGGCGAATTGCTGCGCGATGCTGACCTGACTCACATCAGCAACGAGATCCCATTTACCCCCAAATGCCCGCCACCCAACCCAACCCAGGCCGGGTTGGTGTTTTGCAGTGACCCTGAGTACATCGGTCTGTTGGAAGAGGTTGGCACCGACATCGTTGAGCTCACTGGTGATCATTTTGGCGATTGGGGGCCAGAGGCCATGTACTATACCCTCGACATGTATAAGGTACGCGATTGGATTTATTATGGGGGTGGATCGGACCGCAAAGACGCTCGTCAAGCGCGCCTGATAGAGCACAACGGCAACCGCCTGGCTTTTATCGGCTGTAATGCCAAAGGAGGGGGATACGCTACGGCCAGCGAGACGCAACCCGGGGCAGTGGCTTGCGATTATGACTGGATGACTCAGGAGATCGCTCGCTTGCGGGAAGATGGTTACCTGGTCATCGCCACCTTCCAGCACTTCGAATACTATACTTACCGGGCGCAGCCCGACCAGGTGGAGGATTTCCGCAGCATGGCGAAGGCTGGTGCGGTAATTGTAAGCGGTAGCCAGGCACACCAACCGCAGGGAATGGAATTCTTTAAAGGCGCATTCATCCACTATGGGCTTGGCAACCTGTTTTTCGACCAGTATCATTACTGTACGGATAATGCTTGCGACGATGCTTTCATCGATCGCCATGTCTTTTATGATGGCCGGTATATCGGTACGGATTTAATCACAATCGTTTTTGAAGACTATGCTCGTTCGCGCCCGATGACTGAGGAAGAACGGATGCGGCTGCTGGAGACAGTTTTTGCGGCAAGCGGGTGGTGATAGAGGATGAACGACGGAAGAAGAAGAACAGAAGGCGAAGGATGAAGGCGGAAGAATGATAGATGGTGGATGAAGGATGGTAGAGGTGAATGAAGGAAGACACAGGAGGTAAATCATGGGACTTAAGCCAGATCATTGGATCCGCAAGATGGTGCAAGAAGTTGGCATGATCGAGCCTTTCGCCGATAGTCAGGTGCGAAACGGCGTGATTTCATACGGTGTTTCCTCATATGGATACGATATCCGCGTGGCCGACGAGTTTAAAATCTTCACGAATGTCTTCTCGGCAATTGTCGACCCGAAAGACTTCGACCCAAAGTCGATGGTGGATTTCAAGGGAGAGGTGTGCGTGATCCCCCCAAACTCATTTGCCCTGGCGCGTACCGTAGAATATTTTCGCATCCCCAGGAAAGTATTAACGATCTGTGTGGGAAAGTCGACCTATGCCCGGTGCGGCATTATCGTCAACGTGACCCCCTTCGAACCCGAGTGGGAAGGGTTTGTCACCCTGGAGATTTCGAACACTACCCCATTACCCGCCAAGATTTACGCCAATGAAGGTATTGCCCAGGTCTTGTTTTTCGAAGCTGACGAGATGTGCGAGTCATCCTACGCAGATAAGAAAGGCAAGTATCAGAAGCAGCAGACAATCGTTTTGCCAAAGTTGTAACGAAGAGCATATTCTCGGATCAAGTTTCACGCTTCTCTTTTTATGAGTTTGAGCTATGACCGATCCTTTCGCCCATCGAGTAACCCACCTTAAGGAGGAAGGCGCTTACGCGGTGCTGGCACGCGCCCAAGAGTTGGAAGCTCAAGGGCGGGACATTATCCACCTGGAGATCGGGCAGCCTGACGTTCCAACCTTCCCACACATCAGCCAGAGAGGGAGCGAGGCGATCGGCGCCGGTCAGACGCGCTATAACCCGCCGATGGGCGTACCGGAATTACGCCAGGCCATCTCCGTTGACGCCGGGACACGCCGCGGGATAAACATCCACCCTGAGCAAGTCGTGATCGGGCCGGGTGCCAAACCGGGGTTGTTCTTTCCCACACTGGCGTTAGTCGAACCTGGGGACGAGGTGCTCTATCCTGATCCAGGCTTTCCAACCTATCCCGCGATGATCGCGATCGCCGGCGGCGTGCCAGTGCCCGTCCCGCTGCGTGAAGAAAAGAGGTTTTCTTTCGATTTGGAGACTTTCGATCGCCGCCTGACCGATCGCACGCGCCTGATCATCCTTAACTCGCCCGCCAATCCTACTGGTGGGGTGATCCCCCTGCCAGACCTAGAGCACATCGCCAGCGCTGCGATGGCACACAATTGCTGGGTGATCTCAGATGAGATCTACGCCCGGTTAGCCTACGACGGCCAGCAGGTGCCCAGCATCGCCTCGCTCCTCGGAATGGCAGAGCGCACGGTGATCGTGGACGGGTTTTCAAAGACTTATGCCATGACCGGTTGGCGCCTGGGTTATGCAATCATGCCTGAGGCCCTGGCGGAAAGGGTCGGCCTGCTGTTGACGCATTCGATCGGCTGTACCGCTACCTTCACACAATTAGCCGGGATCGAGGCGATCACCAGCAGCCAGGAAATGGTCGAGGCGATGGTGGAAGAATACCAGCGCCGTCGCGATCGGATGGTGGCTGGATTAAACGCTATCCCCGGGGTGCGCTGCCAGGTGCCGCAAGGGGCGTTTTATGCTTTCCCCAACGTGAAAGCCTGCGGGGTGCCAGTGCGTGTTCTGGCAAGCCGCCTGCTCGAAGAGGCGAATGTGGCGGTATTACCGGGGACAGATTTCGGCCAATTCGGAGAAGGTTATCTGCGCCTGTGCTATGCGACCTCGCTTGAGAAGATCGATCGCGCCTTAGAGCGGATCGCGGCTGTGATGTAGGACAAGTTGGCAACCTGTCCTACATCACGGCGAATACCCTATGGTAATCAAGTCTTTTAACTTGTCAAAGGTGGCGGGACCGATACCAGGAACTTGCTGAAGGTCATCGATGTTGGTGAAGAGCCCGTGTTCTTGCCGGTAGGCGATGATTCTTTCAGCGATAACTGGACCAATTCCAGGGAGACTCTCCAGATCATTCTGGATAGCTGTATTAATATTGACCGGGAAAATTGGATCTGGAGGGGATGGGGAGGTCAGATTGCTCCCCTGATCCTGGCTTTCTCCTGTTACCGATTGAGTAGGAGCCTGAGATGCTTGTTTCCAAGGCACCCAAACTCGCTCACCATCCTGCACCAATGCTGCCAGGTTAAGCGGTTCTGCATCGGCCTCCGGAAGCATGCCACCAGCTGCCTGCACGGCGTCTGCCACGCGGCTGCCGTTAGGAAGCGAATAGACACCCGGCTGGGCAACCGCGCCGGTCACGTGGAGGACAAGCGGGGGAGCGGTTGGCGGGGGTGAGAGCTGGATAGGAGCTCCTTCCGGCTGGCCGGTGACCAGGAGCAATAAACCTGCCCCCAGCAAACCGCAGACCACCCCGAAGGCCATCGCCCACCCATTTTTCATTATTCCCTTCCCATATCCGCCGGTGGGAAAATCTGTCCCTTAGATATGAAATCTGTTCAAGCCGGCTGATCGAACAGCAGGCTCAGCCCCAGGCGCTGTCGGCTGGCGTTGACTTGTAGAATACGCACTTGAACACACTGCCCTTCACGAACAGTTTCCTCAGGTTTGACCATCTCTCCCTCAGGACACATCTCCGAGACATGAATCAACCCGTCCAAGCCATCTTCCAGGCGCGCAAATGCGCCGAATGGTAAGATACTGGTGATCACCGCTTCTACCAGCTGGCCCGGATGATAGCGCATCTCGGCTGTCTCCCAAGGGTTTTGATACAGGCGTTTCAGGCTGAGCGCGACGCGTAACCGCTCACGGTCGACGTTGATCACATAGACTTCGATCCGTTCGCCCACCTTGAGCATGTCGGTTGGATGGCGTACACGTCCCCACGACAGCTCGGAGACATGAATCAGACCCTCCAATCCGCCCAGGTCGACAAAGACGCCAAAATCGGTCAGGTTGGTGACCGAACCGAAGATGCGGTCTCCTGGTTTAAGTGTATCCAATAACACGGTGCGGCGACCTGGTTCGGATAAAGCAGCGCGCTCAGAAAATACAACCCTCCCTCGGTCCGGATCGCATTCGATCACCTTGAGCAGTAGAGTGCAATTCACATATTGGCTCAACAATCGCTCGCGCTCCTCGTCTGATTGAATATTGGGCATGTTCACCAGGTGGGAGACGGGCACAAAACCTTGCAATTCTGCCCCCTCCACAAGCAGGCCGCCGCGATTAAAGCCAGTCGCTTTTAAACTGATAGTCTGATCGCACTCGTATATCTCACTCGCCCGATTCCAGTTTACGTTAATTAGGCGGGATTCTTTTTTTGATCCCGTGGGTGAGGAGGACTTCGCAGGCAGTGAATGCGGCTTCTCCTCCTCCGCTAACAACGCCGTCCACCAGGATTCATCCAAGGGCGGCGGTCCCCCATGCAACTCCCGAGAAAACGATTTATTTACCATTAACTATACCTCGTCTGAATAGTATGCGGATCGGTGCCCTCCATCAAAAACTCTGGGTAAATACTTCTCGTTTTTTCTTGTCTATGATCTGCTCCTCTCTAGCCGTGTGCTCCATTTCCTTAATGGCTTTCGCCACAGATTCAATCGCGACCCGCTGTTTGCGATACAAATCAGCTTCTGACATGGCCAGGCGCATAGCGATCTCGCGCACTTTGCGACCTTCCATGAACTTCATTTCCAGTATATTGTACAGAATCCATTCGCCCGTAAAGCGCCTTTCCCCTTCCGGACGTACTTTTTCGATGGCTTCGTGAAGAATCGCCCGCAGCGCATTCGTGGGGTTGTCTTCGTGGATTTTCAAGGCGTGCTGGACAACTTGCAAGCGAAGGAGTGGGCTTTGAGACAGTTTTGGCCCGCCCCAATAATGGCTCAAGGCATCTTTCACCCACTTGGATAAGTTTTTATCTTCTAACAGTCGTTCGGGGGCGGCAAGCACCTCAGCACCTTCGTAGCGGGCGGCCGCCCGCAGGCGTTGAATGAGGTCTACCTGCGGAGTCAGGACCTCTAAAGAGGTGAAGACCTGTTGTTGCATCTGACGGTCTTTAAGCGCTAACACAGCTCGATGGGCTAGGAGCAGAAGCGCCTCAACCTGTTCTTTGTCTGGAGAGTCCAGGGAATTGCGCGCAGCTCCCAGGAAACCCATTAACTTCGCCTCGCCATTGCCGTTCTCAGACAGGGGTACGAGCCAGTAATCTTTCCATGTAAACAGCTGCTCGTAACCAGCGCGCTTAACCCCAGCACCCCCATTGTGCGAGACCACTTTCAGTAAATCGACGTGCGCATTCTCTCCCTCAAAGGGGTTCTTATTTCCAACGGTCAGCAGCATTTCTGGACCTTCGGGCCCCAACCCAACAAAAAACGCGCTGGAGACTTGCAAGCGGTCGCAAATGGCGGCTAATACCGATTCAAGGAATTCACGCAAATCCCCAGAGGTGAGCAAGCGCTCTTCCAGGTTCTGGATCAACTGCAGGTTAGCCCGATCCCCGCCATGGAAAAGCCAGCGTTCCCATAAGGGCGCGATAAGGGTGATCAAGTGCTCCATGATGAGCACGGTAGCGACCATCAGAACCGGTATCGCCGAGTCATAGCGGACACCGAGCGCCTCGCTGGCCCGCCGGACTATTGTGGTTACGGCAAGAACTGTAGAGGCGGTTACCGGGCCGCGCATCAGCCATTTGAACAGCCGGCGCTTCACCACCCGGTCAGGCCAGGCCACACCAAAAAATGCTACCGAGTAAGCCATCAGGATTAGTAATACGGATACCAGGAGGTTGCTAAGAGAGGCGGCCAGCCAGAAGAAGAAGGGGTGCTGCGTGGCGAAGCCCGAACCAAAGAGCAGGAAAGGATAAGAGCCGAGAGCCGGGGCTAACGCTCCAGTGAGCAGATACCGCATTCGCCTGCGGCTGGTGCTTGTGACCGTGCGTTGGTAGGAGCGCCAGAAATTGACCCCGGCCCACCCGATCACCAGGACATAAAAGGCCGCGAAAACCCAGGTCAACCAGGTGCGTTGCAGATGAGGAGCTGGTCCAACGTCTTGCACAAGTGGCCCGACCAACCAGAGAGTTGGCAAGGTCAATAAGAAAGCGAATGAAAACAAATAAACCAGGCGCACCATACGGCGACGGCGGCCGCGCGAGGGCCGACCGGTGGTCGCCAGCAAGGCGTCGGAAAAGTGTACATAAGCTGCGGGCAAGAAAATGATGCCAAGCCATTGAAAGCGCAGCCACAATTCCATCTCTGCCAGCGAATCAGTATTGCTACCGATAGCATCCCCAACCGCGACTACCACGACACAGAGGAGGATGATGGCGAAGGAGCGCGCTACCCGATCCTGTAAATTAAAGGTCAAGGCATACAGCAGCAAGGAGAACGCAGTGATTGCGATCCCTGCTGTGAGCAATTGGTTGAGCGTGCGTAAACCGGTAATCAAAGCGTCCATCGCGATCCGAGAGAAAACAATTCAATATCCTTGATCAGGAAATCCATTTGGCGAAGAAAATCGAAATATCGTGGTTGACGTAGTAGTGGTCGACATAGCCGCAATAATCAAAACCTAACTTCTGAGCGAGGTGGATAGCGGCTTGGTTTTTGGGTTGCATTTCGAGCATTAAACGACGTGTAGTGCCGCGCGATACGACCCATTCCAGTGCTGCCAGGGTCAAGGCGCTGCCGATCCCCTGGCGACGAAGGCGTTGAGTTACAACCAAGTCGGTCATCGAAGAGGTCTGGGGAAAGATGTTTTCCATTAAGCCGGCATAACCCACAGGTTCGCCTGCTAATAAGGCTACCAGCACGCCAGGCCGTTGCAGCCAATCCTCTGCCAAAGCCTGTGGTGACCGTGGGTAATCAACGCGCACAGCGCGCGGCATTCGCATTTCCCGAAACGCAGCGCCAAAATGATCTGATTCCTGGTGCAGATCCATCTGCCAGACATATTCGCTGGTATAGCTGTGGTCGATACGGATTAAGGCCGGGATGTCCGTTGCGATGGCAGGGCGAATTTCAATCTCGGGCATTTAGTCTCCAAATTAACAGATCTGCTCTCGCTAGGGTTCCACTGGGTTATTCACACGTACCTGGATGACACAAGGCGGCAAAGACCCTCCTTGGTTGTCTGTCACAACCAGTCGCAGCATATAATCTCCAGGGGATAAAGTACCTGTGTCCCATTGACCGAGCTCACCTTCCTGTACCATTTCCCGCCCTGCAAGTATTGTCAGCCAAACCGTTTCTCCAGGACGGGCAATCTCATATTTGTAAAAACCAAAATTGGGGATGTTCGCTGTCCCCTCGATTTTAATGATGCCGCTTACCTCGGCACCAGGCTTGGGTTCGGTCAAGCTCACTTGTCCAGGAACACATCCCTCTCCCCCAGATTCCTCAGCGGTCGGGCTCAGAAATACGTTTACTTCCATCTCCTGGGTTCCGGAGATATCTCCTGGGGTGACTGGCAGGGTGTTGGTCGAAGTTGCCAGGACATCCAACGTCGGCGTGATCAATGGGTTTGACCCCGGGTATGAGGGAGCGATAAACGAGACCAAGACGAACTCTGCAACTGCCATGATCAGAAGCAGCACCACCATACTCGCCGACTGATTGAGGCGGGATTGAGCACTTTCTCGCTCAAGACCAAAAGCTGCCTCACGCATCTCACTCCAGGCAAGGATAAACTTCCGAATATATACCAGCCCTCCCAAAATGAGCAGCAAATAAATCCAGATTTCATAAGCCCTGAAAAATCGAAGTGCATCTTCCATCTTTGTTCCTGAATGGAACGGAAAAACCACTGCCAATGGTTACAAGTTACGCAATACACCTTTAATGAGCTCGGAAAGCCGGGGGACGATGACCTTACCGGCCGCTAGCACCTCTTCATGAGAGGTAAGCGTATCTCCATCCAAATTAGCCTTGTTGCTGATGGTGGATATTCCTAAAACGCGCATTCCGCCATGGCGCGCCACTGTCACCTCCGGTATAGTAGACATACCAACCGCATCCACGCCGATCGCGCGCAGAAAACGCAGGTCAGCAGGGGTTTCAAAGGATGGTCCTGCCAGACATACATATACTCCCTGGCGGAGCTCGAAACCGCTTTTCTCAGCCACCTGGCGGGCCAAATCGCCCAGATGGCGATCATAGGCACGCCCCATATCTGGGAAGCGAGGACCAAGTTCATCCAAGTTGGGGCCTCGCAATGGACTAAGCCCAGCCATCCCCAATAAGTTGAGATGGTCGGTGATCAACATCAGGTCACCTGGCTCAAAAGCTTCATTCACCGCTCCGGCAGCGTTGGTCGCAATCAAGATTTCCACACCCAGGCGTTGCATGACGCGCACCGGTAAGCCAATTTGAGACATACTGTACCCCTCATAATAATGGACGCGTCCTTGCATCACCATAACTTTTTGACCTTCGAGCTGACCGATGACTAGCCGACCTCGATGGCCCTCCACAGTAGAGACCGGCCAAAAAGGCAGATCGCTGGATACAATCGCGGTGGCTTTTTCAACCGAATCCGCCAGCGAGCCAAGACCTGAACCGAGGATGATCCCGATGCGGGGTTCTTGTTTTATCTGAGTCCGAACTGCCTGCGCTGCCTGGTCGATTTCCGAAAGCGTAATATATTCGCCCATAAAGTCTCTCATTTCACTATAGAGGATATTTCAGGGCGTTCGTCGCAAGCGGCTGCCAAGCGACGGAGCAACGCCCGAGTAGAAAGGGGATTGCTGTGGCCTAATAAGGATTGAATTTCAGTGATTGTCCGGCCGGCCTGTGACATGCGCAATGCTGCTGTATGCCGCACTAGGCGCGGTGAAAGCAGGATAGGCGGTGTGACCATCCGACCCCAATGGCGTAATACCTGCCAGATTCCCTGGCGGCTCATTCTTCCATCCATCTGGCTGATAAACAAGGCCTTTTCATCGGTACGGTGGCTTAATTCCGGCCGTCCTTCCAGCAGATAGCGTTCCAGGGATTGGGTAGCGTTGCCCATCGATAACCAGGCGTCTTCCCGATTGTCGAGAAGGACATGCACTTTGCCAGCCTGCAAGTTTATTTCCGGTAGGTCGAGCGCCGTCAGGGCACCTACCGAAAGACCAGTTTCCAATAAAAGCATCAGGATCGCAAGATCTCGGCGCGCTCGCGGACGGGGGGAAGCTTCGATCACTGAGCACAGCCTGGAGATCTCGCCTGGCGTCAGGCATTGGGGAGCAGGGATATGAGAGACCGAGGAGATAATCCGGTCTATACGATCGGAGTCCGCGGTGAACGCATCGACAGCAAGGAGGCCTTGCTGGGATAAATAGGCAGCAAATCGGCGCAAAGTGACCCATCGGCGGACAAGAGTGCTATAACGTCGACCGGCCTGGCGCTCAGATTCGAGGAACCGAGCCACTTGCCCTGGATTTAAGTCAGGCAACTGTGGCGGGCGGCGCGAGGAATCCCTTAAATATTTCAAAAAAACACGCAGATCGCTGGCATAAGCCAGCCGCGTGCTTTCCGCATAGGCCGGTTGGGCCTCTAAACTGGCCAGAAAGGCGTTTACCTGAGTCTCCATAGCGATGACGACTCCTACATCAACCAAAAGCTCTCACCTGGACTTTTGGTTTTAAGCACGGCGATCGGGAAAACCTATCACGCCCTCCTTGGCTGTATATATTATATCATAGCCTCCCCGATTAGCTCTCTGAAGGCAGCGATGGCATCTTCCACGCCGTTATCGTCTACCCAATAATGGGTGACCAGGCGAAAGCGACGTTCGCTAACTACGCCAACCCGCACCCCCTTTTGGGCGAGTTGTGCCGCTGCTTCGGCCGCGCGGAGCGAGATTTCCTCCCCAAGAGAAAGGAATACCATGTTGGTATATGGTGTTCCCGGTTCCAGCAACAGGCCCGGGACAGTCGCCAATCCCTGGGCGAGCCGCTTCGCCCGAACGTGATCTTCTCCTAAGCGATCCACCATCGTTTCCAAGGCAACGATCCCGGCTGCGGCCAGCACTCCCGCTTGCCGCATTCCACCTCCCAATTGCTTGCGGATGCGGCGAGCGCGGGTGATAAAATCGGTCGAGCCACATAAGATGGAACCGACTGGCGCGCTCAAACCTTTGCTGAGGCAAAAGGTCACTGAATCGGCCGGCCCTGCAAGGTCTTTAGCATTTACCCCCAACGCCACGGCTGCGTTAAATATCCTGGCCCCGTCCAGGTGTAGCTGTAACCCATGTTGGTGAGCTAACTCACCGACCGATTGGGTGTAACCCAACGTAAGCGTCACTCCACCACAACGGTTGTGCGTGTTCTCCAGAGCGACCAGGCGCGAGACAGGGTAATGAACGTCATCTGGCCGGATAGAAGCCTGGATATCATCCAAAGCCAGGGTGCCGTCGGCCTGGTTGGGGATCGGTCGCGGATGAATCCCACCCAATGCGGAAATCCCACCTGCTTCGAACAGGTATGTGTGTGCCTTATCCCCCAGGATGACCTCATCCCCGCGGCCACAATGCGCCAGGACCGCCGCCAGGTTCCCCATGGTGCCCGAGGGCACGAAAAGGCCATCTTCTTTCCCCATCAATGCGGCTGCCATTTCCTGAAGTCGGTTGACTGTAGGGTCTTCCCCGAATACGTCATCCCCCACCACTGCCTCAGCCATGGCTGTGCGCATGGCTGGGGTCGGCTGGGTGACAGTATCGGAACGCAGATCAACGATGTCCATTGTCTAAACCCTCCAATACGCGAGTGAGATCCTCCGGCAAAGGCGCTTCAAAAGTGCGTGCTGCCGCCTCGCCGGGTAGCCGGATAGTCAGGCGGGCTGCGTGCAAGAAATGTCGGTTTAGAGGCAGGCTGGGGTGCGCTCGTCCATAGATCGTGTCACCAACTACCGGGCAGCCCAAAAAAGCCAGGTGGAGGCGAATCTGGTGTGTGCGACCGGTGATGGGGTGGACTTCCAGCAAACTGTGAGCGGGGAAATTTTGCAGGGTGTGGTACTCGGTGAAGGCGAGGCGTCCCTTTTTTGGGGGGACCACAGCCATTTTCTTCCGCTGCGCCGGGTCACGCCCTATTGCCGCTTCGACCCGCCCGTGCGGCGTTGGCGGAGCTCCATCGACCAACGCCAGGTACATTTTACCTACCTGGCGAGCGCGGAATTGATTTTGAAACCAATGGTAGGCGGCATCATTCTTCGCCAGCAGGATTAGCCCCGAAGTATTTTTGTCCAGGCGATGGACAACGCCTGGTCGTTGCTCTCCCCCAATCCCTTCAAGATCCGAGACGTGTGCTAAAGCGGCGTGAACCAGGGTACCCGCTGAGTGCCCGGCAGCCGGGTGTACCACCATCCCGGCCGGCTTGTTCACCACCAGCAAATCCGCATTTTCAAAAACGATGTCGAGGGGAATCGCTTCTGGGGTCAGATCGCTTGGTTGGGGAGGAGGGATTCGTACCTGCACTTGGGCTCGCTTTACCAACAATTGCCCCACTTTGCGCGCCATCTGACCGTCGATAGTTACTAATCCAGCTTTGATTAAGGCCTGCAAACGGGAACGAGACAATTCTGGCAGGGCAGTCACCAGGAATTTGTCCAGACGTTGCTCTTCTCCTCCTTCAAAATAAATATTGAACAGGCGCTCATTCACCCAGGCCTTCCTCCGGGATCGGATCAGCCGTTTTTTCCGAGGCGGAATCTGGGGCACCTGATAGCTGGACGGGCTTTCTTTGGCGCTCTTTCAGCCAGACCCCAATGAGTAGCACTGCTACGCCAATCGAGATACTGGCATCCGCCACGTTGAAGACCGGAAAGCTACCAACGGAGATGAAATCCGTCACCCAACCGATCCTCAAACGGTCGATTAAGTTCCCCACCGCACCCCCGAACTGCAGTCCCATCGCCAGGCGCAGCGGCCAATCGCCAGATGGCACCTGTGGGAAATAATACAGGATAGCAATGGCAACGACGATCGCCAGCACCGTAAAGACATCGCCAAAGCTCTGCAACATCCCAAAAGCCGCCCCGGTGTTCTTCCAGTGGACGATGCGCGCATAAGGCTCTAGCCAATCCCACGGGACCCAGATCGCGCCCAGCTCTAATTGGGCGCGCACTAACGCTTTAGATACCTGATCGATGACGATCACAAAACTCGCCATGACAAGCAAAGGCAGGTATGCTCTAATATTTCTTGTTGAAGAAGACTGCCAGTCTGTTTCCATACCCTCATTTTACCCGTTTAATTCGTCTAATACCATCAGTCATTTCACCCCCAGTCTTTCCGCCCCACGAAATCCAATTGGTGAGCAATATAAACTAACTCTTGACGTTCGATCTGGGCATGGCGCTCAGCAACCCAGGCGTTAAATCGGGCTGGATCCAACTCCGGGTGGTTCTCCAAGGCCTGATGAATGGTGTGGACGATGAAGTGCAAGAAATAGGCCTCATCCTGAGGGTACCCTTGCGCGCCGGGGAATACGACCCAATCTGAGCTGCCCGCCTCCAGGATTTGAGCACCGGCTGTCTTCAGTTGCGTGAACAGGTGCCGGCCGGTGTGGCTATCTCCAGAAGGTTTACCATCGGTGAGGCGTTCATCCATTGTACGATGGTAGAGAGCCAGGATCAGCTCATCCAAAGCGGGATCGATCAGGGGTTCAAGAGAGGTAACGCCGTCGAAGTTGATCGTGAAATAAAAAAGGCCGTGATCTATTAATAATCCTAGTATGTCCAGCAAGGCGGAAGGGAGGTCGATCAGATCCAGGAAAGCGTGGGCCATTAAAAGGTCCCAAGTCCCCCGGCTGCGTTCACGCTCGATGAAAGCGAACAGGTCAATTGCCTCCAAATCGATCGTCACGACTCTTGTCTGGTTGGCTAAAACCAGCCCGTGCTCCGTTTTCTTGACATTGAAATTTCGCTTGGCTGCCCATTTATCCAGGTTTATATGGGCAAATTTTATATTTTGGGATTGGGCATCGATGGCGGTGTAATGAGCATGCCCCACCAGGTCCCAGGCGATGGCGCGCTCCAACATAGTGCCGATCCCGGCGCCTATTTCCAGGACGCGCAGCGGCTCATCTTTCCTGCTCTGAGGAAGGGCTTGCGCCAGGCTTTTCCAGACATAACGGTTCAGAGCGCGGTCGTCAACGCTTTTCTTAGCAGAAAGGTAACGGATGAAGGAATATTCGAAGGTCATCATCTAACCAACTTCTGGGAGGATTTTATCATCTCCAGGAAAGCCCTGATGCGGCTGGTAGTCTCATCCCAGGTCGGGTGAGCGGCGTACCGGCGGCGCGCTGCCAGGCTCATCTTGAGTAGCAACTCCCGATCATCGACCAACTGGAGGAGATAATCAGCCAAGGCTGGCGCGTCTTCTGGGGAAATCAGGAAACCGTCCACACCGTGTGTGACCACTTCTCCCGCAGCTCCCGCCGTCGTGGCGATGGCTGGCAGGCCAAACCCCATCCCCTCCAAATAGGCGATGCCGAAGCCTTCGTAGGTTGAGGGAACCACCAGGAGCTGGCTGTTTTGGAGATGAGAAAGGAGGTCAGCATCTCTTAGCGGGCCTAAAAACTGCACTTGCTTTGTAAGCCCATTCGCTGCTACCTGACGGTGAATGGCGTTCGCGTAAGACCTGTCCATCTCCAAACTGCCGGCAACGGCTAACCGCCAGGCTGGCCTGGGCAACCTGGCCACAGCCTCCAGGAGGGTATGCAACCCTTTGCGGGGGATAAGGTTGCCTAAGAACAACAAGCGCAACGGTTTGGGTTCCCGGGCGCGGGCAGCAATTTGGTCGTCGGTAAGGCTTGGGTGAAGCCGGTCACCCGCCGGGTAAGCCACGACCTCAGGTCGCCCTTCCCCGATCAATCCTTCAACCACCTGGCGCGTGGTCTGGCTATTGAAAACAAACCCATCCACGCTTCCCAGGTACTGGCGTTCTACCCTGCGGTATAACTTGTTTAACCAGGCTGAATGAGCTTCGCTGCTGCGGAGATGGTGAACGATGGCGATGATGGGGTAAGCCACCCGCTTGCTCAGAATGCGGTTACCCCAGAATAGCGAGGGGTGGTTAAGTTCATCCTGGAGCAGGACATCTACGGGAAGATTTTCCAACCGGCGTATCAAGGAGGTTGAAATGTTATCCCCCAGGTGGAGCAGGTAATTCCGCCAAGGTAAGGAGACGAGCTCCACTTCGTCGTCATTGGCTTGCAAGTGCTCCACCAGCTGGCGGTCGTACAGATAACCCCCGGAAAGGGTTTCCAGAGAGCCGTAGATCAGCAAGCCAATGCGCATGGGAGAACCCGTCAAACGCGATGCGTGAAGCACAAAATCTTTTCACGTTTCACGTATTCACGTTAATTACGTTTCAGTCTGTAAGCTGCCCAGGCGATGTCATTTTCCCAGATTTTTAACGTCACAGCGCTGATATTGGGAGCATTTGTTCCAGCAAGGAATGCTTCGCATAGAATCCCGGAAAAATGCTCGATGCTGGGATTCAATCCCGTAAATTCAGGCAGCTCGTTCAAAGTCCGGTCGCGAAAACGCGCCAACAGCGACTCCAGGTTCTGCTCGATGTCGACGATGTCTACCAGGTAACCATGACTATCCAGCGTCTCACCTTCCAGCTGAATCTCAACCTGATAATGATGGGAATGCAACTCATTCTCGGGTCCCCAGTCGCCCCCTATGAGAAAATGCTGGGCGATGAAATCTCGTTTGACTGCAACGGTGTACATGATGCAAATCCTTTTCCTTGTAATGCCGATTCTCAGTACTCCAACACCAGCTGGATCGTCTGGCTTGGATCCTGATCTATCAGTTGATAGGCTTTTTCAGCCTGGGTGATCGGGAAACGATGGGTGATGAAGCGGGAAGGTTTCACCTTTTGGAGCATCTCCCAGGCCACCTGGAAACGGCGCGCTTTTCCCCAACGCCCACTGAGTTCGGGGGCCAGGCTGCTGACCTGGCTGCTGATCAGGCGCATGCGGCTGCGGTGGAAGCGCGCACCCAGGTCTAAGCTGGCGCGTTTGCTGCCATACCACGAACCGATCACGACGCGCCCATTAAAACCACAGTAATCAATCGCCTGATCCAGAGCGACCGGATTCCCAGAGAGCTCATACACCAGGTCTGCACCGGAGAAAGATCCTCCCAGCCTGGCGCGCCCCAGTTTGAGCTCCTGAGGATCGGATGAATCCAAACTGGCCTGGGCGCCTAAATCCAACGACGCCTGGCGGCGCAGAGGGTAACGGTCCAACGTGATCAGGTCCGCCAGAGGAAACTGCACCAACAGCGCGGTAGTGAGCAGACCGACAATACCCTGGCCGAATACGACTACCTTCTCCCCGATCAGGGGTTGTCCATCCAGCACAAAGTTCAGGGCGGTCTCCATGTTGGGGAGGAATACTGCTTCTTCAACGGCAAGGCCCTCCGGGAGAGGCAGCATCTCTTCCACAGGAGCCAGGAAATGGCTGGCATGAGGTTGAAAGGCAAAGACCTGTTTCCCCAACCAGGTGGAGTCCAAATCAGCGCCTAGACCAATCACCTCCCCGACAGCCGCGTAGCCGTACTTTATAGGGTAAGCGAACCCGCCGGCCAAGGCAGGGATATTCTCGTCTAAGGGTAGCTCAGGAGGGAATTCTCCGCGATAGATCAGCAGCTCCGTGCCAGGGCTGATGGCAGATAAGAGGGTTCTCACCAGGGCTTGCCCACGTCCGGGTGAAGTCAATGCCTCCTGCCGCACAGAAATTTGCCGTGGGGCTGTGAAATAAAGGGAAAGGCGGTCCATGGGGGTAGGAAAACCTCAACCCAATTGTAATCCAGGCCATTCGGGTTTGCCCCATACGATCAGATCGTCCCCCAACTGCGCGGTCCCTAATCCTTGCAGCCTGGGGAATGAGTGGGAGGAAAATGGCGAAGCTTCGCTTCGCATGGCATTTTGTCCTGCAATGTCCTCCGTTGCATGCAGGCCACCGACAAAGACTGGGGCAATGGTCAGTACAACGAAGTCGACCATCTGCTGGCGGAGAAAGCTGGTGATTACCGCGGCGCCCCCCTCCACCATCAGTTTCTTTATCCCCAGCTCACACAGGCGCGCCAGTAAACTTGGAAGATGCACCCTGCCAACTGCATCGGAAGGCATAGTCAGCAAGATCGCTCCGGCAGCTGTTA
>Ga0209126_1000280_pt1 | contig 17145 bp, 17 predicted proteins | sample RifCSP19_1_FD_184024 | JGI IMG/M metagenome (GOLD analysis project Ga0209126, IMG submission 184024) | Soil microbial communities from Rifle, Colorado - Rifle CSP2_sed 19_1 (SPAdes) (version 2) | ecosystem: Environmental > Terrestrial > Deep subsurface > Rock core/Sediment | place: Rifle...
GTGGGCCGCGACCAGCGCCGCCAGCCGGGCCGGCGGATCGCCCGGCGCGGCGAGGCGCCCGAGGACGGTCGCATCGGGACGGCGCCGCACCAGCCGGGGCGACGGGGCCGCGTCGATGATCCGTCCACCCCCGGCCGTCCCGGCGGGGGAGGGCCAGCGGAGGACGAAGCGGTCGTCGAGCGTGGCGGCCATCGGGCGGGCCAGTCGGAACGCGCCAAGCGCCTCGGCGGTCGAGCCCCGCGCCAGCCGCACCCGGCCAAGAACCTCATCCGTGCCGAGGTGGACGCGCAGCTCGGTGCCGTCGGCCGGCGGACGGCCGCCGGGGACCGGCCGGAGGGCCACGAGGAGGCGATCGGTGGCTCGCACGGCAGGTCCGTTGCACAGGACCATCCCGCGTGCGACCTCGTCGCGCTCCACGCCGGCCAGGTTGAGCGCCACGCGCCCGCCGCCGGCGCTCTCCACGGTCCCGCCATGGACCTGCACCTCGCGCACGCGGACGGAACGGCCACCCGGTTCCAGGCGCAGCGCGTCGCCCCGAGCGATCCGCCCACCGCGCAGCGTGCCCGTGACGACGAGGCCACGGCCGCGGACGGTGAAGACCCGGTCGACCGCAAGTCGGGGGCCACCCCGCGCCTGGCCGTGGGCCTCCACCCGGTGGCGCAGCTCGTCCAGGGCGAGCCGCAGCTCGTCGAGCCCCTCTCCGCTCTGCGCCGAGACGGCCAGCACCGGCACGCCGGCCAGGCTCGTTGGCGCCAGCAGCGCCCGGACCTCGTCGGGCCGGCTCGAGCGCCGGGGGTCGTCGGTCGCCAGGAGGTCGAGCTTCGTCAGCACCGCCAGCCCATCCTCGATGCCCAGCGCGTCGAGGAGCCCGAGGTGCTCGCGGGTCTGGGCGCTCACGCCCTCGTCGGCGGCCACGACGAGCATGGCCGCATCGATCTCGCCGGCGCCCACGAGCATGTTGCCCACCAGCCGGTCGTGGCCGGGTACGTCAACGAAGTCCAGCTCCGCCCCGTCGGGCAGCGGCATGTGGGCATAGCCGACGTCGATGGTCATGCCCCGCCGCCGCTCCTCGGGCAGGCGGTCGGCGTCGATGCCGGTCAGCGCCCGCAGCAGCGCCGTCTTGCCGTGGTCGATGTGGCCCGCCGTTCCGACGACGACCGTCACCCGGTGGCCCCCAGGGCGGCCACGATGGCGGCTTGCAGGCGCGGGTCATCGGCAGGGTCCACGGTCCGCAGGTCGAGGATCACGGCGCCATCGGCGATGCGCCCGACGATGCAGGGCTGGCCGGTCCGCAGCCGCGCCAGCAGGCGGTCCGCGGAACGTCCGCTCAGGGCCACGCCCCACGATGGGAGCGTCTCGCCCGGCAGGGAGCCGCCGCCGACGGTGGCCTCGAGCGGTATCGCCCGGGCGCCGGCGATGCCCGCCGCGAGGGCCCGCGCCCGGAGTTCGAGCGCCTCGACGGGCGTCGCGATCGCCCGCCAGACGGGGATCTCCGCCACCGCTCGCCCGGCCCGGTACAGACCCAGCGTGGCGGCCAGCGCGGCGAGGGTCACCTTGTCCGGCCGCGCGGCGCGCGCCAGCGGGTCCTTCCGGATGCGGGCGATGAGGTGGGCTCGACCGACGATCAGGCCCGCCTGCGGGCCGCCGAGCAGCTTGTCGCCGCTGAAGGTCACGAGGTCGGCGCCGGCGGCGAGGCTCTCCATCGGCGTCGGCTCGTGGGCCAGGCCGTAGACCGCGGTGTCGAGCAGGGCGCCGCTGCCCAGGTCGTCGACGAGCGGCACGCCGTGCGCGTGCGCGGTTGCCGCCAGCTCTGCCGGATCCGGCGCCTCCACGAAGCCCTCCATGCGGAAGTTCGAGGCGTGGACGCGCAGGACGAGCGCGGCCCGCCCATCGGCCAGGACCTCGCGGTAGTCCGCGACGCGGGTCCGGTTCGTCGTGCCCACCTCGACGAGGCGCAGACCGGCGCGCCGGATGACCTCGGGGATGCGCACGCCGCCGCCGATCTCGACCAGCTCCCCGCGAGCGACGGCCATGCCCCTGCCACGCCCGGCCAGCCCGACCGCCAGCGCGACTGCGGCGGCGTTGTTGTTCGTGACCAGCGCGTCCTCCGCGCCGGTGAGCGCCACGAGGTGCTCCTCCGCGGCCCGGAAGCGGGAGCCGCGCCGGCCGCTGGCTCGATCCATCTCGAGCAGCGACGGGCCGGACGCCGCCTCGATCGCGGCGCGGATCGCGGCCGCCGGCCAGGGCGCCCGGCCGAGGTTCGTGTGGAGGATGACCCCGGTGGCGTTGATGACGGGAACGAGGCCGCTCTCTGCGTAGCCCTCCAGGCGTGCGGCGAGAGCCGCGGCCAGGTCCTTCAGCGGCGTGGCGCTTCCGCCGGCCCGGAGCCGCGCACGTTCGCCGCCAACGACCTCTCGCGCGGCCTCGACCACGGCCGCGTGCTCGCGCTCGCCGAGGAGCAGCCGCGCGGCGGCGAGCAGCCGCTCGACGCTGGGAGGGCGGGGACGCGAGATCGACGTCATCGAGCCTCCGGTCGACTCTGGCGGGAGCGCATGGGAGTCGAACCCACCGCGCCGCGTCGAAGCGCGACGCCACTGGTTTTGAAGACCAAGGAGCCCACCGGGACCCCTCCGCTCCCGGCGCGATGGTAGCGCCGCGACCCGGACGTATCATCGGCCCATGACGACCAGCGTCCCCCCGGCGTCGGCGGCCTCGCTGCACCTGACCGAGCTGACGAGCTGCGGCGGTTGCGCCGCGAAGCTCGGCGCGGACGTGCTGGCCGAGGCGCTGGCCGGCCTCGGCGCGGAGGCGGCGCCCGACGACCTCCTCGTGGGCCTGGGCAGCCCCGACGACGCGGCGGTCTACCGCGTGAGCGACGACCTGGCGATCGTGGGCACGCTCGACTTCTTCCCGCCGCTGGTGGACGACCCGGCCACGTACGGCGCGATCGCGGCCGCCAACGCCCTGAGCGACGTCTTCGCCATGGGCGGCCGCGTGCTCTTCGCCCTGAGCATCGCCGCCTTCCCCGAGGAGCTGCCGCGCGAGACGATGGCGGCCATCTTCGCGGGCGCCTCGGCCACCGTGCGCGAGGCCGGCGGCGTCCTGGCCGGCGGCCACACGATCCGCGACCCGGAGCCGAAGTACGGGCTGGCCGTCGTCGGCGCCGTCCACCCCCGGCGCCTGCTGCGCAAGAACGCGGCGCGTCCCGGGGACACGCTGCTGCTGACCAAGCCGCTGGGCATCGGGCTCCTCGTGAGCGGACAGCGCCAGGGCCGCACCGCACCCGAGCACCTGGCCGCCGCGGTCGGATCCATGCTGCGGCTGAACCGGGCCGCATCAGAGGTGCTCGTCGAGTCCGGCGTCGCTGCCGCGACCGACGTGACCGGCTTCGGGCTGCTCGGCCACGCGACGGAGATGGCGCGCGGGTCGGGCTGCCGGCTCGTCCTCAGGGCGGGCTCGCTTCCCGCCCTCGACGGCGCGCTGGACCTCGCCGCTGCCGGCGTCGAGACCGACGGCGCGGGCGGCAACCGGCGCTTCGCCGCCCCGACGCTGGAGATCGCCGCGGACGTGCCCGGCGACCGCGAGGTGCTGGCGTTCGACCCGCAGACGTCCGGCGGCCTCCTGGCAGCGGTGCCCAACGACCGGCTGGCCACCGTCGTCGCCGGCTTCGGCGCGGCGGGGGTGGCCTGGTGGCGGGTGGGGCACGTCGAGTCGGGCGACGGTGTCCACCTCGTCGCCTGAGCGGCGTGCGCCAGTGGACGATCGGGGCCCGGAGCCGCATCGTCCGGTCCGGATCGAGCGCTGGTCGCCGGACGGGCACGAGACGGCGGACGACCTCGTCGTGGCCGAGGAGCCGCTCCAGGTGGTCCTGGACGGCGATCCCTTCGCGGTCATCATGCGCACGCCCGGCCATGACCTCGAGCTGGTGCTCGGCCTGCTCTTCGTGGAGGGGCTGATCCGCGCCCTGACCGACGTGGCCGGGGCCGCGGTCGCCGCCTCCGGGCTCCCCGTCGAGGCTCCGCCGTTCCCGGTCCTCGCCCTGCCCGAGGCCGAGAACCTCGTCGATCTGCGCCTGTCCCGGCCCCGCCCGAAGGACGGGCCCGTGGGCTGGCAGCGCAACCTCGTCTCCAATTCGGCCTGCGGCATCTGTGGCGCGGCGGCCCTCGACGCCCTGCGCGCGGACCTCGCCATGCTGCCGTCGGGCCCGGCGTTCGCTCGGACCGTCATCTCCGGCATGGCCCCGGCCCTGCGTGACGTGCAAGCCACCTTCGACCTGACGGGCGGCCTGCATGCCGCAGGCCTCTTCGACCGGGAGGGCCGGCTGTTGGCCGCGCGCGAGGACGTCGGGCGCCACAACGCCGTGGACAAGCTCGTCGGGCGTGCCCTGCTCGCCGGAGAGCTGCCGCTCCACGACCGTGCCCTGATGGTCAGCGGCCGCGCCTCGTTCGAGCTGGCCCAGAAGGCCGTCGCGGCGGGCATCCCGCTCATGGCCGCCGTCTCCGCCCCGTCCAGCCTGGCCGTGCACGTGGCGCACACCTTCGGCCTCACGCTCGTCGGCTTCCTGCGCGGCGACCGCTTCAACGTCTATGCCGCCGGCGAGCGGATCGCCTGAGGCGTCCGGGCGCGCGATAGAGTTCGGCGGAGACTGCCGCTCGGAGGGTCACCCGGAGGGATCGGAAGTGACGGAGGATCCGCCTGGCGACGCCCAAGAGCGTGTCACCGCCAGCAGACACGAACGTCAATCCGAACGCGCGGCGACTACCAGAGGGCGGGCCATCGCGCCGATGTTCTGGACGACGCGACTGCTCAGCACGACGACGACCGCGCCATCCTCGGGCAGGCAGCCTGCCCATGCCACGTACCCATCGTGCTCGCCGGTATGCCCCACGGCCCGTGCGTACGGGTCGGCGACGTCGTACAGCCCCAGTCCGTACCCGTCGTGGAACGTCGTCATCTCGGTCAGCGAGGCTTGGGAGACGATCTCGCCGGCGCAGAGCGCCCGCCACCAACGCGCCAGGGAGGGCGAGTCCGATGCCATGGCTGCCGCCGGACCATCAGAGGTTGCACCAGCGAGGGATGGTAGGTAGCCGCCGCCCTTCTCGAGCGCGGCGGTCGGCTCGCCTTCAGGCATGGCCATGGGCTCGGTCGGGACCTCATCCGGTTGATAGATGAGCCGCTCCAGGCCGTCACCCGCTCAGGACGCCGTCGCGCAGCACATCTGCCACCGGTTGCCCGCGAACCTGCTCGATCACCAGCCCGAGCAACAGATAGTTGGTGTCCGTATAGTCGAAGGCTTCACCGGCGGGGGCGCGATCGGCGGTGACCAGCTCCAGCATCTCGGCCGGCGTCCAGACATGTAGCCGATCGGTTGACAGGCTGTCCACTAGCGCAGGGTAATAGTCCGGGATGCCGCTGCGCTGGCCCAGCAGCTGGCGGATGGTCGCCCCGTTGGCGTCGAAGTCGAGGTCATGGATCGGCTCACCTGCACTCCCCCCAGGAGTCCGCGCCAGCCGATCATCGGCCGCCGCCGGGGGACCGTCCGAATACCGACTGCGATGGCCTGCCGCGTTTCGTGCGGCAGCGTGATCGGACCATCGTCCAGCCACGCCGCCAGGACTGTGTCCTGATCCCGAGGATCGGAGTGGGCGCTATCGATCGTGTGGCGACTCCCGAAGGAGCCGCCACACCACAACCTGCCAGGACGAACCCGAGGCCCACGAGGCACAGACGCGAGGCTCCCCGCGAGGGCTTTACGGTGCGTGGAACTCGATCGAATACACGACCGGGGTTGCCGCCTCGACCACGCGCTCGAAGCGCGATTCCGGCGCAACGATCGCAATGGCCAGGATCCGCATGGACGACCCCTCGGGCGCGTCCATCAGGTAGAGCCGCATCAGGTCCCCCGATGCGAGGCCCGTTGCGAAGCCGTTGTCGACATATATCGTCGAACCCACGTCCTGGTGGAAGACGGGGTTCAGGAGCCCGTCGGCGCAGAAGTCGCCCCCCTCGTTGACCGCCGCTGAGATGGTCGTTCCGGCGGCGATCACTACGTCCATCATCAGGGCTTCGGCCCCCCCAACGCTCACCGCTACCGGAGCGGTCGCCCCGAGGTCGGGGTTGGACCGGATGCTCTCGGCCAGCGCCGCGGCATCGGGTGGACTCGGGCCTCTCTGACACCCCGCCCCGCCCAGCGCGGGGTCGGCGATCAGGAACAGCTGATCCCAGCCGTCATGGCGCTGTCCGCCGTCCGTTGTCGGCGGCACGCCCGGGCCTTCCGGGATCAGCCGGCCGAATGGAATGTAACCGTAGTCGCCCATCCACCACGGGTGGGCGGCGTAGAGGGTCACCTGGCCGTCGAAATAGGCGTAGGGCATGGCCACGGGCTGGCCGTTCTCGGTAGTTGGCGCGATGTCGGTTCCAAAACCGTCCGGCCGATACTCGAGCCCATCGGGGGGACCGTCGGGGCGGCCGATGAAGAGAAGCTGTTCGACCACCGTGTCCCCGGCGAACAGCCGAACCTTGAACGCCGTCAAACCGTACGGCCAATCGATGCCAAGAACTCGCTCGAACTCGGCCCGCTCGTAGGGGGCTCCCGAGGTAGTCGCGTAGAGGAGCGGGATGTCCTCCTCGGGGACGCCCAGGTACTGCTGCGCCGCCTCACCGGCGATTCGGGCCTCGAGGAAGCCGTTCAGGAGCGCAGTGACCTCCGCCTCGGAGAACGGCGTTGTCGGCTCGGGGCTCGGGTCCGCACCCTCCCGTGCCCAGACCGACCCGAAGTTGTCGGTGAGGGTGTCGGTCCCGGGATCGTGGGTGAAGGTCAGGTTGCGGAGCTGCTCCTCGAGGGGAGGGCCGCTCAGAGCCTGGGGCACGCTCCCCTCGTCGCAGGTCAGCACGGGGGAGGGGATCACGAGCTCCGTTGCACCCTCGAGCTGTCCGGTCCCCGTCATCGTCGACGGGGCGCCCGAGCACACCGAGGCGAAGTCGTCGCGCACCACGATCTCGACGGAACCGTCCCCCGAGGCTTGCATCGTCATCGTCGGGGTGCTCCCATCGTCATCGGTCGTGAGCCAGGTGCCCAGGAACGGGCTCGGGGGGTCGGCGGTGGCGATCGGCCCGCCGACGCCCGGACGGTCGGCATAGAAGTTGAGCGTCAGGGCGGCGGCCACCACGATAACCGTGGCACTGCCCAACGCCACCGAGAGTCGCCGAAGATCAATCGTCGGCAGGTTAGGGCGGGTGAACGGCCAGCCGATCCCCGGCTGACGCCGGGTAACGGTCCGGATGCCGGCTGTGATGGCATCGCGTGTCTCGTGGGGCAGCGCGTGCGGACCATCGTCCAGCCACACCGCCACGACAGCGTCGGGACTACGTGTGATGTTCATGCCGTTTTGACCTCCACCGATGCAACGTGCGCATCGCTCCCCAAAGCGGCGCGCAAGTTTCGAATCGAGTGATGAAGACGCGACTTGACCGTGCCGAGAGGTACGCCGGCGACCTCCGCAATGGCGGCCAGCGGCAGGCCCGCGTAGTGGTGCATCACGAAGACGGCGCGATGCTCAGGCGAAAGCCGCCGGAAGGCCCGCTCGAGCGCGTCGCGATCGTCCACGGAGACGATCGAGTCGGGCGCACTCGGACCTTCTACTGGCAGCACGCGTACGTGCGCCGTCCAGCGCCGATGACGGCGTGCCTCCTCGTAGCACGCGTTTACGAGGAGGCGGTACAGCCAGACTTGGAAACGCTCCGGTTCCCGCAGGCGAGGAAGCTCGCGCCACGCAAGCAGGAAGGCCTGCTGGACAGCGTCCTTCGCCCGCTCGACATCGCGCAGGATGCGGTACGCGATCGCATAACAGCGGTCGCCATCCAGGTCGACGAGCTGGGTGAAGGCGTCTTCGTCGCCGTTACGCGCTCGCTCGACCAACGCCGTAAGCATTAGCGATCCCTCTCCGGTGGCGCCCCGCCTGGGCGCTTCACCAGATACAGATGGTCGCACTCGGCAAAAGGTTCACCAGCCGGCGACACGACTTGCCCGACGGCGCCGGACTCGGGCAGGCGAGAGTCAGGGCTCGGCGAACTCTTGCGATGGAACTCCGGTTCAGGACGACGATGACCTGGCGCTCTCCATCAAGGTCCAGGATCCACATGTCGTCGGTCTGGCAGGGCGCCGACACCAGCGCTCAGTCGAGAGGTGGTATTGGGCTTCGTCGCACGTTGAGGGGTTCACGTCGACGTCCATGGGCACCGAGCGGTTTGACTACCCCGAGCAGTCTCACGGCTCGATCTGTATGGAGTCCAGGATGGCCCGCATCTCGGCCACGTCCTTACGGGGCGACGCAGGCGACCAGTTCGCCTCGATCACCAGGCGGGTGCCGTCGACGTCGAGGATCCAGAACTCCTCGACGGGCTCGGCGTTGTAGCCGTGGAACGCGCCCCCTTCACCTTCGGCTACGTCGATGGGCGCGACCCAGCTCAAGAGGTTGCCGTCGACGCATCCGATGAAGTCGTCCCCCTCGACCGGCAGATCCGGCACGGTGAGTTCCAGGTACTTCCCGCGGTAGCCGTACATGGTCACGTCCGTCGGGGTCGACGTCACCCGGAACGGAGCCAGATCCGCCAGCGCGACAGCGAGGTCGTCGACGCTCGGTCCGACCGGTGGATCGGCCCACGAATGGTCGCGACACCCATGACGCACCAGGTTCACTACGGTGGTGATGTTGATCATCACGTGCCCATCCTCGGCGAACTTGAGCGCGCCGAACCACTGTGACCATCCCTCGACGGGGACCTCGTACACCACGCGGAGGGGCGTCGAAGGGTCGGAATCGGGGTCGATGAAGTAGGTGCCGGGTTCGAGGGGAGCGAACTTCTCGAGCTCCATGACGTCCTGGATCGTCGGCGTGGCGCTCGGCTCGCTCGCCGTCGTGGTGGGACCCGTCGGGTCAGCAGCCTCCTGACCCGGTCCACACGCCCCCAATACCAGCAGGACGGCCAGTGCGAGAGCACGTCCGTGGTGAGTCCTCATCCCGGCCTCCCTCCCGTCGATCCGGTCGCCGTCACCGCGTGGGGAACTCGATGGAGTCCACGATGGGCATCGCCGCCTCTACCACGCGCTCGAAGCGCGCGTCCGGACCTACGATCGCGATCGCGAGGATGCGTGTCGCCGATCCTGCGGGAACGTCCACCAGGTAAAGGCGCATGCGGCTCGCCTGTTCGAGCGGGAATTACGAGGAGGCGGTAGAGCCAGACCTGGAAACGCTCCGGATCCCGTAGGCGAGGGAGCTCGCGCCACGCAAGCAGGAAGGCCTGCTGCACCGCGTCCTTCGCCCGCTCGACATCCCGCAGGATGCGGTAGGCGATGGCAAAGCAGCGGTTGCCATCGAGGTCGACGAGCTGGGTGAACGCATCCTCGTCGCCGTCACGCGCCCGCTCGACCAACGCCGTACGCATCGGCGGTCCCTCTCCAGATGGCGCCCCGCCTGGGCGCTTCACCAAGTACAGATGGTCGCACAGGCCGAAAGGTTCACAGACTGCCTCGCCCGAGTGGTCGCCCCGAGTCGTCGCCCAGGGTCACTTCGAGCGCACCGCCTCCACCACGCTCGGACCCCGCAACTCCGCCGTAGGGTAGAGGTGCGATCTGCGTCCCGTCGGGCGAGAAGGTCGGCGCGTACGCATCCCCGGCTGAGGGATACGGGAGAGGAATCGGTCGCCCGCCGCCGGTCAGCCGGAGCGCAAGACGTCGACGAACGGCCGAATCGGCCTGAAGAACAGCTCGACGGACAGCTCATGGACCACGCGGTTGCTCAGCACGACGATCACCGCTCCATCCTCGGGCAGGCACGCAGCCCACGACATGTAACCGAACAACTCTCCCTGGTGCCCCACGGCCCGGGCGTACCCGTAGGCAGGGTTGAACAGTCCGAGTCCGTACCCGCCATCGAAGGACGACACGTCCGGATCGAAGTCTGACATCTCGGTGAGGGTGGCCTGAGAGACGATCTCGCCGGCGCAGAACGCCCGCCACCACCTCGCCAAGGAAGGCGAGTCCGATGCAAAAGCTCCCGAAGCGGTGAAGGCGGTCACGGCGGCGAGCGATGGGAGGTAGCCACCCCCCAACTCGAGGACGGCAGTCGACTGGCCTCTAGGCATGGCCATCGGCTCGCTGGGTCGTTCATCGGGTTGATAGACGAGCCGTTCCACACCATCGATGGCGAGGACGCCTTCTCGCAGCACTTCGGCCAGCGGACGTCCCCGCACCTGCTCGATCACCAGTCCGAGCAACAGGTAGTTGTTCTCGGCGTACTCGAACGAGCGACCGGCAACAACCCGCCCGGTCGGCACCAGCTCCAGCGCTTCGGCCGGCTTCCAGGCCCGCAGCAGATCGCGCTGCAGAGCCACGGATAGCACCTCGTAATTGTCCGGGATCCCGCTGCGATGACTCAGCAGATGACGGATCGTCGCCCCGTTGGTGTCGAACTGGAGATCCCGAGGAAGGTGATCAGCGACCAGGTCGTCGAGGCCGAGCTCGCCGGCCTCGACCATCGACATCACCTGGGCTGCGATCACCGACTTGGTGATGCTCGCGATCGCGAACTGGTCGTCGACCTGCAGGTCTCGGACACCGTCCGCCTCTCCCACCGTCCCGCTCCAGGTGCCCTCGGCGGTCATCACCGTCGCCGTCATCCCCCCTTCCTCACCGAAGCCGTCGCTCCCCACCAAGTCGTCCAGAGCCACTTGAAACTTGGCCGCCAATTCGTCGGTCACCGGATCCTCGCTGATGGCGGCAAACGTGGCGACGGGGAAGGGGGCTGCCGACATGGTCGAGGTCGTCGACGAAGGCGGAGCCACCGTCGCTCCGACCGGGGGCGAACTCTCGCTTTGGCCCGGCGTCGAGGAACATGCCGCCAGCGCGACCACCAGTGCCACAACGATGACGCTTCCAGTCCTGGTGATCATGCCGCCCTTCTTCTTGGTGGTCCGCTTCATCGGCCGCTCTTGTGTGCCATCAGCGGGGGTGGAACTCGATCGACTCGATGATCGGTGCGGTCTCTTCGATGAACTCCTCGAAGCGCTCTTCGGGCGCCACGACCGTGATCGCCAGCGTCTGAACCGACATGCCCTCCGGGAGGTCGACGAGGTACAGACGTAGGCGCAACCCAGGGCCCGTAGCCAGCGCGTGGACCCAGCGGCTGATCGCAATCATTCCGGGCACGCAATGCGTGCCGCCGGGGGCAAGCGTGACGTCGATCGACACGGCCTCGACGCCACCGACGCGCGCGGCCACCGGCGCAGTCGTCTCGAAGTTGGGATCGGCGATGAGCTCCTGCGCGATCGCAGCTGCACCGGCCGGCGCCGAGAGCAGCGGCGTCCCGCCGTTCGCTGCGCACCACGCGTCGTAGGCGACTGGGTCGACGAGTCCGATGGTGTACCCGTCGCCGTCGCGATCCGGGACATCCGCCCACAGGATCCCGAACCACACGTCCGGGGCGATCTCGTGAGCGACGCCATCCTCCCCGGGCCACAACACGTCCCATGTGCTCGGCGCCGAAACGGTGACCTCGCCGTCCGAGGAGGTGTGGGACAGGTCGACCGGCTGGCCGTTCTCGGTCGTCGTATTGAAATCCATCCACAACCCTTCACCCTGCAGCCAACGGATCTCCTGCTCGACCACCGTCGCGTCGCCGTCCGCGAACAGCCGGGCCGAGAAGATCATGAAGGCGCCGGGCCACCGCGGCCGGTCCACGCGCTCGATCTCGTATCGCTCGTACGGGGCACCCGAGGTGGTGGCGTAGAGGAGCGGAACGTCTACGTCGTCGTAGACCTGCACGTGCCCCTCGGCGCCGCTGCCGGCGATGCGTGCGGCCAGGAACTCCTCCAGGCGTTCCGTGGCCTGTGCCTCGACAGCCACCGGGTCGGCTTGCGCGAACGGCGCTGTCAGCCTCCACTGGTTCACCACCCAGATCCCGTCACGGTCTTGGCGGTCGAGCTGGGCGAGGTCGAGGCTCACCGACTCGTAGGTGCGGTCGTCGAGCGTGGGCGCGCACAGCTCGCCCCAATCGGGCTCAGGCTGGGGCGGGTACAGCGGGTTCGTGCGACCCGGCGCGCAGCGCAGGTACCGCTGGTCGTAGTTGACGTCGTACACACCGTTGCGGCCCATCCCTTCGTAGGGGTTCAACACGTACGCCTCCCAGCCCAGCACGTCACGGAGGAACCGGTCGACGAGTTCGATCTGGCCAGGTTCCTCGCTGGCCCACGTGTCGTCCGTGAAGAGTTGCGGGTCGACCTGCCACGTGTAGGCGGGGTCGCCGGCGTCCGCGAGCCGTTGGGCCTCCTGCACCTCGGCGAGGTCCGTCTGCGGCCACATGCCTCCCGAGAGCGCCGGCGTCGCGGGCTCGGGGCTCAAGACCGGCGCACCCTCCCGTCGCCAGACCGACCCAAAGTTGTCGGTGAGGGTCTCGGCCTCGGGGTCGAGGACGAAGGTCAGGTTGCGGAGCTGCTCCTGCAGGGGAGGGCCGCTCAGGGCCTCGGGCTCGCTCCCGTCGTCGCAGGTGAACGTCGGCGAGGGGATGACGAGCACGGTGCTGCCCTCGAGCCTCCCGGTTCCCGTCATCGTCGACGGGCCGCCCGAGCACACCGAGGCGACGTCGTCGCTCACCACGATCTCCACGGCACCGTCGGCCGACCCCCGGACGGTCATCGTCTGCGTGCCTCCATCGGCGTCGGTGGTGGAGACCCATGTGCCCTGGAACACCGGCCCGCCGATGCTGGGTCGATTGACATAGAAGTTGAGCGCCACGGCGGCGGCCACCACGACGACGGCGGCACTGCCGAGAGCAGGTACGAATCGGGGCATGTGAACCCCCCCCAGGCGGGCGCGCCAGCCGACCTGCTGCCTGCTCCTGCGTGTCCGTTCGAAGGTGGCTTCGAGGACGCGCTCGGGTAGCCGCGGTGGAGCCGTCTGCTCCAACCACGTGCTGATCGATTCGCCAATCCGCTCGTCTGTGGCCATCACGCAGTCCTGTTCTTGGCGACCGCCGGCTGCCGCGCGTCGGCTTCGAGCGCCGCACGCATCGCCTCGGTCGCGTAATGAAGTCGTGACCTGGCGGTCCCCTCGGGGATGCCGAGCATTCGCGCTATCTCGGCGGCCGAGAATCCGCTGTAGTAGTGAAGGACGACCACTGCCCGCTGCTCGGGCTTCAGTCGGCTGAATCCCCGCTCCAGCTGTTCCCGATCGGCGACGGAACCGGTGTCGTCAACGATCGAGACGTCGAGCGGGAGCGGTCGCACCTGCTGCGACCAGCGCCGGAGTTGCCGGCCCTGGTCTGCACAGGCGTTGACCACCAGGCGATGGAGCCAGGCGTCGAACCTATCCGGATCGCGCAGCGAGGGAAGCTGTTGCCACGCGCGAACGAGCGCTTCCTGCACCGCGTCCTCAGCCAGGTCCGACGCCCGGAGGATGAGACGAGCGACCGCGTACAGGCGATCGCCGGCGGAGGTCGCGAGGACTTCGAATGCCTCGTGGTCTCCTTGGCGTGCCGCCTCGACGAGATCGCGCCTCATACCCTCTCCATCACCAGCACGGCCTCGATGGCACGCGCTGTTCGTTATGACGGAAGTGGCAAACCGATCTACTCAATAACGACCGCGGAGGGCTCGAGGCGGCTCGCCGGACGAGGCCCCGATCGGCGACGACCCATCGCCGTTCGCCGCCGCTGCCTGCCAGCGCCAGGATGTTTTCGCGGGGAAACGTCCCGACGGACAACTCCCTCGCCATGCGCGTACCCGAGGGCGGAGCTCGCCGCACGCAGGACGACGATGGCGAACGCGTCGCGGTCTGGACCGCCTGCTGTGTCGACGACATCTTCCAAGCTCCCCGCGGCAAGCGGCATGACAAACCACGAGGAGCCGGGTGCCGCGTTGAGTATGGGCATGACGTGTGCGTGATCGAGCAGACGCTGGACTCTGATCTCGCGCTCCATCCGCTCGCGGGAGTCCTGGACGTCGCGGCGCGGTCGTTCGACGCGACCACCTCGCCCGGCAAGTAACGGACGGCCCGTCGATTGCCAACCAGCGAATGCGCACCGGCCAGTTCACTTGAAGCAGAAACGTCGGCGCCGCTCCCCACCGCGCTACACTCGACCCACCTCTCCCAGCAGTGCAAGGAGCGCGCATGGCGAAGTCTTACGTCCGGCTCACGCAGCCCCTCGTCCGCGACGGCGACCGCCGCACCGGGACCCTCCGCCCAGCCACCTGGGACGAGGCCCTCGACCGGGCCGCGACGGGCTTCCAGGCCGCGATCGACGCCCACGGGCCGACGACGTTCGGGCTCTTCAGCTGCTCGAAGGCGACGAACGAGCTGAACTTCATGACCCAGAAGTTCGCCCGCGTCGTGATCGGCAGCAACAACGTCGACAGCTGCAACCGTACCTGACACGCTCCGAGCGTCGCCGGTCTGGCGACCGTCTTCGGTGCCGGGGGCGGCACAAGCTCATACCGTGAAACGGAGGAGACGGATCTCGTCCTCCTCTGGGGCAGCAACGCCCGCGAGACGCATCCGATCTTCTTCCACCACCTGCTCAAGGCAGTGCACCGCGGCGCGCGCCTCTACGCCATCGACCCCCGCCGGACCACCAGCGCCGAGTGGGCGGACGGCTGGCTCGGGCTCGACGTCGGATCGGACATCGCCCTGGCCAACGCCATGGCCCGCGAGATCATCGCCGCCGGGCTCCACCACCGGGAGTTCATCGAGCGCTCGACGTCCGGCTTCGAGGCCTACCGCGCGGCGGTCGAGCCGTGCACCCTCGAGTACGCCGAGCGCGAGACCGGTGTCCCCGCCGAGCTGATCCGCGAGACGGCTCACGCCTACGCGAAGGCTGACCGGGCGATGATCTGCTGGACGCTGGGCATCACCGAGCACCACAACGCGGTGGATAACGTCCTGGCGCTCATCAACCTGGCCCTGCTCACCGGCCACGTCGGTCGCTACGGCAGCGGCATCAACCCGCTACGCGGTCAGAACAACGTCCAGGGCGGCGGCGACATGGGCGCCCTGCCCGACCGGCTGCCGGGCTTCCAGCACGTCGAGAACGACGAGCTGCGCGCGAAGTTCGAGGCGGCCTGGGGCGTCAAGGTCCCGCCCAGGCGCGGCTGGCACCTCTCGGGTATGTTCGAGGCCATGGAGCGCGGCGAGCTGACGGCCCTGTATGTCGTGGGCGAGAACCCGGTCCAGTCGGAGGCCGACCAGGCCAAGGCGCGCCATCTTCTCGAGGGCCTGGACCACGTCGTCGTCCAGGACATGTTCCTGACGAAGACCGCCGAGATCGCCGACGTCGTCTTCCCCGCCAGCGCCATGTGGGCCGAGAGCGAGGGCACGGTCACGTCGTCCGAGCGGCGGGTCCAGCGCGTGCACCGGGCGCTCGAGCTGCCCGGCGAAGCCCGCGACGACCTCGACATCGTCGTCGAGCTGGCGCGCCGGATGGGCCATGACTGGGGCCACCCGACCGCGGAGGAGGTCTGGGACGAGGTGCGTTCGCTCTCCCCGGTGCACCGAGGCATGAGCTACGAGCGGCTGGAGGCCATGGGCGGCATCCAGTGGCCCTGCTACGACGAGGAGCACCCCGGCGAGCTGTTCCTCCACAGCCGGCTCTGGGAGGATCCCGTGGTCGGACCGCGCGCGCCGTTCAGCGTCGTGGAGCACGATCCGCCGGTGGACAAGCTCGACGACGAGTTCCCGATCCGGCTGACCACCGGCCGCCGTCTCGACTCGTTCAACACCGGCGTCCAGACCGCCGGCTACCGCTCCCCGCTGCGGCGCGGCGAGTCGCTCGAGCTGTGCCCCGAGGACCTGGAGAGCTACGGCCTCGACGATGGCGAGCTGGTGCGCGTCCGCTCCCGACGCGGCCAGGTGGAGGTGGCGGTGCGCGCCACCGACGGACTGCGGCCCGGCCTCGCCTTCATGACTCTCCACTTCCAGGACGACGTGGCCACGAACCTCCTGACCATCGACGCCACGGACCCCAAGTCGGGCACGGCCGAGTTCAAGGCCACCGCCATCCGCATCGAGAAGCTCGCCGCGGCGGCCGGCGCCAGCTGACGGCGAGGCTGCTCAGGCGGGCGAGACGACCGGAAGACCGACGGCTCGCGCCGCTTCGGCGAGACGATCGTCGTAGGTCACGAACGCTCCAAGGATGTCGCCAAGCTCGAGCGCGGTCGCAAGATGGATCGCATCGAGCGCACGGAGCAACATGGGACCCACGGACGCCGCCCGATCCGCGATTCGTTGATCAAGCTCGAGGACTTCGACCGAGTTCAGCAAGGACCGAAGGCCATCAGGATCGTGTCGGTGTCGGGCGGCCGCAAGGCGAGTTTCGACGACGCCGACGCGACTGGTGACGACTCGGTCGGCCTCGACGTACCACCGCAACATCTGGACTGACGCGCTCTCCGGCACGACGAGCTTGACCAGGGCCGAGGCGTCGACGTACGCGACGGACGTCATCGGTACTCCTCGTCTCGCATCTCCTGCAGGATCTCCGAGAGGGTCCGCCCGCCTGGATCCGGGATGGCTGGCGGGAGCTTGATCTTCCGATGGTCGAAGGTGGCGGGCGTGATCCGGCCCTCAGCGATCATCTGGTCGATGATCGAGACTGGCTTCGCCAGGCGGGGTCCGAGTTGCGCCACGGGCTGCCCGTGCTCGGTCACCTCGAGGGTCTCGCCGGCCTTGACCCGGTCCAGGTAGACGGACAGGTTCTGGCGCAGCTCACGTACCCCGACGCGTGCCAGGCGGCCGCCGCTCTCGCTCATGTAGCACAGGGTAGCACATCGAACGGGCTGGATGCTTCCCGTACAGCCAGGCGGTGAAGGCGGCCGGGCTCGTGTTCGTGGCCGGCCAGGGGCCGTTCGATCCTGCCACCGGTGCCGTCGTCGGGACGACGATCCAGGAGCAGACGCGCCAGTGCCTCAGGAACATCGAGGCCATCCTCGAGGCCGCGGGCAGCTCGATGGAGAAGGTCGTCAACGCCTCGTTCATCCTCCGCCACCCGGAGGACTTCGCGGGCGTGAACGAGGAATGGGTCCGCTGGTTCCCGACCGACCGCCGGCGCGCCAGGGTGCCCGCCACCCCCTCGACATCGACGGCCTGCGCCTCTCCAT
>Ga0209126_1000286_pt1 | contig 17032 bp, 16 predicted proteins | sample RifCSP19_1_FD_184024 | JGI IMG/M metagenome (GOLD analysis project Ga0209126, IMG submission 184024) | Soil microbial communities from Rifle, Colorado - Rifle CSP2_sed 19_1 (SPAdes) (version 2) | ecosystem: Environmental > Terrestrial > Deep subsurface > Rock core/Sediment | place: Rifle...
CTTGTTTAATATGTCGCCTGTAATTATTGCCCCTACAATATTATGATCATCCATTACAGGTACAACTACTGTAAGCATCAGTGCATCATTTACAATCTTCCGGACCGGGTCATATTTATCTGATTCGTCCATCTTGACAGGTATAGCTATATCTCCTGCCAGGGTTTCACTTTCCAGCAGCAGTAATCCCTCCGGCATTACCTCAGTTGAGATAACAGGAGATTGACTTATCAGGGCTTTTTCTACAATACCGTTCAGATCAAAGAAGTCTCCTGTCCTGTCACTGTTCAGCCTTGCTATGACCTTGCGCTCCCTGTTCACTACTATCCATATATCTACATATGGCCTTGTATTCTTCCATAACCTCATTTTGTTTCTGAGAAATATATGGTCATGGTTTAGAATACCCCTTTCCACTGATTCGGTTGCCTGAAGCATGCCATATTTCATCTGGTCGGCACGCACATAGTATTGCAGCCAGACGGTCTCCAGGTTCTGATCGGTTTCCTTCTGGATCTCTTCATGAATCTTCTTAGAGATGAGTCTTTCAGAGAATACGGCAAAAAGGACTATCGGGACAATGACGATTATGAGGAATGTCAGCAGGAATTTGGTCCTGAGAGAGGAATTGAGAAACCTCCTGATTATTGTATTTTGCACCTTATAAGGCATATATTATGTACCCTTCTGATATATCTTTTCCCTTTTACATACCTCGATAAGGTTGTCTCTGAACCTCACCGGGGGTACTTCGCTCTTGCCAAGCACAATAAAACCACCTGGTTTCAGGGAATAATAAAACTTTTCAAATACCTTTTCCTGAAGTTCCTTTTCAAAATAAATAAGGAGGTTACGGCAGAGGATAATATCCATATGGGAGAGCTGTATGTGAGAGACGATATCGTGGGTCCCGAAGGTAACAAGATTTCTTATCTGCGGTATTATCTGAAATGCTGAGTTATAAGCCAGGAAAAACTGATTTCTCATATATTGATCAACATTTTTCAGGGAGTCTTCAATGAAGACACCCTTCCGCGCTGAATTGATTGCAGACTCATCTATGTCTGTGCCGTATATCTTTGAGTTAAGATGACACCCTGTTTTTTTCAGCCATTTGTCTATAAGGATTGCAATGGAGAGGGGTTCTTCTCCATTTGCGCATCCACAGCTCCATATCCTTAAATCAGTTGACCCTGTTACTGTCAGCCGCCTGAGGGTCATGGGGATAACATAATCTTCTATATGACGGAATACCTCAGGGTCCCGGAAAAACTCACTTACCTTGATTGTTATGTGGTTGAAAAGATGATTAAATTCAACAGGTTCAGAGTCTAACAATTCTACATATGTATGATAAGAACGCCTTGAGATTGATATGCGTCTTTCCAGGCACCTTTTAAGACTTGACCTCCTGTAACGGCGAAAGTCCCACCCTTTTACCGTATAAACCTTTTCAAGGATATGGTCTATTTGTTCTTCTGAAAGTGCAGCGACAGACATCTGGTGCCTCCTGCTCCGCCAATACCTACTTTTGGGTAGTTGAATGATAACAAATACTATAACCCAGGGTCAAGACAAAAAAGTTCTTGCTGATAATGGGTATTGAAAGCATAAATCAATTGTAGTATAGTACACCTCTGATGTCATTTAATTTTAGGGAAGGGTGTCTGATTGTCGTCTGAGCGGAGAGAATATCTCAGGATTTCGTTAACCGGCAAGATAGATATAAAGAAGGATGGTATCGCTGCACCTTTAAATTGTCAGGCTGTAAACATAAGTAAAGGCGGGGCGGCTATTTATTCAGAAAAGCCGTTTGAGATTAATGCTGAACTGACATTAATCATTTTCTTTAAAAATGTCTTCGGAGAGAACTTCGAAGAGGTTGCAGGAATAATAAGATGGATAAAGCCGGTAGAAAATGTGTTTGCAATAGGTGTTCAGTTTATGGAGACCAGCAGAGAAAGTCACCCGTTGATATATTCGTATCTTGAATCAAATGAATGATGGATTCGTTTATCTTCGCCCCCGTAGCTCAGTCGGATAGAGCAGCGGTTTCCTAAACCGTTTGTCGGACGTTCAATTCGTCTCGGGGGCACCAATCCGTTTAAACAACGAATCCCTGTTGCAGGACTATTTCGAGGGCAGAGTCAATGTTGGCCTTCTTCTCTAAGAGATATTCGCGATTCCATCTGCCCTTGTATGCCCTCTCCTCTACGTCACGGCCAAAGAACTCCCACAATACATCAATCTGCTCTTTTCCTATCTTATTAATAGGTTTCAGCACCCAGAGCAGATTTTTTACCTCTGCTATCCTGAAGGCATCAATTGTGTCATTTGCAAAGCTGTCGTACAGCGCCAGGATTTTTTGTTTAAGGATTGTCAGGCTCATATCGCACCTCCCTGAAAGGTAAATAGGCTATTTTGTGTTCCTATTTCGTCCATTCGGACACCTGCCCTGTTTTCTTTACTAAATAATCTTTCCCGGCAAATTTCCGATATAAAAAATGTTAATACGGTTTAAAGCCTGCGAATGAAAATAATCCACTCCATGACAGATGTTGAGCAGCGTGAATGGCAGCTCTGGGCAATGGCCCTCGGATTGATTATAATCCTCGGGTCCATTACTGCCATGACCTACTTCTTTCTCTTTGGTGATACATACCAGAGTTCAATATTTACCAGGACCATGGCCAACCGGGCTGTTGCCGGTGTGTATATACTAATCATACTTTTCTGTGTGTATATCGTTCATACGCGTATTGTTGTGGGGAAAATGAAGTGGCAGCTTAAGGCGCAGGCCACAAGGGACGGCCTTACTGACCTTTTAAACCGTACGTATTTAACAGACCAGTTTGAAGATGCAATTGTACGGGCAGAACGAAACGGAACAGTGCTTGGTGTATTGCTCTGTGATCTTGACCGTTTTTCAGCAGTAAATGATTTACGCGGGTATCAGGCCGGAGATGAGATATTGAAGTCCGTTGCAAGGGGAATATGCGAGTCCAGCAGGGGAACTGATATCGTGTCACGGTGGGGCGGTGATGAAATAGTGGTGGTCCTGACTAATACAACGCGTGAAGGCGTCATTGTTGCTGCAGACAGGATGATAAAGGCTGTTAGCAAAGTGGGGCAAAGTGCACTTGTTGACCTGGATATGAGCGTAGGGATTGCCCTTTACCCTGATCATGGCAAAACCGCAGACGAATTACTGAAGATGGCTGACAGGGCATTATTTATTTCCAAAAACGGGGGAGGAAAGATACACGTTGGAGAGGAAGAGTATGCTTTGGATGAAAATGCAGTTAAGATCGTGTTTCAGGCTGTTGTAGATGTGCAATCCAAACACATCCTTGGATATGAGGCGCTTGGGCGTGATCCTAAGGGGAGGCTCGGCATCATTGAGATATTTAAACGTTATGAAGCGGTAGGTCAGCTTACTGAGCTGAAATGCCTGTGTTTTAAGAGGACTCTTGAGGTTACGCGCGATGTTAACTTACAGAGGGTATTCATAAATGTTGATTTTAATATGCTGAAGATGCTGGAAGGACTTACAAAACCGCCTGATACAGATATAATACTCGAGATATCAGAATTAGAGGCGTTATATGATGTAGAGAGTTATCTTAAGATTGCCAATAAATGGCGGGCAGCAGGTTTCAAATTAGCGATTGATGATTTTGGCGCAGGTTTTATATCATTACCATTTATCGCGGAGCTCGTACCGGATTATATTAAGATAGACCGGAAAACGATTCTACAGGCAGTATCATCGCCGCAGTTCAGGGGATTTTTAAAAGACATGATACAGGCCTTGCGAAATTACGCCTCTGAGGGAATTATTGCTGAAGGCATAGAAAAAGAGAATGAGTTGCAGATAGTAAAAGATATGGGGATAAGTCTGATTCAGGGATTCCTGCTTGGCAGACCGCATGAGCTGAAGTAACCTTTCGGTGGGCAGCGCCCACCCTGCCGCTTCATACGTAAAATATTATAAAAAAATTTACCAACCTGTTGACAAGTATAATATTTACATGATAATTTAGAATTCCCGCGAAATAGATCTGACAAGGAGGCAAAAATGATCCCTGTGAAAAGGGTGATGGCAAGGACTCTCGTGACTGTGGACAAGCAGATGACCGTTCAGGAAGTGGCTAAGGTCATGGAATCTAAAGAGGTTGGAAGCGTCCTTGTCCTGGACAAAGAGGGTGGTGAAATAGCGGGTATCGTGACTGAGAGAGATATCGTTAAAAAGGTTGTAGCGAAAGGTGTGGATGGAAGCAGTTATATGGTTAAAGGTATAATGAGCTCCCCTCTTCTGACTATAGACAGCAATAAGACAATATTTGAAGCAGGGGATTACATGGATCAGAAGAAGGTAAGACACCTTGCAGTTACAGAGAGTGGTAAGGTGGTTGGGGTTATATCTGTCCGCGATCTTATCAATCCATCTCAATATGATGAGGAGGCCTGGTAGCGGACAATCAGGTTTTGTGGCAGGCTATGTGGCCGGTTTATGAGGGGTTTATTTGAAGAGCAGGTATAAGGTAGTAGTCCCGGATGTGGACTACTTTGCTGAACAGGTTAAATGCAGAAGCTCGTGCCCTGTTGGAACTGACTCTGGCGGTTATGTTCAGGCGATTGCCGAGGGCGATTATGAAAGGGCTTACGCCATTGCAAGGGGTCCAAACCCGTTTGCATCAGTTTGCGGTCGCGTATGCGGGCACCCATGTGAAGCTGCCTGCCGCAGAGGAAATATTGATGAGTCCGTATCAATAAGGGCCCTCAAACGTTTTGTTACAGAGAAATATGGTGTTGAGGCGATAACCGACCCAAGGGGCGTATTAAGATTTTCCAACACCCGTAAAGATCTGCTAAAGCCCGGGACTGCTGAGAAGGTTGCTATTATTGGCGCAGGACCAGCGGGGTTGACAGCAGCACATGACCTTGCACTCTTTGGCTACAAGGTCACCGTCTTTGAGTCTGAGCCTGAGCCGGGCGGTATGATGGTCATAGGGATTCCCCACTACAGACTTTCCAGACAGCTTGTCAAATCTGAAATTGCGTCAATTGAGGCTTTAGGAGTTGAGATAAGGTGTAATACGCCTATCGGAAAAGACCTGACGCTTGCCAACCTGAAGGACATGGGCTACAAGGCAATTCTTATAGCAGTCGGATTACAACAGGGTCGTTCCTTACCTATAGAAGGGACGAACCTTAAGGGTGTCCATATTGGAATGGATTTTATCAAGGCTTGCAACTACGGACGTCCGCCTGAAATAGGCCGGAAGATAGTTGTAATAGGCGGTGGTAATGTGGCCTATGATGCCTCAAGGTCTGCCGTCAGGGTGGGGCCGGATAAAGAGGTCCATATGTCATGTCTTGAGACAAGAAATATAATGCCGGCAGATCCGGTTGAGATCATGGAAGGGGAAGAAGAAGGCATAATCCTGCACGATGGTTATGGTCCGAAGAGGATACTCGGAAAGGATGGTCGTGTTACAGGGCTTGAGGTCATTAAGTGTTTAAGTGTTTTTGATGAGAATAAGAGGTTTAATCCCCAGTTTGCCCCTAACTCAGAGACTGTAATAGAATGCGATACAGTTATAATTACCGTTGGTCAGGGTGCAGATCTCTCCTTTATAAAAGAAGGGGATGGGATTGAACAGGTAAGGCCCGGTGTCTTAAAGGTAAACCTTGATAATTACAAAACAAGTGTCCCTGGGGTCTTTGCAACAGGAGATGTGGCATACGGCCCGAAGCTCTTAATTACTGCAGTTGCCGCAGGCCAGAAGGCAGCAAGGTCAATTGATGAATATCTGAGAGGCGTAAGTATCAGGATAAAGAGAAGGGGTGTCATGCACCCGGTTGCAGGGCCAAAGGAATACAGGATGTTCAAGGACTATGACCGCATTGACAGGGAAGAGCCTCCTGCAATAGATGCCGGGGCGAGAAAGAAAAATAAAGACCTTGTTGAGATAGGATATAAAGAAGGAGAGGCCACTGAACAGGGGATAAGATGTCTTAAGTGTCATATAAATACAATCTTTGACGGAGACCTGTGTATACTGTGCGGAGGTTGTGTTGATGTATGTCCTACGTATTGTCTTAAGATGGTCCCTGTAACAGAGATAGATGGGGATGAGAATCTCAGAAAAGTAGTTGAGGCAAGGTATAAGATTTCGTGGGAAGAATTAGCTGTCGGCGACAGCGCTGCTGTTGCGCAAATGGGTACCGCAATGATTAAGGATGAAGACATGTGTATAAGATGCGGTTATTGCGCAAAGCGCTGTCCTACGGGTGCGGTAACCATGGAGATATTTGAGTATATAGAGGAGCTTGAAGAGGTTTCAAATAAATGAAAGACATTGATGAGACAATAACGAGAAGGGACTTCTTCTCTATCGTGGGATGGGGCGGGGTTGCTGCTACTCTTGGCGGTTCTGCATTTAGTTTCTACCGTTTCTACTTTCCGAATGTACTGTATGAGACACAGAAGGTCTTTAAGATAGGCAAGCCGTCAGATTATCCTGAGGGCCTTAGTGAGAAGTGGAAGAAAGAGAGACAGATATGGGTAGTACGCAATGAACGCGGCCTGTATGTAATGATATCCATATGCAGGCATCTTGGCTGTACACCTAACTGGTTTCAGGACAAACAGGCATTTCTGTGTCCGTGTCATGGCAGTATTTTCAGTATAGAGGGGAATGTATTAGGGGGGCCGTCACCGAGGCTGCTGTGGCGTGCAGCAGTGAAGATTGACCCCACTGATGAACAGATCGTCGTAGACTTTAACCACAGGCAGGACCCGGATCCTATGTCTACAGAACAAGGTTTAAGAGTTGAAGAGTCTTTACGTGAAGTAGAGCCGTTCTTTTTGAAGGTTTGATGACAGGGAGGAATGATGGCCAGCAGTAACCTGGAAAAGATTTCAGATTGGGTTAAGAGCACACAAGTCTATAAGGCTGTATTCCGTCATGGATACGAAGATACGCCCCGGAACAGGTCGCTTACTACATTCAGCAATGTCCTGTATCACCTCCATCCGGTTAAGACGAGATGGGAGTCTATTAAAATCAGATATACGTGGTGTATGGGAGGTATATCACTCCTGTTGTTTGTTATTCTTTCCTTAACTGGTGTCCTCCTGATGTTCTATTATGTCCCTGATGTCAGGCGCGCCTATCAGGATATCAAGGATATGATGACAGTTGTCTCGTACGGGACGACATTCAGAAACATACACAGATTTGCTGCACAGGGGATGGTTGCTACTGTCTGGATACATATGACGAGGGTCTTTCTTACAGGTTCTTACAAATCACCGCGAGAATTTAACTGGGTAATCGGCGTTGTTCTTTTAATGCTTACATTGCTCTTAAGCTGGACAGGGTATCTTCTACCGTGGGATCAGCTTGCACTATGGGCTATCACAGTTGGCACCAAGATGGCTGCTGCAACGCCGCTATTTGGTGTTGAAGGTCCCTTTGGGCTTCAGCTCGGTATGAGGCCGGACAATGATGTGAAGTTTATGCTATTGGGCGGGACAGAAGTGGGGCAGAACGCCCTCCTCAGGTTCTATGTGCTTCACTGTGTCGTATTACCAATGCTGGTAGTGGTATTCCTTGCAGTCCATTTCTGGAGAGTAAGGAAAGACGGGTTCTCAGGCCCGCTATAATAAGGAGATGTGATGGCAGAGAAGTCTCATGATATTTTCCCGAGAGATCCTAATAAGACATATGGACTGATGGAGCTTGTCAAAGGGACAACCCCTGGTGTTGATAAAGAGCCGGAAGATACTATTTTCAGCTGGCCGCACCTTTTTTATCTTGAGTTTCTCTGTGTGTTAATAGTGACGGGTCTTCTTCTCTTTGCCTCTATTTATCTTGGTGCGCCCCTTGAGGAGGAAGCGAGCAGGGATACTACACCAAACCCTATGAAGGCGCCGTGGTACTTTCTGGGGCTGCAGGAACTCCTTGTATTTTTTGACCCATGGATAGCTGGTGTCGGACTTCCCGTACTTATCGCAGGGGGACTGATGCTCATACCTTTCCTTGATATAAACCCGAAGGGCAGGGGATATTATACCTTCTCGGAACGAAAATTTGCCGTAACCAGTTATGGTTTTGGAATGGCTTTATGGTTAGTGCTTATAGTCATTGGCGTCTGGTTCAGGGGGCTTGACTGGAACTGGTACTGGCCATGGGAAAATGCTCATATACACAAGCCGCCGGCTACAGGGCTTGAAGATCTGCCGATCATCTTCGCAAGGGTCCTTGGCATAGGGGAGTTTGCAGGAAAGGCCTTGTCTGATCTGATAGTGCTTGGATACTTTGGCGCAGGTCTTATTATCCCTGCCCTCTATTTTAAAGATTTCTTCAAAAAGCTTGGTTTGGTGAGATATGTCCCACTGATGGTAATGTATCTCATAATGATTGGCATTCCGATTAAAATAGGACTCAGGCTGGTTTTTTCAATAAAGTATGTAATAATGACGCCGTGGTTTAAAATATAGGGTGGTGAGGATATGTGGGAAAAGTTTGGCATAGGGATATTCTTTATAGTAGTAACGGCAATAATTACCTTTGGGATTATGGGGCTTTCCAGTTTTATGGAGAAGTTATACAAGAAGGGTAATAAGAGAAAGTAAAAATATGAAAGATCGTAAGTGGGAAAAAGATGTGATGAGCAGGCGGAATAAAATATTTGCCGCCGCAGTTGTTTTTATCATGATTATTGCAATAGTTATATTCTACAGGGAAAATAATCAGGAGTGGATGCATTATCAGAAGAGCTATAATGAAAAAATGGCGGCGAAACTAAATGACCCGTCATACCTTAATGCCCGGCTCAGGATAGAGCAGATGTGGCTGCCTCAGTTAAATTCTACTGACCGGTGCATGACATGCCACATGGGGGTCAGCAATCCTCTCGCTGTTGATGAACCACAGCCGCTGACTACTCATCCCGGTGATTTTCTTAAGACCCATCCTATTGATAAATTCGGTTGTACGGTATGTCATCAGGGAGATGGTCAGGTTGTTTCGGTTGAAGGGACTCATGGAGCAGTTCACCACCTCAATCGCCAGCTCCTGGCAAAGGAGTATGTTCAATCTTCCTGTGCCAAATGCCATATAGAGCTTCATGACCAGACAGTAACATCTAAGGATTATCCTGGTGCGGCAACATTCTTTAAAGGAAGGGATCTCTCCTTTCAGTTCGGCTGCAGGGGTTGTCACAATATAAATGGAGATGGCGGTACAATTGGACCGGAACTCACAGGGCTGGGGAGCAAGACAGAGCTTGCCTTCTTCCTTATTCATGACTTTCTTCACGTAGAAGGTCATCATACAATGGCGCATTGGATATATGAACATTTTCTTGACCCACAGAAGATTGTTCCCGGAAATCCTGAGCTGAATTTTGCTGCTACCATAATGCCCAATTTTGGTCTTTCAGATGAACAGGCAAAGGACCTTACGATTTATATGCTTGGCCTGAGAGATCCGAAGGTTGAAGCAATTCCATATGAGTATATAGCAACCAAGAAACTGGCACAGACCTCATCCGGCCATACAAGGTCAACGCAGTAAAGGATGGCTGATTATGGATATGTCACCAGAAGACCGGTGCCGGCATATCAGGGAAAAGCTTAAAGAGGATGGCGTCTATAATCAGTGGCTTGTCTCATCTGAACCTTTCCTGATTGGACTGGATGATTTCAGATTCCTCGAACGGCTTGGCTCCGTACTCTATTCCTTCTATAAAGCTTCAAATAAGATTTACTATGAGAGTATTAACGGCAGACAGCCTGCATGGATTGCCAGGTATCTGAATCAGGGTAAACCACACTCCCTTATAGAATATGCCTCGATGAACAGGATGAAGGGGCTCCTTCCAGGAGTGATAAGGCCTGATATTATTCTGACAGAAAGTGGAATGGTTGCTACTGAACTGGACTCCGTCCCCGGAGGAATAGGAATTACCGGAAGTCTTAACAGGGCTTATAGTTCCCTCCCCCCTTTAGAAAAGGGGGGCGAGGGGGGATTTGAAAGGTTATTTCCCGATGAAAAAGACGGCATGCTGAAGGGTTTTATGAACATGGCCCGGGGCATTGCCCACTCACATGATCCTGTAATTGCAATAATTGTCTCAGACGAGTCCATGGATTACAGGCCTGAGATGGAGTGGTTGGCAGGGGCCATACGGGAATCCGGCGGCAGGGCGTATACAATCAAGCCGCAGGATGTGATATTTACTGAGGAGGGATTATATTTTGATTGGCCGGATGAAAAAATCCCCCTTAATCGCTTAAAAATAGATGTTGTCTACAGGTTCTTTGAACTCTTTGATCTCAAGAATATCCCAAAGTCAGAGTTGATCATGTACAGTGCCAAAAAGAAAGACGTGGCGGTCACGCCGCCTTTTAAACCCTTCCTTGAAGAGAAGATGCTTTATGCCCTGTTTCATCACCCCCTTCTTGAAGCGTATTGGGTTCACGAGCTGGGGCAGGATGTATATAATACTTTGAGCAGTCTTTTCCCAAAGACATGGATACTTGATTCAACAGAAATGCCGCCATATGGTATAATACCAGGTCTGCGGGTCGGCAATAAAAAAGTTGTATCCGCCTGGAAGGATCTTGCTGATTCTACTCAAAAGGAGAGACAATTTGTTATTAAGCCTTCAGGGTTTTCTGAGTTGGCGTGGGGCAGCAGGGGTGTAACAATAGGAGAGGATGTCTCAAAAGAGGATTGGGGCGCTGTTATTGAAAAGGCATTGAATAGTTTTGATAGTACACCGTATATACTCCAGGAATTTCACAAAGGACGGCATGTGGAGATTGCCGGGATGACCGGCCGCGTCCGCCTCTGCCCGTACTATTTTGTCGAGGGGGAAGAAGTGAGGTTGAGGGGCATCATGGCAACCATATGCCCGCTTGACAAGAAACTTATACATGGGATGAAGGATGCGGTTATTACTGCGGTTGGGATTAATTAGTAAGATGTCAGAAGTAAGACGTTAGAAGTTAGAAGTAAGGCGTTAGATGGTGGACTCCCCGTGAATGGGTGGTAATAATAGAGGAGAGTAAAGCAGTGGAGCAGTGGCAGCATATATTAAAAAAGAGTCTTATAAAATCTCAGCAGTTTGCTGAAGAATTTGACCTTGATGCAGACAGGCTTGAAAGTGTTATAAGAGAATACCCTGCACGGATCAATCCCTATTTCCTGAGCCTTATTCAGGGGAAAGATGATCCGCTTTACAGGCAGGTTGTGCCTGATGAACAGGAAATTCGTGATTATGTCGGCCTTGATGATCCGCTTAATGAAGAGCGTGACAGCCCTGTACATTCTGTAGTTCACAGGTATGAAGACAGGGCCTTGCTTATGGTGACTCATCAGTGTCCTGTTTTTTGCAGGTTTTGCACAAGGAAACGGTTTGTAGGTAAGGAGCCGATTTCAAGGGAGATGGTGAGAAGGGGTATAAACTACATCAGAGAACATGATGAGATAAAAGATGTTATACTGTCCGGCGGAGATCCGCTGATATTAAAGGACAGGGAACTTGAGGAAATCTTAAAGTCTCTAAAGGAAATACCTCATCTTGAAATAATAAGGATCGGTACACGTGTTCCGGGTGTACTGCCTCAGCGGATAACAAAAAAACTCTGCAAGATGTTAAAAAAATATCACCCCTTGTATATTAATATTAACTTCATTCATCCACGGGAGATAACAGGAGAAGTTGCCGTTGCATGCAGCAGGCTTGCAGATGCAGGAATACCGCTTGGGAGCCAGACAGTCCTGCTGAAAGGGATCAATGATGATCCTGAGACGATAAAGGAGTTAATGCAAAAACTACTGGCAATAAGGGTAAAACCATACTATCTTTATCAGGCAGATCTTACCCGCGGCACAGAGCATTTAAGGACACCGGTTGAATGCGGATTAAATATAATAAGGTCGCTTCAGGGAAGGATATCAGGTATGGCAATACCTAAATTCGTTATTGATATGCCCGGAGGCGGTGGAAAGGTGCCGCTGCTGCCGCCGGATTTTATAATGGAGATAAATGACAGAGAGGTAATAGCGAGAAATTACAAAGATAAGGTCTACAGTTATCCGCAGCCGGATGCGGATAAGGTCGGTTGTGATTAGGGTTTCCCCCTTTAGAAAAGGGGTAATGGGGGATTTGAAAGGTGATTTTTTGATGAATATTTCAGGTAAAGGTACTTTGCCAATACAAAATCTGCGGCAGCTCATAGATAAGGGAATTATCAAGCCCTCCATCCCGGTTCTTGACAAACAGTTGCAGCCTGCAAGCATGGACCTCAGGCTTGGGAATAAGGCCTACCGGGTTAGAAGCAGTTTCCTGCCGCAGCGCAGGAGCGTTCAGAACCTGCTCGATGAGTTGTATATGTATGAAGTAGACCTTGATGATAATGGGATACTGGAAAAAAAGAATGTATATGTCATCCCATTAATCGAAGAACTGCATCTGCCGCAGGAGATAAACGGCAAGGCAAACCCTAAAAGCTCTACCGGCAGGCTGGACATATTCACCAGGGTAATAACAGATAAGGGTTACAGATTTGATGAAATAGATAATGGATATTCAGGCAAACTCTATCTTGAAGTCTTCCCGAGGTCCTTTACGGTTAAGGTGCAGACCGGCCAGAGCCTTAATCAGTTAAGGCTTTTTAATGAGCGTCAACATGTTGAAGACAGACTGCTTGCAGACGTCTGTACTTCACGACACCTCTTGTTTAACGAGGATGGAGTGCTGTTGCCGGCGGAATCTGCTATCATACGTGACGGGCTTTGCATGAGAGTGGATTTAAAGGGACAGACGAGCAAAGGTGTGATAGGATTTAAGGCTAAAAAGAACAGCTCTATTATTGATCTCAGCAAGGTCGGCGGTTATCTTGCGTCTGATTACTGGGAGCCTATCCATGCACCAAGAGAGGGTTTCCTGATACTTGAGCCGGAGGAGTTTTATATATTTGCATCAAAGGAAAAGGTGCGTGTCCCGCTTGAATTTGCCGCTGAGATGATAGAGTTTGATGCCGGATCCGGTGAGTTAAGGACTCATTATGCAGGCTTTTTTGACAGCGGCTTCGGTTACGGACGCGGTGAGGTGAATGGTACAAGGTCTGTCCTTGAGGTAAGGCCGCATGATGTACCATTCCGGATCGAAGACGGACAGGTCTTTTTCAAGATACGGTATGAGAAGATGGCTGAACTGCCTGAGACAAGCTATGGAAAAGATATCGGTTCACACTATCATGCACAGGAACTTGCATTGAGTAAACATTTTAAAAACGATCTGTATTAGGGAGGTTAAACATGTTAAAAATAGTACGTGAACTTGCAGTTGATAACCCATGGGTACTGAAGATTATCATGGGAGTCATTGCTGTTACCTTTGTCCTTTCAATGGGATGGTATGGGATTCAGTCACGGGATGCTGATGTGGCTATTTCTGTAAATGGAATGGATATAAAGGCACAGGAGTACAGCAGGGCTTACAACAGGGCTGTAGAGAGTTACAGAGATATGTATAAGGACCAGTTTGATGCAGAGATGCTTGAGAAGATGAATGTAAGGGATAAGGTAATGAATGAACTCGTTGCGAGGAAACTCTGGCTTGAATCCGCCAAAGGGCTTGGATTGAAAGTCAGTGATGATGAGCTGAGAGACGGGATAATGAAAATGAAGATGTTTCACAAAGAAGGAAGGTTTGACCGCAAACTTTATAAAAGTATCCTCGAGGCTAACCGTCTCACAGAGGCATCTTTTGAAGGCCCTCAGCGGGAGGAATTTCTTATAGAAAAGATGAAGAGTATCATAAGGGATTCTGTCACAGTGTCAGACTTTGAAGTAAATGAATCTTTCCCGCTAAGCCTGCCGGCAGGCAAAGGCGGCGCTTCTGCAGAGAGACTGCCTGAGGAATTGCAGAGGCTTAAGAAGTTTGTGAAATTCCAGAAACAGGAAAAGGCCGTCATGTCTTATGCTGTTGCCATGCGGGCTAAGGCACAGATTAAGGTAAATAAAGAACTCCTGTAACTCACCCTATCCGGTATTCCTCATCCCTGCCGCTATGCAACTGATTGTCAGTAGTACTGTATCAGTCAGGTCTTTCTTTTTTACAGCATTAACTTCTGTTTCCCTGAGCTGCTTCAGAAGATTTACCTGGATATAGTTGATAGGGTCCATAAAAGGGTTTCTCAGCCGGATGGACCTCTTCAGCCATGGGTCGTTGTCGAGCAGATTTTTCTGTCCTGTAATAAGGAGTATCATCTCCCTTGATAATTCAAATTCCCTTTTCATAGTATCAAATATCCTGTCTCTTATTGCTTCATCCGGTACAAGGTGAGAATAGAGATGGGCAATATTCATATCAGCCTTTGCCATAGTCATCTGTATGTTGTCGAGCAGGTTTTCAAAGAATGGCCACTTTTGATACATTTCTTTTAGCAGGTTTGAATGGGCTTCCTGGTCGCGAGCGATAAAACGCTTAAAGGTTGTCCCAATTGGATACCATGCCGGCAGCATATACCTGCTCTGTGTCCAACTGAATACCCATGGTATTGCCCGGAGGTCTTCTATCTTCCAGCTCTGTTCTTTTCTCTTTGCCGGACGCGAACCTATCTTGGCAAGGCCTATCTCACTAATAGGTGTAGCATGCATAAAGAACGTGTAAAAATCAGGGTCATCCACCAGTTCCCTGTATAGTTTATATGCTATACCGGAGAGTTCATCCAGCACAGGGGTGTACTTATCATCCAGCGTTTCGATCTCCTTGTGGAAGGCCGGTGTACTGGCTTCCATTACACCTGCAACTAAGAGTTCAAGATTGTGTAATGCAGTACCCTGGTTTGCATACTTCGATGATATAACCTCACCCTGCTCTGTAATCTTGATGTTGCACTGAATTGTTCCCGGTGGTTGTGCAAGTATGGCCTTGTGTGTAGGGCCGCCGCCTCTTCCGACAGTGCCGCCTTTGCCGTGAAATAACCTGAGACGTATGCCATGTTTCTGAGCCACATCCCTCAGCGTCTTCTGTGCCTTGTAAAGTTCCCACCCCGATGTAAGAATCCCTCCATCCTTATTGCTGTCAGAATACCCAAGCATTATCTCCTGCAAGTCGCCTCGCTGTTCAAGATACTTTCTGTAAACAGGAAGAGAGAACAGTTCGTCCATTATCTCTCCCGACCTTCTAAGATCATCAATAGTCTCAAAGAGCGGGACTATATCAATGCTTGCCAAGCCCCTGTAAAGCCCGGTCTCTTTTGCAAGAAGAAGCACTGTCAGTATATCGCTTATCTCATGGGTCATACTGATAATATAGGTATTAATCGCTTCCGGGCTGATGTTCTCTCTTGCCCATTTAATAACCCGAAATGTCTCTACCGTCCTGATACATTCAGGTGACAGATTCATCCCTTCGTAAATCAGAGGCCGACGGTTCTCTATTTCCGTCGTAAGGACGCGAATCTTTTCTTCTTCAGACAAGTCAGAGAAATCCAGATATATACCGAGTCTTTGAAATATTTCACATATTGCCCTTGTATGTTTTGACGCCTCTTCCCTTATGTCAAGCCTGACAAGGCGGAAATCAAATACCTCAACCCTTTTTATAAGGGCATCTATTTCTATCTCTGCGGTCTTTGAACCCTTGTTTCCCTTAAGACTCCTGCGGATAATGTGCAGGTCATCCAGGAACTCAGACGGCTTTTGATAGAGTCTTTCTGAATGTGCGACCTGAGAGAGCAAATCTGCATTGTTGGCATCCCTTGTCTTTTCCAGACGTATTTTTATGAACGACAGCTTCTGCCTGTATGGTTCATATGGGTTTCTGTCAATGACCCTCTGTCCTATATCCGGCATATTTGCCGCATCAATTTCAATGGATGCGAGTAGTTCTGCAGAGACATTGACCCTGGTTGTTGACTGACTGAGGCTTCCTGTCAACTCATAAACAGACTGTATGTAGAGGGAGAGGATAAGGTCTTTCTGCGCCTTCAGTGCCCACCTTGTCAGGTCAGGTGTGACATTCGGGTTCCCGTCCCTGTCGCCGCCTATCCATGAACCGAACTTCAGGAAAGGAGGCAGGTATAGTTCATTGTCAGGATAGAATCTTTCCATAGCCCTTTTTAACGAGAAATAGAGCTTTGGGATAACAGGGTAGAATGACTCCCGGAAATAATGCAGTCCATTGGCAATCTCTTCCTGTACAGTAGGTCTCTCAAGGAAAATGTCGCCTGTCTGCCAGAGTTTCTGTATTTCATTGATAATATCCTGACGCAGCAGCGCCTTTTCTTCAGGTGTCCATATAGGGTTTTCCTTCTTGAATATTGTCAGATATATCTTCCTGTATTTCTTCAATATGGTAAGACGCTTTGCCTCAGTCGGATGGGCCGTCATGACCGGTTCTATTGAAAGGTCATTTATAATTCCAAGAATAGTCTGTCTGTCTACACCCTTATCTTTCAATCTTGCAAGGCAGTCCTCAAAGGAACCCTGCAGTCGTCCCTCTTGCCGCTGTATCTCCCTTCGCTGCTGCATGCCGAAGTTTTCTTCAGCAGTATTCAACAGATAGAAATATAGTGCAAAAGCCTGTGTGAGTTTTGATGATGTAGGAAGATTGAGTTTCCCTGATTCCCTGAGGAGAAACTCCTCGATAGAGGGGTCGTATTGATCCTTAATTCTTTTGCAGGCATTTTCAAATTCTTCTATTAAATGGAAAAGCTCGCCCCCTTCCTGCTCCCTGATTACCTCGCTAAGGGCATCTTCAAGATATTGTATATCTGATTGTAAGCGGCTGTCGTCTAAATGTTGTTCCATTTTAATCTTCGAGTTTTTTGATTTTTAGCCTGTCAAGGATCATCTTTTCATAGAAAGGTTCCGTGACCCCCTTCTTCATCTTTCGCAGAAAATATTTTTCAAATGCTATCTTGGCAAGGTGCACCCACTTGCCCTTCTTTGCCCATGTAACATTTCGCGGCGGCAACTGAGGTATAGCGACGAATGCG
>Ga0209126_1000288_pt1 | contig 16994 bp, 16 predicted proteins | sample RifCSP19_1_FD_184024 | JGI IMG/M metagenome (GOLD analysis project Ga0209126, IMG submission 184024) | Soil microbial communities from Rifle, Colorado - Rifle CSP2_sed 19_1 (SPAdes) (version 2) | ecosystem: Environmental > Terrestrial > Deep subsurface > Rock core/Sediment | place: Rifle...
GGGTACCCATTGCTACGGAGTAAATGCAATGGGTCGTGCGGCGTCAGGACTTAAGATTTGAGCTTCAACGTACAACACAGTACGCCTCAGCTCAAATCTTAAGTCCTTCCTTGCAACTGGGCATTTTTGAGCGTGAACTTGGAAGGCAGTATTAACTAATTGCTGGAGGGTTGAATTGGCGATAGGTGGCGAAAGAAGGGTGCCGGTCAGTATAGAAGATGAGATGCGGTCTTCGTATCTTGACTATGCCATGAGTGTTATTGTCGGAAGGGCATTGCCGGATATCAGAGATGGTCTGAAGCCTGTTCACAGGCGCGTTCTGTTCGCAATGCATGAGATGGGTGTTGCATGGAACAGGCCGTATAAGAAGTCGGCGAGGATCGTCGGTGACGTTATAGGTAAATACCACCCGCATGGTGATGTGGCGGTCTACGATACTGCTGTCAGGCTTGCACAGGACTTCTCGATGCGGTACCCGCTGGTTGACGGACAGGGAAACTTCGGTTCTGTTGACGGAGACCCTCCTGCGGCGATGCGTTATACCGAGATCAGGATGGCCAGGATTACCAGCGAGATGCTGGCTGATATAGATAAAGAGACTGTAGACTTTGCTCCCAATTATGACGGCTCCATGGAAGAGCCGCTCGTCCTGCCTGCCAGGGTCCCTAACCTGCTGATCAATGGATCATCAGGCATTGCCGTTGGTATGGCAACTAACATACCGCCGCATAATCTTGGTGAGATTGTAGACGGCCTCATTATGTATATTGAAAATCCTGATGTGACTGTGGATGAGCTGACGGGTGTTATAAATGGCCCGGATTTTCCAACTGCAGGTTTTATTCACGGCCTTACAGGCATCAGGGATGCATACAGGACCGGCAGGGGAATTGTTCAGATGAGGGCGCGGGCGCTTATAGAGACGAATCAGAGGACAGACAGGGAGAGTATCATCATAACGGAGATCCCTTATCAGGTTAATAAGGCAAAGCTGATAGAAACTATTGCAGGGCTTGTGAGGGATAAGAAGATTGAGGGGATATCCGAGGTCAGGGATGAGTCAGACCGCGAGGGGATGCGCATAGTAATTGAGGTGAAACGCGGGGAGCAGTCAGCGATTATACTTAATCATTTGTATAAACATACACAGATGCAGAGCAGTTTCGGCATCATCATGCTGGCCCTTGTTAATAATGAGCCGAGGGTCCTGAATCTGAAGGAGATGCTTCGCTATTTTGTGGAACACCGGCGGGAGGTGGTTGTCCGGCGGAGCCAGTATGAGTTAAGGAAGGCAGAGGAAAGGGCGCATATACTGGAGGGGCTCAAGATAGCCCTGGATAATCTTGATGAGATAATAAATCTGATAAAGAGATCAAGGACGCCTGAGGAGGCAAGGGGCGCGCTGATCACGAGGTTTACCCTTTCGGTTTTACAGGCCCAGGCCATTCTCGATATGAGACTGCAGAGGCTTACCGGCCTTGAACGTGAAAAGCTTGAAGAAGAATACAGGCAGCTTATTGAGCTGATAGCATACCTTAATTCAGTGCTCGCAAGTGAAGCCCTTGTTATGAAGATAATAACAGATGAGCTTAAGGAAATAAGAGAGGCCTATTCAGACCCGCGGAGGACAGAGATTGTCCCTGAGACAAGAGAGATTGATATAGAAGACCTTATTGTTGAAGAGGATATGATTATAACAATTTCACATACGGGCTATATCAAGAGAAATCCGGTTACTATTTACAGGAGCCAGAAGAGGGGCGGCAAGGGTAAGATCGGGATGGAGACAAAGGAGGAGGATTTTGTTGAACACCTCTTTGTGGCATCCACGCATGACTATCTCTTCTTCTTTACTGACAGCGGAAAGGTCTATAGTATCAAGGTACACCAGATACCTGAGGCCGGCAGGCTTGCAAAAGGCAAGGCTATTGTAAATCTCCTTCAACTGAATAAAGATGAACGCGTTACGGCTGTATTGCCTGTAAAGGTCTTCAGCGAGAATGAATATGTTCTTATGGCAACGATCAAGGGCGTGATTAAAAAGACCCCCCTCAACGCTTACAGCAATATAAGGGTAGGCGGTATTATAGGCATCCTGCTTGATGATGGGGATAAATTAGGGTCAGTGCGGATTACAACCGGCAATCAGGAGATCCTTCTCAGCACACATAATGGTATGTCAATCCGCTTTAATGAGGATGATGTCAGGACCATAGGCAGGGTTGGCAGGGGCGTTAAGGGGATTAACCTTGATGACGATGATTTTGTTGTCGGTATGGAGATAGTTCAGGACAATTCATCCATCCTGACGGTTACTGAACGGGGTTATGGTAAGAGGACAGACCTGTCAGAGTACAGGATGCAGTCGCGCGGAGGGAAAGGCATCCTGACTATAAAGGTCACCCCTAAGAATGGCAAGGCCATGTCTGCCATTCAGGTCACTGAAGATGATGAGATAATGATACTCACCTCTGCGGGGATGATCATAAGGATGAAGACTAAAGATATTTCTATTATTGGCCGTAACACGCAGGGGGTTAAACTTATCAATATAGCAGACGATGATAAGGTTGTCGGTGTTGTGAAATTAGCAGAGAGAGAAGATGGAGATGTCGTTTAGAATGAAAAAATGGGGAGTTGTTTTTGTTGTTGCTTTATTCGTATCCTCCTGTGCCATGCCTTCCTACAGACAGCCCTATGCAGCAGGTTATGTTGAGAGGGGTATCGCATCGTGGTATGGAGAGGATTTCCATGGCAGGCCGACGTCAAGCGGAGAGATTTACAATATGTATGACCTGACGGCCGCACATAAACTCATGCCCCTTGGCACTATCGCAAAGATTACCAATCTGGAAAATGACCAGTCTGTAGTGGTAAAGATAAATGACAGGGGTCCTTTTATTGAAGGCCGCATCATTGATCTGTCGTACTCTGCTGCCAGGGAAATCGGGATGGCGGAGAAGGGATTGTCGAGGGTTGAGATAAAGGTAATGAAGTGGGGAGAGAATTTGACGGATTTTACGGTACAGGTGGGGTCATTTGAAGTGGAAGAGAATGCACTGAGATTAAAGGCAAAGTTGAACCGCACATATAAAGACGTTCATATAAAGCCTATCGAGATCAAGGATAAACAATACTTCAGGGTAAGGGTTGGTTCTACCAGGGATATCCGTAAAGCGGAACGCCTCGCTGAGAAGCTGTCAGAGGAAGGATTCTCATTTTTTATTACAAGGAAAGATTGATGAAACATGGGGAAATTAATTCCCCCCTTTAGAAAAGGGGGGCGAGGGGGGATTTGAAATTGAGGGGGATGAGGATATTATGCTCAAGTTTACTGTAAAAGAAGGTTCTGTATTAAGGGAACGTGTGGATGCAATACTTGTCGGGGTATATGAGGATGCGAGGGAAAAGGGTCCTCTTGCCGCTGAGGTGAACAGGCTTCTGGGAGGGGCTGTTGACAGGGTGATGAGCCGGAAGTCTTTTACCGGCAAGGCTGAACAGACAGAGGTTCTGGAGACCAGGGAGACAATACCGGCAAGCTATTTTATATTGTGTGGTCTTGGCAAGGCTGAAAAGGCAGGGTTTGAACAGATACGGCAGGCTATGGGTCGTGCAGTCCTGCGCGCAAGGGAGATGGGGCTGAAGAGGATCGGTGTTTCGACAAATTCATTTATCTATGAATCGGAAAACATTGTTGCAGGGGATGCCGCGGCGGCCATGGCTGAGGGGGCTAATCTTGCACTATACAAATTTACAAAATATAAGGTTAAGGAAAATGGCAATTCAAAATATTTAGAAGAGATACGTTTTGTTGAGGAAGAGAAAAAGACGGCGGCTGCAGTTAAGAAAGGTGTTGAAAAGGGGCGGATCATCTCAGATTCGGTTAATGTGGCGCGTGACCTTATTAACCACCCTGCCAATGACATGACCCCTACAATTATGGCAGAGTCGGCAAAGAAAATGGCAAAGGCCGCCGGGATAAAGTGTACAGTGCTGTCCAGACCGCAAATAGAAAAACTTGGCATGGGGGCTTACCTTGGGGTATCCCAGGGAAGTCAGGAACCGCCAAGGTTTATCATCCTCGAATATAACGGTGGTAAAAAGGGGGCCAAGCCTGTTGTTGTTGTCGGCAAGTCCGTTACTTTTGACAGCGGCGGTATTTCTATTAAGCCGAGCGAAGGGATGGGCAAGATGAAATATGATATGTCCGGCGGAGCGGCAGCGATTGGAGTACTCAGGGCTGCATCCATGCTCAGGCTGCCGCTGAATATCGTAGGGCTGCTTCCTGCGGTGGAAAATATGCCGAGCGGGAGCGCCATACGCCCGGGAGATGTACTTCGTTCCATGAGCGGAAGGACTATAGAGATTATCAGCACAGATGCAGAGGGAAGGCTTGCATTGAGCGATGCCCTGTTCTATGCAGCAAGGTATAAGCCGAGATGGATTATTGATATAGCGACGCTGACAGGCGCCTGCGCTGTTGCACTGGGCAGTCATGCTATAGGTATGCTTGGCAATGATAAGGATTTAAAGGAGCGCATGACAGCAGCCGGAGAAAAGGTCTGGGAAAGGGTCTGGGAGATGCCTCTGTGGGATGAGTATGCAGAGCAGATAAAAAGCCCTGTAGCGGATTTAAAAAACTCCGGCGGCAGGGAAGGCGGGGTAATAACGGCTGCAATCTTTCTCAGTAAATTCGTCGGCGACTATCCCTGGGTACACCTCGATATTGCCAGTACAGAATGGATAGACAAGGACAGGGCTTATATGACTGCAGGCCCTACAGCGATTGGAACAAGATTGATTCTACAGCTTCTGATTGATGCCTGTTAATGGGATTGTTTGGAAGATAAAGAATAGTGCCCCGCCTGAGCGGGGCACATAATTCTACGGATTTACACTTTAGTGACGTTCTTAGCCTGTGCGCCTTTAGGACCGGATGTAACTTCAAACTCTACTTCCTGACCTTCGCTCAAGCTCTTGAAGCCTTCTTCAGTAATGGCTGAAAAATGTACAAAGACATCTTCGCCATTTTCTTGTTCAATGAAACCGTAGCCTTTTTTGTCATTGAACCATTTTACGCGACCTCTTGGCATTGCTTCTGACCTCCTTTTCTACAGAAATAAAAAAACCGCAGAGGCCACTACAAACCCCTGCGGTTACCGATGGCCGATCTACTATGTCATTAAAACTGCAACTTCTGATGCACTAAAACGTTAACAATTTAACATAATAAACATTTATCGTCAAGAGGAAAAAATCCTTTAAAAAAAACCTTGTTTACCCATCCCCACCCTACCCCTCCCCTTGAAGGGGAGGGTAATTCCTCATGATGATTCACCCAGGTATGCCTCCCGTACTTTTTTGTCTGATATAAGCGTCTTTGCATCACCGGAAAGGATTACTGTACCCGTTTCCATTACATAGCCCCTGTTGGCGAGCATGAGGGCTGCCCTTGCATTCTGTTCCACGAGAAGGATGGTTACGCCTTCCCCGTTAATTTTACGTATAATCTCAAAAATCTTCGAGACCACCATCGGCGCTAATCCGAGAGATGGTTCATCGAGAAGCAATAGCACAGGCTTTGACATAAGCGCCCGGCCTATTGCAAGCATCTGCTGCTCTCCTCCGCTCAGCGTCCCCCCGTACTGGTTTCTGCGTTCTGATAGGATGGGGAAGTGACTATAGACCATATCAATACGCTCTTTCAACTCTTTCTTATCCCTGCACAAAAATCCCCCCATCTCCAGATTCTCAAAGACAGTAAAACGCGGGAATATCCTCCTCCCTTCAGGGACATGAGAAATCCCAAGCGCTACTACCTTATGAGGCTGCAGGTTTGATATGTCCTGATTGTTGAATGAAATACTTCCTTTAGTTGCTTTGATTATCCCTGATATGGACATCAGTGTGGTGGTCTTGCCTGCGCCATTGGCGCCGATGATAGTGACGATCTCTCCCTTATTGATCTCCAGGGAGATCCCCTTCAATACCTCAATGAGCTCATATGACGCGTGTATATTTGCTAAGTGCAGCATCGTGGATTAAATTCTGAATTCAGACATCTTCCTTTCCAAGATATGCCTCTATTACCGCAGGATCCTTCTGTATTTCCGCCGGAAGGCCCTCTGCTATCTTTACCCCATAGTCAAGGACTGCAACACGGTCGGAAATACCCATAACGACTTTCATGTCATGTTCTATAAGGAGTATAGTAATCCCCCTGTCACGGATCTGCCTGATAATATCCATCAGTTGTCCGGACTCACTCGGATTCAGTCCTGCTGCCGGTTCGTCCAGCAGAAGCAGTGAAGGGTCACTGCCAAGCGCCCTTGCAATCTCAAGCCTCCGTCTGTCACCATATGAGAGATTCCTTGCCCAGTTATCCATCTGGCTGCCAATCCCCACGAAGTCAAGAAGTCCCATGGCCTTTGAAGAGAGCCGGCGCTCTTCCTCTACAGTGCTTCGGGTACGAAATATTGCGCCGATGATGCTGCCCTTAGTCTTACAAAATCCACCAACCATGACATTTTCCAGGGCCGACATCTCGGCAAAGAGGCGCAGGTTCTGGAATGTCCTGGCTATCCCGTGTCTTGTAATCCGGTGGGGCTTCAGACTGCTGATCTTTTCCCCTTTAAACCTTATTTCACCCTTGTCAGGAGATGCCAGACCGGTGATACAGTTAAAAAACGTTGTCTTGCCTGCGCCATTAGGGCCGATAAGGCTAATGATCTCGCCCGGGAATATATCAAGCACTACCCCGTCCAGTGCCTTCAGACCGCCAAAATATTTTGATACACCTTTTGCCTCAAGGAGTGGTTGCAATCGTATCCTTTCCGACCCTCAGCCTCTTTCCTTCATCAATCAGCCCCTGGAACGAAACTATATTACCACGTTTAAGACTTGAAAAGGGTTCATTGAGCTTGCTCTTATCCTTGTCGAATCTTACTGCAAGCCGTCTGCCTCCTGCGCCGCACAGATAATACTCTATCTTTCCTTTTGAGATGAGCGGTTCGCTGACGACCCTGAAGGGGTTGTTTCCGAAGATGTCGCTGAGGGAGAGGGTGTCCTTTCTGATAATGAGCCAGGAGAACTTCAGGGAGTCCTTTCTTAAGCCGGTCAATTTGTCTATTTCAAGGATGGCCGCCGGTGGTTCCCACGGTATGTCTTCATGGCACCAGTCCTTTGGATTGATAAGGGCAGGGCAAGGGTCATTCATCAGGCATGGCGAGTAGATATGAAGGCCTTCTCTGAGGAGGCCATCCCTGACTTCAAGCAGCTCCCGTGACGTCGCCCGGAGGGCCGGTTCTATGATGATACAGCTCCCGTCTCCGGCGAGGCTTCTGTTTATCAGGGACTTCAAAAGGTTCAACCGATAATCCAGCCTTCCTGTCTTTCCAGCCTCCCTGTCATCCCGAACTTGTTTCGGGATCTCCTGACCCGGCATCGTTTGAGACCCTGAAACGAGTTCAGGGTGACGGACTGGGTGGAATACCTCGCTAAGGACATTAGACAGGATGATCATATCAAAAGGTCCCTTCGGAAGTGATTTCATCATCCCGATTCCTGATTTTATGGTCAACAGAGAGGCGCCTACCAGGGTATCGTCTTTAAATGATTGAAAAAGTTTTTCCGCATCCCGGAGGTTTTCTTCGATTGGATCAACGGCTGTAAACTCAAGGGATGGTTTATCTGCCCACGCAGACGCAGAGAAGAACCCCATGACGCCGAGGATGGCAGTCCCTGGACCTGAGCCCAGATCAAGTACCCTCAGCCTCTCTTTCCGGAATATCCCTGCGGGATGCAGGGATAGCTCCCTGAGGGGGACATGGATCTTATACATATTCGCCGGCAGGTAATAGAGGATATATGCCTCCCTCAGGCCTTTATCCTTAAGATAGGGAAACGGGAGGGTCTCACGCTCCCTTGTAAGGAGATTCGAGAGCCTCGCTACATTTGCGGCAAGGGTATTTAGTTCTTTTTTCATCATTGACACACATTCTACAATAAAGTTAAACTATTTGAACATGGTAAATATCTTTTTTTTTAAGGCAGCCCTTGGTGCATATTTCCTCGGAATGGCGTCTTTCCTCTACTTTCTTATCAGCAGGAAGGAAAGGCCGCCCCGGTTATCTTTTGCCCTGACAGGCCTTGGTTTTCTGATCCATACCGTTGCACTTATAGTGCGGACGGCAGAGGCAACTTATATACCTATAACAAGCCTGCATGAGGCTATGTCCTTCTTTTCATGGGCGCTTGTCCTTGCCTTTCTGCTTATAGAATACAGGTACAGGATCTATATACTCGGCTCATTCGTACTCCCTGTTACGTTTATCTCACTTATATCTTCTGCCACGCTTCCCATGGAGATAAAGATGCTCGATCCCCAGTTGCAGAGCGCATGGCTTGGTGTTCACACCATCCTTGCAATAATGGGCGCTGCGGCCTTCTCTATGGCATTCCTTGCAGGTGTGATGTACCTTTTGCAGGAGTGGTTTCTTAAATCCAAGAGGTTTAATAACCTCTATTTTAAACTCCCGGCCCTTGATATGCTGGATAATCTTAATTATCGCGCCATATCCTTCGGTTTTCCTCTCCTTACCCTTGGCATTATCACAGGCTCGATCTGGGCTGAATTTGCCTGGGGCACCTACTGGAACTGGGACCCTAAACAGACGTGGTCTTTGATAATCTGGCTTTTTTATGCTGCGATGCTTCATGGAAGGATAACAGTAGGATGGCGCGGCAGGAAGGCGGCCTGGCTCGCAATAATAGGGTTTGCCGGTGTAGTCTTTACCTTTGCAGGAGTAAACCTGCTCCTGCAGGGGAGGCACGCCTTCTTATAAAAGGTGTGTGTTAAATTGTTATGGACATCATATTAGTCGGACTCAGTCATAATACAGCCCCGGTTGAAGTCAGGGAGAAACTGTCATTTTCAGGGCAGATGCTGTCGGATGGTATTAAGCGGCTGAGGGGATACGAAAATATCAGTGAATGTCTGATCCTCTCCACATGCAATCGTGTGGAGATTTATGCAATAGTAGACCAGTCTGAGATCGGGATTGCAAGGATCAAGGATTTTCTGCATTCATACCAGACCACTCTGCCGCTTGAGTCAATTTCACAGCACCTCTACATCCACAAAAATGAGGCGGCAGTAAAACACCTTTTCAGGGTTGCCGCCAGCCTTGATTCCATGGTGGTAGGTGAGCCGCAGATCCTGGGACAGGTAAAGGATGCCTTTGATACGGCGCTTCTAAACAAGACGACCGGCGTGATCCTGAACAAACTCTTCAAGAAAGCCATCTCTGTTGCCAAACGTGTACGGACAGAGACGAGGATTGCTGAAAATGCAGTATCCATAAGCTATGCTGCGGTGGAGCTTGCAAAAAAGATTTTCAGCAGTTTAAGGGATAAGAGGGGGATGCTGGTCGGCGCAGGTGAGATGGGTGAGCTTGCGGCAAATTATCTTGTCAGCAGCGGCATTCAGGAGATTGTCGTCTCTACGAGAAATTATGACAGGGCGCTTAATCTTGCTCAGACTTACAATGGCCGTGCAGTAAGGTTTGAAAATTTTTTAGAAGAAATGGGGAGGTCAGATGTTGTAATATGTTCAACAGGGGCCCCTGATTATGTTATAAGGTCTGAGCATATGCAGGATATTATTCATAAGAGAAAAAACAGGCCTATATTTCTTATTGATATTTCTGTTCCGAGAAATATTGACCCGGCCATCAATAAGATTGATAATGTATTTCTATATGACATTGACGACATGCATGCGGTTGTTGAGGCAAATAGAAGGACGAGAAAAGAAGAGGCGGACAAGGGGGAACAGATAATTGTTGAGGAGGTTGAGACCTTTTCAAAGTGGTTTAAATCACTTGAGGTCGTGCCTGCCATTGTCGCCCTCAGGGAAAAGGTTGAGGATATACGGAGGAAGGAGCTGGAACGGGTAACAGACAAACTGCGAACCCTCTCTCCTGAAGAGATAGCAGCGGTTGAAGGGTTGACGAATACAATTATAAGCAAGATACTCCATGGCCCCCTCGTAGCGCTTAAGTCAGAGGCAAATTCGAGCAACGGACTTTTGTATGTGGAGACGATAAAGAAGATATTTAACCTTGAGGTTAAGGTATCAGATGAAGAAGGGGAAGAATAAGGTGATTTTCGGATGAAAGAAATCAGGATAGGCAGCCGCGGGAGTAAGCTTGCCGTGTGGCAGGCAGAGCATGTGAAGGCAGAGCTTGAGGCGCGGCATGCCGGCATCACAGTTACAATACAAAAGATAAAGACTACAGGCGACAAGATACTCGATGTCCCGCTTGCAAAGGTAGGCGGCAAGGGTCTGTTTGTAAAGGAAATCGAGGATGCCCTTTTGAGGAATGAGATTGACATTGCTGTTCACAGCATGAAGGATGTCCCTGCTGTTCTTCCTGAAGGTCTTTGCATTGGCGCAATACCTGAACGTGAGGACCCGCGTGATGCCTTGCTTTCACGGGACGGTTGTGGATTTCTGCACCTTAAGGCCGGCGCCCGAGTAGGCACAAGCAGTCTGAGAAGGATATCCCAGTTGCTCAATCAGAGGCCTGATATTATTATTCACCCGCTTCGCGGGAACCTTGATACGAGGATAAGTAAACTGGATGCAGGAGAGTTCGATGCCATTATACTTGCTGCTGCAGGTATTCGAAGGCTTGGATGGGCAGAGAGGATCACGGAATATTTACCTGAAACAATAAGCCTTCCTGCGATTGGACAGGGGGCGTTGTGTATAGAGTGCAGGGAAGCGGACATTGGTACACGGGAGATGATAAGTCCGCTTGATCACCGCGAAACAAACATTTGCGTACGTGCCGAGCGGGCCTTCCTGATACGCCTCGATGGCGGATGTCAGGTTCCTATCGGAGCATATGCTGTAATGAGCGGTGATAATATTGTTATCGAAGGGTTTATTGCCTCTGTTGATGGACGGAGGATGGTAAGAGAGAAAAGGTCAGGGACTACGGATAACCCGGAAGAGGCAGGAACAGCCCTTGCAGAGAGCCTCCTGTTGCAGGGTGGCGAGGATATCTTGCGTGAAGTATATGGAGCTACTAAGTAAAATCTCGTGAGCATGAAGATTCCCACCCTCACCTGAGAGAATTCGAAGGGGTGGGGATGGGACTTAAGGTGTAACTAATATGCAACTAGCCGGTAAAAAAATTGTCATTACAAGGCCGTCAGATCAACAGGAGGAGTTTGCTGTCCTGCTCTCTTCTCTTGGCGCTGAGGCTGTCAGGTTTCCGGTGATAGCAATAGCGCCGCCTGATAGCTGGGAGGCTGCTGACAGGGCGATTGCGAATATTAATAAATATGATTGGATTATATTCACGAGCGTAAATGGTGTCATCTCTTTTGCCAACAGGCTGATTACACTGAACAAGGATGTAAGTGAAACATTAAAGGATTTAAAAATTTGCGCTATTGGCCTTAAGACAGCGGAGGTTGTAGAAGGATACGGGCTGGAGGTTGACTACATACCTGATGAGTTCCGTGCGGAGGCAGTGGCGGAAGGCTTTATGGAGATGGGAAGCCCGGGAAGACATGTGCTTTTACCAAGGGCGCAGGTTGGCCGGGAGTTATTACCGGGAGAACTCGCCAGAATGGGGATGAAGGTTGATGTTATCCCTGTTTACAAGACGGTACGTCCTGATGCAGATGCGCTGAAACTAAGGACGATGTTAAGAAACAGGGAAATAGATATAGTTACATTTACAAGCGGTTCTTGTGTAAAAAATTTCCTTGAAATCATCGGGCTGGATCAATATAAAATACTCCTGACAGGGGTCAGGATAGCCTGCATAAGCCCTGTAACATCAGACACTGTAAGGAAGTATGGCCTGAGCGTGGATATTATTCCGGACAGATATACAGTGGCTGATCTGGCAAGGGCAATAGCAAAGTATTATGCTACCCCACCCTCACCTTAATCCTCTCCCTGAGGGAGAGGAGATTACCCTCCCCTTCAAGGGGAGGGATAGGGTGGGGATGGGTTACGAAGGAGGTTTTTAGATGGCATTTCCCATAACCCGCCTCAGAAGAATGCGGGCCACTGAGACACTCAGACGGATGGTGAGGGAGACAAGGCTCTCTGTTGATGATCTCACCTACCCTCTCTTTGTAGTTCATGGCCGCAATGTTAAACGTGAGATTGGTTCCATGCCCGGTGTTTTTCAATTATCCGTGGACAATATTATTCGTGAGGCAAAAGAGGTGAGCTCTCTTGGAATACCTGCCGTGATCCTTTTTGGTATACCGGAACACAAGGATGAGAAAGGGTCAGAGGCATATGCTGACAGCGGGATTGTTCAGCAGGCGGTCAGGGCGATCAAAGACAACATACCTGACCTTATTGTGATTACTGACGTCTGCCTCTGCGAGTACACAAGTCATGGACATTGCGGTGTTGTGAAAGATGGAAAGGTGCTCAATGACCCTACTCTCGAATTGCTGGCTAAAGAGTCTGTATCGCATGTGAAGGCAGGGGCTGATATTGTCGCCCCATCGGATATGATGGATGGCCGGGTCTCAGCTATCAGGCAGGCCCTCGATAAGGAAGGATTTGAGAATATCCCTGTAATGTCTTATGGCGCCAAGTATGCATCGGCCTTTTACGGACCTTTCCGGGATGCGGCGGAATCAACCCCGCAGTTTGGCGACAGGAGGTCTTATCAGATGGACCCTGCCAATTCGAGAGAGGCGATGCAGGAGATCGCCCTTGATATTGAAGAGGGTGCTGATATTGTAATGGTTAAGCCTGCCCTGCCGTATCTTGATATAGTGTACAGGATAAAGGAGCGGTGGGACATACCTGTAGCGGCTTATAATGTCAGCGGGGAATATTCGCTGGTTAAGGCCGCGGGCCGGCTTGGATGGATAGATGAGTCCCGTGTGATGATGGAGACGTTAACTTCTATAAAACGTGCAGGCGCAGATATTATACTTACCTACTTTGCCAAAGATGCGGCCCTGGTTTTGCGGGAGGATAGATAGTTAATTGAATATCATCAGGGGCATTGCCGCTATTCCAAAAGGTCTCACCCATTCGGTCGTGACAATAGGAAATTTTGATGGGGTTCATCTTGGCCATCAGGAGCTCCTGAATAGGGTAATCAGGCGTGCCGCTGAAATAAATGGGGTCAGCGTTGTTATTACGTTTGAGCCTCACCCTGCCAAGGTATTAAGACCTGAGAGGGCGCCGCGTCAATTAATATCACTTCAGGAAAAGATAGAGCTGTTTCAGTCGTATGGTATTAATGTCGTTATCTGCGTTGAGTTTACACCGGAATTTGCCGGCACATCTCCGGATGAATTTGCAGAGGACCTTCTCTGCAAAAAGATCGGGGCCCGTATCATTATTGTCGGGGCAAACTATAAATTTGGAAAAGGCCAGTCAGGGGATATTGACTATCTGCGGCAAAAGGGAAAGATGCTTGGGTTTGAAGTAGAAGTGGCAGAGCCGGTTGAAGTCGGGGGTGTCAGGGTCAGCAGTTCAAGGATAAGGGAGCACCTTTCTAAAGGCGAGGTTGATACTGCGGCAGGTCTTTTAGGCAGATACTATTCAATAGATGGTGTTGTTATGCCCGGTCATCACCGCGGTATGCTGTTGGGCTACCCTACTGCAAACATCTATACTGTTGATGAGGCTATCCCGAAAAGCGGAATTTATGCAGTAAAGGTTTTACGGGGGCACATGATTTTAGAGGGTGCATGCTACATAGGCAATCAGCCAACATTTGCCGGAGAGAGGATTGGCATAGAGGTATATCTCTTTGACTTCAATGAACAACTCTACCATGAGCATCTGACGGTACAGTTTGTTAAAATGATAAGAGATGAAAAGAGGTTTGATAATAAGGAAGAGCTGGTACGGCAGATTAAGGATGATGTTTCCAAAGCTCAGGAAGTGTTAGGAGCAAAAGCCATTAGTAACAAACTGTCATCCTGAACTTGTTTCAGGATCTCAGACGAAGCAGGGTCAGGAGATCCCGAAACAAGTTCGGGATGACAAGAAGGCTGGATGACAGGTTTGAAGGGATCTTCGAGTGAAGACATTATTGATAAAAGTTCGGGATACAATTAAACACTACAAAATGCTTAAAAACGGCGACACCGTGCTCATCGCCGTCTCCTCCGGCCCTGACTCAGTTTGTCTCCTCCATGTCTTAAAACAATTACAGGATGAATATAGCCTCTCTCTTCATATAGCGCATCTCAATCATGGGTTCCGGGGTGAAGAGGCTGAGGGAGATGCTAAGTTTGTTCAGGATATGGGTGAGTCGCTTGGCATTCCTGTAATTGCAGAGTATTCAGATATCCCTGCCTATGCGAGGGAATGGCGCTTATCAAAACAGGAGGCGGCACGCGAGGTGCGCTACAGGTTCTTCAGTGCAGCAGCGGACAAGACAGGGGCCGACAGGATTGCCCTTGGTCATACGGCGGATGATCAGGCAGAGACATTCCTGATGCGGCTTCTCAGGGGATCAGGGTCTCATGGTCTTTCCGGCATCCCGCCTGTCAGGGAGAAGATAATCCGGCCGCTTATCGGGGTCTTCCGCGAAGAGATCAGGGAGTACTTATCAGAAAATGATATCCGTTACAGGATTGATTCATCAAACCTGACCCCTGTTTATCTGAGGAATAAGATCCGTCTGGAACTTATTCCCTTTCTTGCAAAGGAATATAATCCGAATATTATGGATACAATCATCAGGAGTTTAAATATATTGAGGGATGAGGATATATTTCTTGATAATTATGTTAGAAAAATATTCCGGAATATGGTAATAAATGAGTCGGAAGGCATGATACAGTTTGATGTAAAAAGGGTTAACTCATGCGAGGAACCTGTGAAAAGGAGACTGGTGCGCTATGCAGTGGAGTCTGTAAAGGGTTCTGAGGGCATTGCGCTCTCCTTTCAGCATGTAGAGGAGGCGCTCTGCCTTTTGCATAATGATAAGGCCGGGGAGATTGACCTTCCAGCCGGTGTTGTGGCAGAGAGAAGAGGAGATATATTCAGCATATATTTAAGGTCAGCGGTTACATCAACTCCTCCATATGCATATGCGGTAAGCGTGTCCGGAGATACGATTGTGCATGAGGCAGGAATGAAGATTAACGCAAAAATACTGAAGGAGGGATTGCCTGATAAGACAGAGACCGGCAGAGATACTGCATATTTTGATATCAGTAAATTCTCCGGGCCCCTGATTATCAGAAACCGCAGGGACGGCGATTTCTTTTGCCCGCAGGGTATGGGAGGAAAGAGGAAAAAAATAAAGGAATATTTTATTGATTTAAAAATATCCCGAAGAGAGAGGGAGAAGATACCGGTTCTAACCTCTCCTGAGGGTATTATGTGGGTTATCGGATACAGGGGTGATGAAAGATTCCGGGTGACTCCTTCGACGGAAAAGATACTTGAGGTGAAGGCTGTAAAAATTGCGGCGTAATTTGTAATTATAAAATCCCCTCTCCCTCAGGGAGAGGGTTAGGGTGAGGGTGGGTATACAGATTTAAAACAGAAAGGATGGAAAGAATGGAACGTATTTTCGGCAAACCGCTCATTACACAGAAGGCGATAGAAAAGAGGATCAAAGAGCTGGGGGCAAAGATCACTGCTGATTATGATGGAAAAGACCTGCTGATGATCTGTCTGCTAAAAGGGGCATACACCTTTTTTGCCGATCTCGTAAGAAACGTTCAATTGCCCGTTATGGTGGATTTCATGATGGTATCGAGCTACAAGGACCGGTCTTCTTCCTGTGGTCAGGTAAGTATTATTCAGGAATTAACCACTGCTATAGAAGGTAAAGACGTACTGCTTGTTGAGGATATTATTGATTCAGGACTGACGCTCGATTATATATACAAGGCGCTTCTGGCAAAAAACCCTGATTCACTAAAGCTGTGCGTCCTCCTTGACAAGGCTGAAAGAAGGAAGCATGAGGTTCCGATTGAATATCTCGGTTTTACTATTCCAAATAAGTTCATTATAGGTTACGGCCTTGACTATCAGGATAAATACAGGAACCTGCCGTACATTGCTATTCTGGATAAGAGTGAGGTTGACTAATATAGGTACAGGCACCCTTTACATCGTCAGCACTCCAATAGGCAATCTCGAAGATATTACGTTACGGGCATTGAAGGTCCTGGGGAGCGTCCGGATAATCGCCGCAGAAGACACCCGTCACACGCAGAAACTGCTGCACCACTACGATATACATACACAGCAGACCAGTTATCATGACCACAATAAGGAAGAAAAGTCTGCAGTACTTATAGCCAAATTAAAAGAGGGTCATGACATTGCCCTGGTTTCTGATGCCGGTACCCCCGGCATCTCAGACCCCGGATATTACCTCATCAACAGGGCGATAGATGAGAATATAAAGATTACTCCAATCCCCGGCCCCACTGCATCCATAGCTGCCCTGTCAATCTCAGGACTTCCAACAGACGCCTTTGTCTTTGAAGGCTTCCTGCCTGCCAAAAAAGCGGCACGCCGGAAGAGGCTTCAGGAGCTCTCATCAGAAAGGCGCACCATTATAATGTTTGAGACACCGAGGCGGGCATCTTCATCGCTTGAAGACATATCAGAGATTCTGGGTGACAGGCGGGTCGTCCTGACAAGGGAGCTTACCAAGATGTTTGAAGAGGTCATAAGAGACAAGGTGTCCAATGTCATGGAAAAGATTAAGGGAAGGAGCCTCAAGGGTGAGATCACCATCATTATAGAAGGCGCGCATGGAGAAATTATTACTGACACAGAAGACCTGAAGTCTTATCTTGAAAAGCTGATGAAGAAGGAAGGGCTGACTTTAAAGGATGCAGTCAGCAAGGCATCAAAAGACTTAAATCTTTCCAAAAATAAGGTGTACAAAGAGGCGCTGAAGATAAAGTAGGATGTTGCTCAGTAAAGTTGACACCTCCTCTCCTTTCTGCTAATCTTT
>Ga0209126_1000289_pt1 | contig 16924 bp, 22 predicted proteins | sample RifCSP19_1_FD_184024 | JGI IMG/M metagenome (GOLD analysis project Ga0209126, IMG submission 184024) | Soil microbial communities from Rifle, Colorado - Rifle CSP2_sed 19_1 (SPAdes) (version 2) | ecosystem: Environmental > Terrestrial > Deep subsurface > Rock core/Sediment | place: Rifle...
GGATGATCTTTCCGCCCGCTTAAGAAGGCTGATGAAAGAAGGGAACGTCTATCGGGTTCTTTTAAAGTCCCTTGAGCCTGAGGATGTCAGCGTCTTTATCCGGGAGGTCAAAAGGGTGGAAAAACTAACCGACGTGCCTTCGTTCTCGCCCGAAAAAGTTGAATATGTGTCTTTTACCCCGCCGGAGCTGGTCAGTAAAAAAGAAGACCTAGTCATGGAAACCCAGGAGGAAGAAGAAATCTAATACCTGCCAATAAAGCCCTTCCCCAGCTTTACCTGGGCATCAAAATTTCCCGAAGGTTCTCCTTTTACCTTTTGGCAGGAAAAGACCGCTGAAATAAGCTCGACCAGTCTTTTGTCCTTGCCAGCGACCTGGCAGTCTGTATCTTCCTGCTCTACCTTGGACAGCGATGAAACCTTGGCACCGATCATCTCTATGGTCTTGCCTACCTCTTGGGCAACCCTAGAACCTCCGCTCGCGTCTTTAATCTCAACCCTTAAGTTTTTCTGGGAAACACCGCTGTCGGCAAAATAAATAATCAGCTTTTCCAGGCCTGCCCCTGTCGGAATGTAGCCTTCTTCTCCGTCGGTGAGTCTGGCCTTTTTAAGATAATTTCCTTGTCTTAAATCCAAATCCGTTCTTTTTGGATTTTTGACCGACAGAGCAAATATCCCGAGTTTTATCTTGTCCCCAACTTTAAGATTTGTCTTGAAGGGCAAAACCATTGCCCTGACAATCCCCAAAAAATCTCCCTGGGAAAAAGCCAGGGCAGGCGCATCCCCCCAGGCAACGATTGGAAGATAGAAATTTTTAACAACCGTTTCCCTTAAGAGGGCCCCCGAGAGCTTCTCGTTTAATCCTAACTGCCAAATACTCTTGGCCCTCCAGCTTCCTAATTGTCTGGAGACGTTGAGCTGGGTTGAGGCCGGAATAAAGATGTTGGTGACGGAGGCGGTTTGGGGGTCAAAAGAAGAAACGATTATATCCCCTTCCTTGGTGTTTGTAGCCAGAGTTAGTTTTGATTTGGCGTCCCAAAAGCGTGTTTGAAATGAAAGAAAAAAGAAAGCTCCAGCAATCAAGACAACGGCAAGAATAATTCTGATAAACGGATTTCCGCCGGGTCTTTTTCCCCGCAAGCGGTCACCCCGTCGATGCGACCTGTTTTTTCTTTGGGCAGGACTCATTTATTTTTATGTCTTGGAACGGGATAGTCTTAAATTCTTGATTCGCTCATTAATCTCTTCCTTGGATCTGCCCATCGAGGAAAATATGCCGCGGGTTATGGCCACGGCCGCTTCGAACTCGGGCTGGATGACTTTATCCACCCGCAAAAGCCTCAACTTGTCAAAATCTTCATCCAGATGGGCCCGGGAGATTATCTTTACCCCCGGAGAGATGGTTTGAACGTGGGCTATGAGCTCCTCCTGGGCAACTGAGTCAGGAATTGCCAAAACGATAGCTTTGGCCCGGGCAATACCCGCGGCTTCCAAAACCTCAGGTTCGGTCGGGTCGCCGTAGATTACTTCCCTACCCTGGCCTTTAAGTTCATTGACAATTTTTTGATTATACTCAATCACCACAAAAGGAATCTGGGCCGAGTCCAGGGCTTTGCCCACCCAGCCCCCCACCCTTCCGAAACCGCAGATAATGATGTGGCTCTCGAGGCCTTCGGGTTTGGCAAAGCTTTTTTTGTCCCAGCCCAAAAGAAACTTGTTAAACCACGGCCAACCGGAAGATGCATCCCTTATCCACCTCCAAAAAGGCAAAATGCTTTTGAACAAGAATGGCGTTGCCAAGAGGGTCAAAAGGGCCGTGGCTATGCCAATTGAGGTGGTTTCGGGTTTTAAAACCCCCAGAATGGCAGCCTGGGAGAAAATTATGAAGGCGAATTCTCCAATTTGGGCCAGGCCAAAGCTGGCTGCAACAGCGGTCTTGCCGTGATAGCCCAAAATTAAAGACACCAGAAAAACGACAACAAATTTAACCACCAAAACCAGGGCAGCCAGAGCCAGAATCAGCCAGAAATGGGAAAAGATAACTTGGGTGGTAACCAAAAATCCCATGGTCACAAAAAACAAAGCCACAAAAAGATCCCTTAGGGGGCGGGTCTCAGCAAATACGGCATGATTTTCTTGGCTTTCCGAAATAACCACCCCTGCCAAAAACGCCCCCAGAGCCGGCGAGATGCCAAAAAGAGAGGTAACACCCGCGGTTCCCAGAGCCAGGGCAACTGCGGATAAAACCAAGAGCTCCCGGGAATTGGCAGCGGCAATTTTATGAATCAAAAAGGGCGCAACTATTCTTCCCGCCGCAACCGAAACCCCAACAACGGCTGCCGCCCCCAAAAGGGCTTTGCCCGCAGGAAGTATAATCCCCCCTCCTCCGCTTTTGGCCAAGGCGGAAAGGACGACCATCATCGGAATTACCGCCAGGTCCTGAACCAAAAGCCAGCCGATCATTACCTCGCCGTGGACGGTATCGGTCTCTCCCTTATCCGCCAAAATCTTAACCACAACGGCCGTTGAGGAAAGAGAAAAACCCAAAGAAAGAATCAGGGCCGGCAAAGGCGCAACCCCAAAAAGTCCGAGCAGGACGTAGCTTAAGAAGGTCACCAAAACAATCTGGACCGAGGCTCCCAGTAAAGCCACCCTCAGAACCCTGCCCAAGCGGCTTAGGGAAACTTCAAGGCCGATGGAAAAAAGAAGAAGTATTGCCCCGATCTCGGCCAATTTTTCAATCCCCGAGCCCGTAATCGGAAATATGCTTCCGAAAACTACTCCTGCGACAATATAGCCCAAAAGGGGCTGGAACTTAAGAAGCCTTACGGCAAGCCCGCCCGAGAGAGCCGCCACCAAAACCAAAAAAAGATTTCGGAAAAAGGCAGGTTCCATTAGATTAAGTTTAGGGAAGAATGTTAAGCGTGTAAAGAGGCTGTGAAATTCTTAAGGTAACGGAGCAAGAGCCTTTAAAACTCCCGCCAAATCAGGGGGTAAATCCGATTCAAAACTCACTATTTCATCCTTGGCAGGGTGTTTGAATCTAATGGCCCCGGCGTGCAAAAAAAGTCTCGGGCACCAGGCTCTATCGCTTCTTGCCGTCTTCCTGCCTGCATAAAATTCATCCGCGACAACCGGATGCCCCAGGTATTTTAAGTGGATCCTTATCTGGTGGGTTCTGCCTGTTTTCGGCTTCACCTCAAGGAGCGAGTATTCGTCCCCTCCCCGTTTGAAATAGCCCACGAGCTGATATGAACTTACGGAGGGCCTTCCTCCCGGCAAAACCCCAAACCTGTCTCTTCTCCAGGGAAGTCTTCCCACCGGGACTTCTATCTCCCCTTCTTTGGGCTCAACCCTTCCGTGGACCAGGGTGGTATAAGTTTTCTCAACTTGCCTTTCCTTAAACTGGGCCTGGAGCTTTTCGAAGGCTTCTTTGGTCTTGGCGATAAGTAAAATTCCGCTTGTCTCTTTATCCAGCCTATGAACTATCCCCGACCTTCTCTCGTCATCTTTGGCCAAAGGAAAATCAAGACCCTTAAGCCATTCTTGAATAACCATTTGGCCTTTTGTCGTTTGGGCCGAATTAACAATCCAGCCGGAGGGCTTGTCCAAAACAAGAAGCTGGGAATCTTCGAAGATTACCTTAGGCTCCATACCTACTTTCCTTCTCTTTTGAGGGCATCCTGGGCACAAAGAGTGGTTTCCGGATAGACCATCAGCCTATCGGTATCAATCATCTTGCCGCAATCCTCGCAAATTCCATATCTGCCTATCCTGAGCATGGTAATTGCCTTTCTGGTTTGAATTATATTTCTTTGAAGCTGCTGCCTTATGGCCGAGGCTCTGGCGTGCCCGAATTGCTCGGCCGCCTCGGTATCGGGAGAGGCATTATCGATAATTCTGTCCGTATCTTTAAACGGGTCCTCCTTTTCAATTACCTTTTTTCTTTTTTTGAGATTTACCAACCTCTGGCGCAAAAACAACCCGACGGGTGCAAGAACACTTGCGGGGAAACGGATCTGGACATCAGCTTTTTTGTTAGTCTTTTTTGTCATATTGTTCGGCGGGCCAAATTAAACGTTAAAAGAAAAAAGGCAAATGCGACAACTGCCGAGAGTATAGCATCTTGCCTACCCGTAAAGGATATCACAAAGGGGAAAAAGGGGGCAAATCCTGCTCTTAGTAGGAAAAAGAGGGCCAGGGTGGTTAGACCCGAAAATCCTACCCTACCCGATCTATACCAGGCAAAATTTTTGTAATGGCTATCCAAAAAAGCAAATAAGGTAACCAGGCAGGTTATGGCGAAAAAGGCCAAAAAGGACGGCAAAGAAGAATTTATTATGGAATCCCCCAAGAAGTATATTCCCAGCCAAGGCAGAAACCCCAAGGTTCCCGCTTCCATAACCTCAAATATCCTCAGCTTGTACCTTAGTACTCCAATTAGAAGACCCAAAGATGCGCCCGAAAATGCCCCCCAAAACCAAAAAGCGGGAATAAACTTTTTGCTAAGCAAAAGCCCCAGGCTAGTTCCCAAAAGCATAAAAACCGAAGTCGTAAAAACTATCTCTGAAGGATAATCTTCTTTGAGCCGCCTCCAAAAAAGAAACAGGAAAATCAAGATTCCTGCCAGAGTAATTATAATATTCGCCAACATAAGACCATTCAATTATACCAGTGTGAAAATCTTTTGAAAGAATTGACATAGTTTGTTGTTAAAGTTAAGATTATTCTTACCGTGCTGGAAACGCCTCACGTAATCGTGGGGGCGGCGATTGCAACCAAAGTGGTCAATCCTGCCCTGGCAATACCACTAGCCTTTGCTAGCCACTTTATTTTGGAAAAGGTTCCCCACTGGAATCCCCACCTCAATACAGAAACCGAAAAATTCGGAAAACCTACCAAGAAAAGCACTTATATCGTCATTGCCGATGCTTCATTGGCCCTCTTCTCCGGAACCTATATCGCCTACCGGGCCCTTCCCAACTGGGGTCTTTTTGCAACTATAATTGCGGCCTCGTTTGCCTCTGTCCTTCCGGACCTTATAGAAGGTCCTTACTTTTTCTTGAAGGCCAGAAACGAAACAATCAAACGTTGGATTCGTTTTCAGAAGTCCCTGCAGGTGGATACCTCGGTGGTTCCGGGGCTTTTGACCCAGGCAATAACCATTGCCGCCGCGATTTGGTGGATAGTTTAGCCGAAGGCGTTATTCCTTAGCCCTCTCAACGTAAGCCCCCGTTCTGGTGTCGACTTTGATTTTGTCCCCTAGATTAATAAAAAGCGGCACTTTTATCTTCATCCCGTTCTCCAGGGTTGCGGGTTTATAGATATTGGTGGCCGAATTTCCCTTGACCCCCGGATCGCACTCGGAAACCATCAGGGTTATTTTCGGAGGAAGCTCGAAACTTAACGGGCGTTCATCCCAGAAAAAAATATCGATGGATTCTCCCTCCTTAATAAAATTAATAGAATCCCCGAGTACTGACAGTGGAATTTCCGTCTGCTCGTAAGTTTTGGTGTCAACGAAAACGCAGGAGGAGGCAGTCCTGTAAAGAAATTGCAGTTTTTTCTTGTAAGTATTGACCTCATCCACCTTGACGTCCGAGCTGAAAGTTTTTTCCTCCGTACCTCCGGATTCAAGGTTACGGACAGTCACGCGAACGGTAGCCCCACCCCTGCCTACCTTGATGTGTTCGTATTTGACTACCTGGTAGGGTTTTGACTGGTGTAGAAAAGTCGCTCCGGCTTTAAGATCGGTTGCTGCAATCATCTGTGCGTATTTTAGCCGATTTTATGCTAAAATTGAAGCTTGTAAGCCGAGGTGGCGGAATGGCAGACGCGCAGGTCTCAAAAACCTGTGGGGGTAAAACCCCATGAAGGTTCGACTCCTTTCCTCGGCACTTCCAATAAATACCTATAGTATTGACAAAACAGTCTCCTCAATGCTATACTTCGCCAGTTCCGTAGCACGTTTCTATATCAACTAGAGCAATCATCGCCATCCATTCGCGGATCTAACTCAGGGCTAAGGCCCAAGGAGGAAAGATGTTGTTCTACAGGATCATCTGGACACTAATTCTGGTCGTGCTTGGCATGAACTTTGTGTCCCGGGCGACAATCCTAAAGCAATGGGGATGGAATCTCTGTTCATTCCTTTGCTTCTCGGGAGCCTTCCTCGGTATGGCCAACATCCTGACCGGGGGCGGGATCGCAACCAGAATCGAATGGTGGTGGACCGCCTTGCTATTGGCAGCCGCCATGGCCGCCGGGGGTCTCACGATGAGACTGCTCACCAAGCGAGCCTAAACAGCCCGACAGCAGGCAAACCAGATCGTGCAATCGGAAAGCACCCATTGCTTCTCAAAGTTGAGAATAGCGTGGGTGCTTTTTCGTTTTGGGAACCAACCTCACTACTTTTCTCTTTTGGTTTCTCTGCCGTAGAACTTGATTCTGTCCCCCTTGAAGAAAAGCTTAAGGCTTTTTAGAGGACCGTTTCTGTGTTTGGCTATATCTAGGTTAATATTTTCCATATTATCTTCCTCTTCCCTCCAGATAAACATAACCACGTCCGCATCCTGCTCGATAGAGCCTGACTCTCTAAGATCCGCAAGTTGGGGTTTTTTCTGTCCTCCTCTTTGCTCAACGGCCCTAGATAGCTGCGAGATTGTCAAAATAGGAATCTTTAACTCGCGGGCTAAATTCTTTAGTCCCTGGGAAATTTCCGAAACCTCTTGAACTCTGTTTTCCAACTGCCTACTCCTTGCAAGCTGAAGATAGTCAACAACCAAAAGGTCTATTCCGGCTTCAACCTGGAGTCTTCTGGCCTTGGTTCTCATCTCCAAAATCGAAAGGGCCGGAGTGTCGTCGATGTAAAGAGGGGCCTCGGCAAGCTCCCCCATTGCGTTTGATAGCTTGGTAAAATCATCCTCCGTTAATTTTCCGGTTTTGAGTCTCCAGGCGTCAATGTCGGCTTGGGCCACCAAAAGTCTGTCCACCAACTCCTCCTTGCTCATTTCCAAAGAGAAAAACCCAACCGGCCTTTTATATTTAACGGCCACGTTTTGGGCAATGTTTAGGGCCAAAGAGGTTTTTCCTATTCCAGGTCTTGCTGCCAAAATCAAAAGGTTACTTTTTTGCATCCCCGCCAGGGTATCGTCCAAATCCTTAAAACCGGTAGGTACTCCCCTTAAGCCTTCGGCCTGTTTGTGCAGCTCATCCAGCCTGTCGAAGCTTTCCGCCAGGGCATCCTTAACCGCCATGAAACTTTGTTTAAGATGCCTTTGGGTTAGGGAAAATACTTCCGACTCTGCCTTATCCAGAAGCTCATTGGCCGCCAAACCCTCATCTAGAGATAAATCCAAAAGACGACTGGCTGCGGTCATTAGGGAGCGCTTGGTTGCCGAATCCTTAACGATTCGGCCGTAGTGTTCAACGTGGGCGGCGGTCGGAACCTTGTTGGTCAGTTCAGCCAGATAACCCGCTCCCCCAACTTTTTTTAGTACCTTTCTTTTTTTAAGCTTCTCGGCAACGGTTAAAACATCAATCGGGGTTCTGTCCTCGTAAAGTTCAAGACAGCACTCATAAATGGCTCTGTGCCTTTCGTCGTAAAAGTCCGTGGGGTCCAAAAACTCGGCAACAGCAATGATTGCGTCGCGGTCCAAAAGAAGTGCCCCAAGAACGCTTTCTTCGGCATCGGCAGAGTGAGGTGGTATGCGAACTGTAATCTGCTGAGCCATTTTGACTTTACCTTTCTAGCAAGATAAAGGGGTCCTGTAAAGGGGAAAAATCACCCGAAATTTACTTTTTTTCCAAAACAACCACTTTTGTATCTTCCCCGAGCTCTTCTTTTTTAACGGAAAGCTTGGGTAGCGTCTCGGCTCTTAAACCTACCTCTTTTAAGAATTCCTCAACTGGAGCCAGTTTCCCAAAACCACTTTCGGATATCCCTGCCAATTTATAATGCATGGGGATTACAATAGTCGGCTCTATTTCCTGGACAACGCCGGTCGCCCCGTCGGGGCCAATGGTGTACTCCCCGCCTACGGGAACCATGAGAATGTCGATGTGGCCGATGTCCTCAACGAGTCCTTCCGAAAGTTTATGGCCCAGATCTCCCAAGTGGGCAATCCTTAGTCCGTCAATCTCAAAAACGTAAATGGTGTTTTTGCCCCTTAGGGAACCCCCTTTATCGTCGTGGGCCGAGGCAAACCCCAATATGGAAACCCCCATTATCTCGTATTCCCCAGGGCCCCGAACGACCTTCTTTGCCCCCCCGACCAATTCAACCTGGTTATGATCTTTATGTTCGTGGGAGACGGTAACTATATCCGCCTCAACCCCCGAGTATTTAAGGCCTACCATTTTGGGATCAAACGGGTCAGTTACTACACTTGCAGTCCTACCTTTGATGCGAAACGAAGAATGGCCCAAGAAGGTTATATCCATATCTACTCTAGCATCCTAACAAAACGGGCTTTTGTTGACAAGGGCTTTCTCTTTGACAAAGCTTTGTGCTTAGAATATATTAAGAATCTCGTATGAGGAAAGAAGTTATTTTCGCAATTGCCGCCGGAGGAGTCTTGGGTCTTATCATCGCATTTGGAGTCTGGCGGGCAAATGTTGCATTTTCCCCTTCCAACCGTAGCGCCTCCAAAACTCAAGCCTCCCCCACCCCAAAACCTGAATTTGCAATCACTCTGGCCAAAGCATCCGACGGTGATATCCTAACCGAGAGTTCTGTTACCCTTTCGGGGATTACCAAATCCAACACTTTTGTCATGGTTTCAGGTGAGGATGAGGATGTTTATGTTAGGGCTGACGCAAAAGGAAGTTTCGAGGCAACTATCGATCTTTCTGGGGGAACCAACCAGATAGTTTTAACCGCGTTTGACGAAAAAGGCAGTGAAACTTCCATGAGACTTCTTTTGGTTTACTCCTCCGAATTCGAAAAATACATCCAAGACAACCAAAGTTCCCAGGAGTCCACCGATACTGCAACTGATTCGGTTCGGGGCAGAGTCGAGCAAAAGGTAAAAGAGGCTCTTTCCTCTCCCAAGGCCTTTTTGGGAACCGTAACCGACATTTCCGAAGGAACTCTGCAAATCAAAACAGCGGAAGGGGAAATCAAACAGCTTTCAATCGCCAGCGACATTTCCGTAATCAAAACAGGCAAAACCAACAAAGAGGTAAAACTAACCGATGTTGCTATTGGAGACTTTATCATAGCAATGGGCTTTAAAAACGGAAACGGGGTTTTGGATACCAAAAGAATCCTCATCTCCTCTCCCCTTCCCGAAGTGACCCGTAGAGCCGTATTTGCCAAGGTATTCAAAAACAACAAAAAGGACATTCTGACTCAGATGGTCAAAACCGATGAAGACCAAAAGATAGTTCCTGCTAAAGATGCATTGATATTCTTGTCTTCGCAAGAAAAAAATACCAAGATTAAATTTACAGACTTAAAAGAGAACGATCTAATTTTGGGCTCGGGTGAATTTTCAGACAGCACTTTTGAAGCAAGAACAATCTTCGTTGTGGCCAGGCCCTAAGGTTGACAAATTTATTCGATTAAAGTAGGATAAATCACAATTATCCAGCCGCGAGGCTGGTTTTTTGTTTTCAGAAAGGATACTATTAAATAGCCATGAAAAAGGGTCCAGTAACACCCAAAGGTTTTAGAGACATTGAGCCGAATTTAGCCAAAAAGCGCCGCGAGGCAGTTGCCAAAATTAGCGACGTTCTTGAGGAGTTCGGCTTTGTTCCGTTGGAAACCCCAACCATAGAGTTTGCAGAGACTCTTCTGGGTAAATACGGGGAGGAAGAAAAACTTATTTATAAGTTTACGGACAGGGGCGGAAGAGACCTTGCCTTAAGATACGATCTGACCGTTCCTCTGGCCCGCTTCATTGCCAATAATTTAGGGGTAATCGAAAAAGGGCCTTTCAGGCGCTATCAAACTGGGCAGGTTTTCCGTGGAGAAAATCCGCAAGCCGGAAGGTACCGGGAATTCACCCAGTTTGATTTCGATAGCGTCGGCTCCGCGTCTTTGGAAGAAGATGCCAAAGTAATTGCCGCAATTATTTCCTCCGCCCGCAAGGTTGGACTAAATGAGGCGCAGTTGGCCATAAACGACAGAAAAAATTTCGAAGGTTTGCCGATTGAGGATGTTCGGGCAATCGATAAAATCTATAAAGTCGGGAAAGAAAATACCAAAAAAGAGCTTCTGGATTTTGTCGAAAAGACAAAGCCGACCGAGGACTTGACAAAAATTTTTGAAATTCTTGAGAAAACTTATTCTCTGGCGGAAGGTAAAGATTTCTTTTTCGACCCCACCCTTGCCCGAGGCCTTGATTATTATACCGGGGTTATATTTGAACTTAAACCTACTGGAAAATCCGAAGAATTAACAATCGGCGGCGGCGGAAGATACGATAACTTGATAGGAATGTTTGCCGGCAAAGATATTCCTGCCGTTGGGTTTTCTTTCGGACTGGACAGACTCATCGAGCTTTTGTAGTTTTTTTATGAATCCCTACCGCCTGCACGCATATTCCCTCCTTCTCCTTGTTTCCATCATTTGGGGTATCGCGGGGGTAGTCATTAAATATACCCTTGGGGCATTCCCACCGCTTGTTTTTCTGACTTACCGATTTGGAATTGCAAGTATCGCCGCCATACTTTGCTTTTTTATTTTCGGCTTTAAAATTCCCAAGGATAAAAATGTTCTTTTGATTTCTGCTTTCTATGGTTTCCTAACTTCAACCGTTGCTCTGGGACTTTTATTCTTCGGAACCGATGAAACAACCGCAATCGATGCAAATCTAATTTCTGCAACCGCCCCCATCACAATTGTCGCGGCAGGGGCAATTTTTCTTAGGGAACACATCACGGCAAGGGAGAAAATGGGAATTACAATCGCTTTTTTGGGAACCATGATTATAATTCTGGAGCCAGTTATCAGAAACGGTACCAGTTTTACGGGGCTGGGAGGGAACCTTCTTGTTTTTGCCTCGGTTATCGTGGGAACGGCAACTGCGGTCTTGGCAAAAATTTTATTAAGAAAAGAGGTCGACCCCCTTTTTGCAACCAGCATCTCCTTTATTGTGGGTTTTTTAACCACCGCCCCAGTGGCCCTTCTTGTCCATAAACCATCGGAAATCATGGAACTTATCAGCTCTTCCCCCCTTTCGTATCACCTGGGTGTTTTTTATATGGCCCTCATATCCGGCTCTTTGGCTTATACCCTTTGGCATAAAGCCCAAAAGACAATCGAAATCGGAGAGGTCGGACTTTTCGCCTATCTTTATCCAGTCTTCGGCACTCCCCTGGCAGTTGTCTGGTTAAAGGAAAAAATAACTACTCCTTTTATCATCGGAGCCGTTATTATCGCCCTCGGAGTTATAATTGCCGAATACAAAAAAAGGCGGTATAATTGACGAGTTATGAAAGCTCAAATCCATCCGACTTGGTATCCTGGGGCAAAAGTTACTTGCGCCTGCGGTAACACATTTAGCGTCGGGGCAACAGTTCCCGAAATCAAAGTTGAAGTATGCTACAACTGTCACCCTTTCTATACCGGACAAATGAAATACCTTGATACGGCCGGCCGCGTCGAGGCATTCAAGGCCAGACAGGCCGGAGCTAGCGAAATCTTAGTCTCCAAAAAGGAAAAGCGCAAACTAAAGCGCCTGAAAAAAATTGAGGAAGAACTTGAAAGACCGGATACTCTGGAAGCTCTTCGGGGCAAGAAGCACTAATTTTCCTATATGAACGACAATCTTCAGACTCTTTATTTGGAAGTTCGTGGCGCAACCGGAGGCGACGAGGCCAAAATCTGGGGAACGGACCTTCTTCGAATGTACCTTCGCTACGCCTCAAGAAGGGGCTGGAAATCCGCCTGGATTGATACCAATGTCATAAAAATATCAGGAGACGGGACTATGGATGCTCTCAAAAATGAATCCGGAGTCCATAGGGTTCAAAGAATTCCGGCAACAGAGCGCAGGGGCAGAATTCACACCTCAACCGCAACGGTAGTGGTTCTTCCTGAAATAAAAGAGTCTGAAGTCCAAATAAATCCGAGTGAAATTCAGATTGAATTTTTTAGGGCCTCATCCCAGGGCGGACAAAATGTGCAAAAGGTCTCAACGGCGGTCAGAATTAAACATGTTCCTTCAGGAATAGTAGTTTCTGCTCAGCAAGAACGCTTCCAGGAACAAAACAGAAAAATCGCAATGGAGCTCCTTCGGGCAAAGCTTTGGGAGCGCCAGGAAGAAGAAAAATTAAGAACCATTGCCGGTTATCGTTCCGTCATTGGGCGCGGCATGAGAGCCGAAAAAATAAGAACCTACAACTTCCCCCAAGACAGGGTCACGGACCACAGAATAAAAAAGTCTTGGGGAAATCTGGAAAGTATTATGGACGGAGAGCTTTCAAAAATAGTTGAACAAACCAGAAATCTCACTTAATTACTCCCGAAAGAAAACGGGCAAGCGCCTTTTTCTGGAAATCTCTGTCTACATTTACCGACCTATTCATCCCTCCAGAGTCTAAACCAAACGCCTCTATCCTTTCTTGCACATCCGGCCAATCATCTATTATTTCGCATCGATAGCTATTAATTGTTGGGGTCAATATAATCGCAGAGTCGTAATCACCGATATACTCATTTTCAAAATCTCCTTCATCGAATTCCCTAACAATCTGGGTACCGAAAAGACCAATCTGTCGAGTACTGGGGAGTACACCACACTGGCTCAGAGATATTTGACCCTCACGCAGATTCCAATCTAATAATTCCCGTTCAGACAGGAAACCTATTCTACCAACTGGACGCGGCGGGTTGGCACTATCTCCGGTTCTAAAATAGGAAAGCTCGAAAGGTTCCTTTCCTAGAGTTAGCCTAAAACCAAGGTCCCTGCCCTGAATGCAAGTTTCCCACTTGGCCCATTCGAAGGAATTAAGTATGGCTTGTCTGAGCCCATCTACACCCAGGATTCTTTCTAAAACGGCTGACAACTGGGCCAATTCCACTGCCTGCAAATTCTCGAGATGGCGGCCTTTGTCTGTTCTTTGGAGAATATCCGCCACACTTTCCCTATCCAATGCAGAGCCGTACAATTCTACGGACCGGTTAAAAGCTCTGGCTTTTTTCAAGCGTTCCGACATTGGCAAATAATAGCCTTGAAGGGGAGGAATATCAATATCCTACTGAGAAAACTCGGAGAGGGTTACGTTAAGTTTTGTCGTTTGGCTGTCCCTCCAAATTTCCAATTCAACCGCATCGGTTCTATGATGACATTCTTCTTTACTGAAGAGAAAGTAACTGATTTCAGTACAGCTGTAAAATCTGATACTAAGCTTTACGGCAAATATTTTCATGAGATGTTGAACCGTGGAATTTATTTACCGCCAGCTCAGTTTGAAGCTATGTTTGTTTCTACATCTCACACCAAAGAGGATTTAGATAAAACAATAAGAGCAAGTCAAGAAGCGTTAAAAGCAATTTGTCTTTAACATCGTTTAGTAGACTTGTAATTTTTTCACTAAAAATTGCATGATTAGAATTTTTCAACGATCAAATATGCAAAACAATAACGTACAAAATGAAAGTGTATTTTTCCATTGGGTATGATTTTCTTACTGCTTGTTTAAATTGTTTGCTAATTGTTTCTTAGTATCTTACTCTTTATTGAATACGATAAAATACAGTTTTACTTATCTGATAATAAGAATTATCCTTTTATTTCTTTTCTCTCACCAATTTTGAAATTGATGTGTATTTATAAAACCCAACTGTATCTGGATCTATAGTTGTTACCGATGAAATTGGTAGGCTGTCGGCAATTATCTCCCGCAATATAAGTCCCGCTTTTAGATCTACGTAATCATTGAACTCAAAATTTGACCAGTTCCAATTCGTTTCAAGTTTGTAACAATTATAGCTTCCGCTATTAGTATTTACGATTTCCTTTTTTTGAATAAATCTTTCTTTAAAGAACGGAAAGGTAAATTCAATCCATCGAGCACCAATTGTTAATGGATATGTCAAAACTTTTCTTGTAGGAGTGTAATATTGAATCGTATCTGTTAGTTGATAAAGTGAATTAGCTTCATCGAAAGAACCAGGGAAAGTTCCAATTGTTTTTATAAGGTGTTTAAGTCGTTCGAAAGTCATTACACTAGTTTTTGGCAATACTAGCTGTGATGCACCTGGATTCGAATAAGCGATTACATATAAACCTGAGTCCAGATTCATATACCACATCTTGTTAATATTTTGCGGTGTGCTTTCGTCAAAACATTTAAATGCTACTAAATTGGTATATGATCCAATCGTGTCTCTTTCCTGAATAATTCTAATGATAGTGTTTCCTAAATTTTCAAATGATGTGCTATCAATATGCCCTGTTGAATCATAAAATTCAAACTTCTAAATAGTATTATACTCCCACTCATGACCTGTTTTAGCAGGATATTTTTGGGATGAAGTTAAATCTCCAATATTAACTAGCTGTTCGCAGCTGTTAAAAAGAAGTAGAATGGATGAAATGATATTTATTCTGTGAATCACTTTCCCTTTTTATATTGATCAGTCGCCTTACGCACAATGACGATTGGAATTCGTAAACAAACCCAGTTTCTAAACGAACGAATAAAGCATTGCAAAGAAACTGGGTTTGTAATCTTAACATTGCGTAAGATTGTTAGTCAAAATTATAAAAATCCCCTAAAGCAAGAAAGGTATTTTTCTTCTTATATTTGATCATAAAAAAAAGATCATCATGAAACGATTTGAAAAACATGTTTTCATTTGTGAAAATAAAAGACCACCTGAAAATCCCAAAGGTTGCTGCTTCGACAAAGGAAGTTCTGAAATCCGAGAGTTATTTAAAAAGCGGCTGCATGAACTTGGCATAAAATCAAAAATTAGAGCAAATTCGTCCGGCTGTCTTGATGCATGTGAGTTTGGACCGACGGTTGTTGTTTATCCCGAACAAATTTGGTACGGTGGAGTAAAGACTGATGATGTTGAAGAAATAATTCAGAGTCATCTAATTGGCAATAAACCGGTACAAAGATTAATGATAAATCATCCTAACTATAACAAAGATGTCGAAGTCTGAAAAAGATAGAACAAAGAAAATTTTTAAACTTCTCAAGAATGAATATCCCGAAGTAGAGATTGCACTTGAGTTTTATAATCCTTTTCAACTTTTAATTGCAACAATTTTGTCTGCTCAGTGCACGGATGAAAGGGTGAATGTTGTTACAAAAGATCTCTTCAAAAAATATAAATCTCCAAAAGATTTTTTTAATGTAAGTAACGAAGAATTAGAGAAGGATATTTTCTCTACTGGATTTTATCACCAAAAAGCTAAGAGTATTAAAGCTTGCTGCAAAGAATTAATTGATAAGCATAATGGAGAAATACCCGCTGATTTTGAAGCTTTAATTCAGCTTCCCGGTGTTGGAAGAAAAACTGCATCGGTTATTGCAGGTAATGCTTTTGGAATTCCCGCGATTGCAGTTGATACCCATGTAAAAAGATTATCCAATTTACTTGGGTTTATTAAATCCGAAGATCCGGAAAAAATTGAATTTCGTTTGAAAGAATTATTACCTGAGAAAGATTGGGTCGCTTCTTCTCATTTATTGGCAACGCATGGAAGAAAAATTTGTGTTGCTCGAAAACCTAAATGCTTGGAGTGCGTTTTGGGTGATTTGTGCCCAAGTTTCGAACCAGCAGAATAATTAAAAATTTCCGCCAAACTTGCCTGACGGCAGGCAGGGGCGGATCAGCCTCTGGTTGACAAAATTAAAAATTCAAAAGTGGAAAAAAGTAATGGATAGTATTGAAAGAGATCGTAACTCTTGTTTATCACTCTTAAAGGAATACACAAAGAGTGAAAGCTTATTAAAACATGCTTTTGCTGTCGAATCTTGTGTCAGGGCATATGCAAAAAAGTTTAATGAGGATGAATTGTTTTGGGGTAATGTGGCTTTGCTTCACGATTTTGATTATGAAATGTTTCCCACTGCCGAAGAACATCCTTTTAAGGGTTCGGAAATATTAAGAGAAAAAGGATTTGGTGAGGAATTTCGAAATGCAATTCTATCTCATGCAGATTATTCAGGTGTACCACGAGAAAGTTTACTTCAAAAAGTACTTTTTGCTTGCGATGAGCTTGCGGGATTTATCACAGCAGTAACTTATGTTCGCCCCAGTAAATCAATTGATGAAGTTGAGGTAAATTCCGTTAAAAAGAAAATGAAGGACAAAGCGTTTGCAAAAAATGTCAGCCGTGAAGATATAAACAAAGGAGCTGAGCTTTTGAATATTCCTTTGGAAGAGCATATTCAACTCTGCATTAACGCTATGAAAGAAAATAAAACTGAATTAGGACTGTGATTATTCGTGAGACAAATCATCGAATCATATCTGTCCAAAATAAAGTTCGAATTTTATTAGTATAAAATATTTTTATCCACCTATAGCGGATTGAATTCAAAAGAAATAAGCTGAGAAGGTTATTTTTCTTATGGTCATTTGTTTTACTAAGGTTAAAATAATGCTTACTAACTTAGTCAATCACTAAACCGGCAACCTTAGTAACATAAAATAAGATAGACATTTCAACCTTATCACATTATTTCATAAAAACACTTTTGGCTGCTATCGAACAGTCATTTCTAAGCGTAAGGAGATTTTTCATCTAAAACGAATTGAGAAGAATGTAATAAGATGGGAATTAAAACCAGCAAAAGTTAAAATGATGTTAGTTTAGGTAATTAGAAGGACTTATTTTCTATTTCATATTTATTTTGGACGACAGTGATTAAATTATTAAGTCACCTTACGCAAAAGTGAAGAATACAAACCCAGTTCCTAATGCATCTTCCTAAAAATCAAAGGAACTGGGTTTGTTTG
>Ga0209126_1000290_pt1 | contig 16919 bp, 10 predicted proteins | sample RifCSP19_1_FD_184024 | JGI IMG/M metagenome (GOLD analysis project Ga0209126, IMG submission 184024) | Soil microbial communities from Rifle, Colorado - Rifle CSP2_sed 19_1 (SPAdes) (version 2) | ecosystem: Environmental > Terrestrial > Deep subsurface > Rock core/Sediment | place: Rifle...
GTGGAGGGGGCCACGGGCGCCGAGCGGGAGCGGGCCGCGGACCACGCGCTCGCGTCGATCGGGCTGCCGGCCATCGTGCGCCCGGCGTTCACGCTGGGCGGCTCGGGCGGCGGCATCGTCGACACGGAGGCCGACTACCGCGAACGCGTGCGCTCGGGCCTCCGCGCCAGCCCCATCGGGCAGGTCATCGTCGAGCGCTGCCTGGTGGGCTGGCAGGAGATCGAGTACGAGGTGATGCGCGACGCCGACGACACGTGCATCGCGGTCTGCTCGATGGAGAACGTGGATCCCCTCGGCGTCCATACCGGCGACTCGATCGTGGTGGCCCCGGTGCAGACGCTCCCCGACGCGGTCCACCAGCGGCTGCGCAGCGCGGCCCTGGCGATCATCCGCGCCCTGGGCGTGGAGGGCGGCTGCAACGTCCAGTTCGCGCTCTCGCCCGACGCGCGCGACTACGCCGTCATCGAGGTCAATCCCCGGGTCAGTCGCTCTTCCGCGCTGGCCTCGAAGGCCACCGGCTACCCCATCGCCCGCGTGGCGGCCCAGATCGCCGTCGGTCGACGCCTGGCGGAGATCCCCAACGCGATCACGGGTACGACCGTGGCGGCCTTCGAGCCGGCGCTCGACTACGTGGTGGTCAAGCTGCCGCGCTTCCCGTTCGACAAGTTCCCCGGCGCCGACCGGTCGCTGGGCTCCCAGATGAAGGCGACCGGCGAGGTGATGGCCATCGATCGCACCTTCGGCGCCGCGCTGAACAAGGCCCTGCGCGGCCTCGAACAGGCGGGCGCCGGGCTCCTGGCCGAGGACCAGGCTTGGGGCCCGACCCTGGACTACCTCGCGGGCCCAGTCTCGCGGTTGGGTGAGCGGACGAAGGGGGCGCGCCCCGAGGAGCGGCTCGGCGAAGTGCTCGTGGGAGAGGACGGCCTGGTCTGCGCGGATCGCGCGAACGCGGTTCGGGCCGCCCGGCCGCTCGTCCTGCGCCGTTTCCTGGCGCCCTCGGACTCGCGGCTGTGGCGCCTCCTGGCCCTGCTGCGCCGCGGCATCCCCGCCCACGACCTGCAGGCGGCGACCGGCATCGCGCCCTGGTTCCTGGCCGAGATGGAGCGCCTGATCGATCTCGAGGAGGCGCTGCGCGAAGCGGGCCCGGTCGTTCGTGCCGGATCGCCGATCCCCGACGAGCTGCTCGTGTCGGCGAAGCGGGCCGCCTTCGGCGACCGCGAGATCGCGACGCTCACGGGCCAGCCGATCGAGGCCGTCGCGGCCCATCGAGGGCGGATGGGGCTGGAGCCGGGCTTCGCCATGGTGGACACCTGCGCCGCCGAGTTCGCCGCCCGGACGCCCTACTTCTACGCCACCTACGCCGCCGCCGGCTCCCCGCCGGAGGCGGCGCCAGTCGAGCGCCCGGCAGCGCTGGTGATCGGTTCGGGGCCGGTGCGCATCGGCCAGGGCATCGAATTCGACTACTGTGCCGTCCAGGCCGCCGCCACGCTGCGGGGCATGGGCTGGCAGGCGGTCATGGTGAATTCGAACCCCGAGACCGTCTCGACGGACTTCGACGCCTCATCCCGCCTCTACTTCGAGCCGCTCGACGCCGAGAGCGTGCGGGCGGTCGTGCGAGCCGAGACGCCTCCCGGAGGGCCGCCGCTGGGGGCGCTCGTGCAGTTCGGCGGCCAGACGCCGCTCAACCTCGCCGCGCCGCTGGCCGCGGCCGGCGTGCCGCTGCTGGGGATCGACGTGGACACCATCGACAAGGCCGAGGAGCGCGTCCGTTTCGCGGCCATCCTCGATCGCCTCGGCGTCCCCCAGCCGCCGGGCGGGATGGCGACGTCGGTCGAGGAGGCGATGGCCGTCGCCGAGCGCATCGGCTACCCCGTCATCGTGCGCCCCAGCTTCGTCATCGGCGGGCTGGCCATCGACTTCGCCTACGGCCCGGAGGATCTCGCAGCCCAGCTGGCCGCGGCGACGGTCGTCACGCCCGACCGGCCCGTGCGCCTCGACGCCTACCTCGAGGGCCTCGAGGTGGACGTGGACGCCATCAGCGACGGACGGACCGTGCTCGTGCCGGGGCTCATCGAGCACGTCGAACGGGCCGGTGTTCATTCGGGCGACTCGCTCGGCTTCTGCCCGCCTCAGAGCCTCACGCCCGGCGACCAGGCACTGATCGTGGCCACGATCACCCGCGTCGCGCTGGAGCTCGGCGTGCGCGGCCTCGTCAACGCCCAGTTCATCGTGCGCGACGACGGCATCTACCTGATCGAGGTGAACCCGCGCGCCAGCCGCACGGTGCCCTTCCTTTCCAAGGTGACGGGCGTGCCGATGGTGGACCTGGCCACGCGCATCGCCCTGGGGGCCACGCTGGCGGAGCTGGGCTGGGACGGGGGTTTGCTCCCGGAGCCGCCGTTCGTGGCCGTCAAGGCGCCGGTCTTCTCGACCGCCAAGCTGCGCGGCGTGGACCCCTCGCTCGGACCGGCCATGCAGTCCACGGGCGAGGTGATCGGCATCCACACCGACGCGCGGGTGGCGATGGCGAAGGCATTGCTGGCGGCCTCGCTGCGACCGCCGTTGCCGGGTCCCCGCGGTGCCGTCGCGCTGCTCTCGATCGCCGATCGCGACAAGGGCCAGCTGCCGGATCTCGCGGAGGCGCTGGCCGCGGCCGGCTATCGTTTCGCGGCCACCCGCGGCACCAGCAGGCGGCTGCGGGCGCTGGGGCACGCGGCGACCGAGGTGGCGCGAGTCGCCGAGGAGGACGGCCGACGGGCCACGATCCTCGAGACCATCCGCTCGGGGGACGTGACGCTGGTCGTCAACACGCCCTCGCCACTGCCCGGTCCCGTGCGCGACGCGGCGTCGATCCGGCACACGGCCGTGGCGGAGGGGATCCTCTGCCTCACGAGCATCGAGACGGCCGTGACCGCCGCTCGCTCGCTCGATCCGGCCGTGCGCGCCGGCATCGCCGACGTCCGGCCGCTGGGGGAGTGGGTGCCGGGCCTCGTGCGGGCCGTGCCGCGCGGGTAACCGTGGCCGGATCGGATGCGCTGGGTCCGCGCTGGCGCGGGGTCCATTGCTGTGGGACATGGCTATCCACCCGGCCACCCCGCCGTGGCGGTCATGGGCCACTCTGGCGCAGGATCCATCTTTCGGAGGCATGGAAGCGCGCCCAGCCAGCTCATCCGCGTCGCCTCGGACCGCCCGAGCCGTCCCTGGCGCCGCAGCTATGCCTCACAGCAATGGAGTCGTAGCCTGCCACGGCCACCGGATCGGATGCGCTGTACCATCGGGGCAGTCCGCCGCTCGGGAGCGCCCGGCCGCCGGCCCCATCCCGCGACACGCAGCCCTGGAGCCCGCATGCCCGGCAGCGACCCCGACATCCCCACGATCCGCTTCGGCGAACGGCGCCTGGCCAACGGCCTGCGCGTCATCGTCGCGCCGGATCGCCTCGCACCGGTCGTGGCCATCAACCTCTGGTACGACGTCGGCTCCAAACACGAGCGCCCGGGCAAGACCGGCTTCGCCCACCTGTTCGAGCACTTCATGTTCCAGGGCTCGGGCCACGTGGCGAAGACCGAGCACATGGCCATCATCCAGGGCTCGGGCGGCGTGTGCAACGCGACCACATACTTCGACCGCACGAACTACTTCGAGACCTTGCCCTCGAACCAGCTGGAGGTCGGCCTCTGGCTGGAGGCCGACCGGATGGCCACGCTGCTCGACGCGCTGAGCCAGGAGAACCTCGACAACCAGCGCGAGGTGGTCAAGAACGAGAAGCGCCAGAGCTACGACAACCGCCCCTACGGTTCCTTCTACGAGCGCCTCATGGCCGCCGTCTTCCCGCCGGAGCATCCCTACCAGCACACGCCCATCGGCTCCATGGCCGACCTGGACGCGGCCAGCCCGGAGGACGTGCGGCAGTTCTTCCGCGACTGGTACGCGCCGAACAACTGCGTCGTCTCCATCGTCGGCGACGTGGACGAGGAGGAGACCTTCGGGGCGGCGGAGCGCTGGTTCGGGCCGATCCCGGCCAACCCCGCCATCGCGCCCTTCGCCGCTCCGTCGCTACCGGCGCGCATCGGGCGGGAGGTTCGCGAGACCGTGCCCGACGCGGTGCCGCTCGTGCGCATCCACTTCGGCTTCCGCACCCCGCCCTTCGGCGCAGCCGCGTTCGACGCGCTGGAGGTCGCGGCCCAGATCCTCGCCGGCGGCAAGGGCAGCAGGCTCCACCGCACGCTCGTGCGGGAACGGCGCATCGCCCAGGACGTGGCGCTCTTCACGCTGCCGCTCGTGTCGGGCGGCTCCATCTGCGCGGGCTGGGCGACCGCCCGGCCCGAGGCGGACCCAGCGGAGGTCGAGGCGGGCTTCCTCGCCGAGCTGGACCGTGTAGCCGCCGAGCCGGTGAGCGACGACGAGCTGGCCCGCGCCCGCGCGCTGATCGAGGCCGGCGAGCTGGCCGGGCTCGGCCGCGTGGAAGAGGTGGCCGACCGGCTCAGCCAGTACGCGACGCTGTTCGACCGGCCGGAGCTGATCAACGAGCAGCTGCCGCGCTACCTCGCCGTGGATGCCGAGGCGATCCGGGCCGTGGCCGCGGACGTCTTCCGGCCCGATAATCGCGCCGTCATCACGTTCGTGCCGCAGGCCGCCGGCACGGGGGCGGCGGCGTGAGCGGCCTCGACATCCTCGCCCGCCGCCCCGCGCCGGCGGCACCCCGGGAGTACCACTTCCCGCGCTTCGAGCGGGCACGTCTGGCGAACGACCTGACGGTCATCACCGCCCACCTGCCGGGCCGGCCGCTCCTCGCGGCGCAGCTCGTCCTCGAGGGCGGCGCGGGACACGAGCCGGCCGACCTGGCCGGCGTGACCGCGCTGCTCGCGCGGGCCCTGCCCGAGGGCACGGCCCAGCGGGACGCGATCGCGTTCGTCGAGGCCACCGAGCGCCTGGGCGCCGAGCTGCACGCAGAGGCGGGCTGGGAGACGGTCGCCGTCACGCTGGAGGTTCCGCGCCGCCACTTCGGACCGGCGCTGGCGCTGCTGGCCGAGCTGGCCCTCCAGCCGAGCTTCCCGGCACACGAGGTGGAACGGCTGCGTGATGAGCGGCTCAACGACCTGCTGCAATCCACGGCGGAGCCGCGCCGCCGCGTGGAGCGGGCCTTCGCCGAGACGATCTATGCGCCGGGCGTGCCCTACGGGCGGCTGCTCGGAGGCGATGAGGCCAGCGTCCCGCGCCTCGACCGCGTGGCGGTCGCCGCCCGCCATGCCACGCTCCTCGACCCGTCCGCCGCGACGCTCATCGTGGCCGGCGATCTCGAGGGCCTGCCGGTTGTGACCCTGGTGGCGGAGCACCTCGGGAGCTGGCCGGCGGGTGACAGTCCCGCCGTGGCACCGGGCACCCCCCTGCCCGACGACGCCGGCAGCCCACGGCTCGTCCTCGTCGACCGCCCCGGCTCCCCGCAGTCGGAGCTGCGCATCGGCCACGTCGGGCTCCCGCGCCGCATCCCGGACTTCCATGCCGTGGCGGTCATGAGCGCCATCCTCGGCGGGCTCTTCAATTCGCGGCTGCAGCGGCTGCTGCGCGAGGAGCGCGGCTACACCTATGGCATCGGGGCCGGCTTCGACTTCCGCCGCTCGGCGGGCCCCTTCGCCGTGCGTACCGCCGTCCAGACCGAGGTGACCGCGCCCGCCATCGCGGACATCCTGGGCGAGCTGCGGCGCATGCGCGAGGCGCCCATCGAGGCCCAGGAGCTGCGCGACGCACGCGACTTCCTGATCGGCGTCTTCCCGCTCCGCTTCGAGGCGGCGGCGCAGGTCGTCGGGGCCATCACCGGCCTCGTGGTCCACGGCCTGCCCGACGACGAGCTCGACCGGTACCGGCAGGTCGTGGCGGCACTGACCGAGGAGGAGGTCCACGCGGCCGCACTGGCGCATGTCCACCCCGACGCGTTCTCGATCGTCATGGTGGGCGACGCGGAGCGGGTGGTGCCGGGGCTCGAGGCCACGGGCCTCGGTCCGCTGGAGATCGTCCGTGAGGCCGTCCCGACGGTGGCGGAGGAGGCTTAGGACGCCGCCGGCCCGCCTGCCCGCCTTCGCCTCCCGCCCGTATCGGGTCTTCCTCACTGGCGCCTTCGTCACCAATGTCGGCGGCTGGATGCAGGCGACCGCGCTGGGCTGGCTCGTGCTGCGCCTCACGGACTCACCGGCGATGCTCGGTGTCGCCTCGTTCGCCGGCAGCGCGCCGACGCTCCTCCTCTCGCTCTACGCAGGCGTGCTGGCGGATCGCGTCGATCGGCGCCGGCTCCTGCTGGGGACCCAGCTCGCCGTCGGCGGCCTGGCGGTGCTCCTCGCCGTGCTGGGCACGACCGGCCACATCGCGTTCTGGCAGATCGTGCTTATCGCCTTCGCGGCCGGTTGCGCCCAGGCGGTGGGGATGCCCACCTTCCAGGCGCTCATGCCCACGCTCGTTGCCCGCGAGGCGCTGGGCAACGCCATCGCCCTCAACAGCGCCCAGTTCAACCTCAGCCGTATCATCGGCCCGGCCATCGCCGGGGTCATCGTCGGCCTGGTCGGGGAGAGCGCGAACTTCTGGCTCAACGCGCTGGGCACGACCGCCTTCGTCTTTGCCCTGCGCTCGATCCGGCTGCCGGCACAGGACGCGCTCGTGCGCGCCGAGGCCGGCCTCTGGTCGAACCTGCTCGACGGGCTGCACTACGTCGTCTCCCAGCGCGTGCTGCTGGCGCTCCTGCTGCTCGCCGCGGCACCCGCGCTGTTCGTGCTGCCGTACCTCGCGCTGATGCCCGTCTTCGCGCGCGACGTGCTCGGCATCGGCGCCGCTGGGTTGGGCCTGTTGACGGCGGCCATCGGCGTCGGGGCGCTGGCGGGGGCGGTCATGGTCGCGCTGTTCCGACCGCCCGGCGCAAGCGCCCGCACGATGCTCGTCGGGTTGGTGGCCATGGCCGGCACGCTGGCCGTCTTTACCGTCTCGCGCGACGTCGTCGTCTCCTGCATTGCGCTGGCCGGGCTGGGAGCCTCGCAGGTGGCCTACTACACGACGACCAACACGCTCGTGCAGCTCCTCTCGCCCGCCCGCTACCGCGGCCGGATCCTCAGCATCTACGTGCTCACCTCGCTCGGGCTGTTTCCCCTGGGCAGCCTCGCGGCGGGGGCCGTCGCGCAGTCGATCGGGGCGCCCCAGACGCTGCTCGTCGGGGCCGGCCTGACGCTGGCTGGGATGGCCGGCGTGCTCGCCTGGTGCCCGCCGCTGCGACACCTGCGCATCGGCCCGACCGTGGCGCGGGCGGCCTGAAACCTTCGGGGGCGCCAATGGCTCGGATGGGTTGAGCGGGCCGTATGAATGGCCCACCATCCCGAGGACCGACCCGATGACTTTCGACCGGAACCGACTGGCCCGTGGCGTTGCCGTGGCGCTCGTCTCGCTCTTCCTCGTCGCCGGCGCCGCCTTTGCCACCGGCGGCATCCTGACCCCGCTGACGTCGCCCGCGGGTCCCTCGACCGAGGCCACCGAGACGCCCGAGCCGAGCGAAACGCCCGATGCCACCGACGACCAGGACGCTGACGAGACGCCCGAGCCGAGCGAGTCGCCCGACGCAAGCGACGACCATGGCGATGACGACGCCTCGCCGAGTGCGAGCCCCGATGACCACAGTGGCGCTGATGATGACGACGACTCCGGCTCCGACGACTCCGAGCTCGGCTCGGATGACGGCGGATCGTCCGGCGACGAGTCGGACGACGACTGACGGGTTCGGTCCATCTGGCCCTCTGCGCTCGTCGCGCAGACCCGCCACCATCGAGAAGTGGATGACCGCCATCTCTTTACAGCGATCACAGCGGGAGACCGGGACGCCTTCCGAGCGCTCGTCGAGCGCGAGCAGGCGCCGGTCTTCCGTGCTTGTTACCGGATCCTCGGGCGCGTCGCCGAAGCTGAGGACGTTGCTCAGGAGAGCTTCGTGATCGCCTATCGCGCCATCGGCACATGGCGAGGCGACGGCTCGCTCGGCGCCTGGCTCGGACGCATCGCGACCCGACAGGCGCTCCGGCGCCTCGGGCAGCGGCGCGAGACGGTACCGCTCGAGTCGGTCGGCGGCGCCTACGATGTGTCCGCCGGTCCCGACCCGCTGGGAGCCGCCATCGCGGCCGAGCGTGGGCTTGCCGTGCGCAACGCCGTAACGGCGCTCAAGGAGCCCTACCGTGAGATCGTTGCGTTGCGCTTCTTCGCGGAGCTCTCCCTCAACGAGATCGCCGACGCGACCGGCCGGCCGCTGGGGACCGTCAAGACCCACCTCCATCGCGGGCTGGCCCGCCTGCGCGACGCGCTGGCCCGGGAGGCCGTGGCATGACGCGCCAGCCCTTCGATCCCGCCGAACTTGGCGTTGACGACCAGGCGCTCGCCGCCGTCGGGCGCGAGCTGGAGGCCATGGCGGCGGATGCTTCGCCCTTCCCGCCCGGCGGCTTCGCGGATCGTGTGATGGCCGCCATCGCCGGCGAGCCGGCTCCCACGCCGCCCATCGCCTTCCTCCACGCCGTCGGGGCCGTTTCCCTCGGCGACGCATGGCGCGCCTGGCTGGCCAACTTGCGGCTCGTCTTCGGCGGCCGCAGCGTGGCCACGGCGCTTCGACTCCAGGCGCTCGCGGTCGTCCTGGTGGCCGTGCTCGCCGTCGGTGCGGGGGGCACGGCGGCCGCGGTCGGGGCGGGGGCGATCCTGGGGACGTTCACGGGGCCCACAGAGCCGACGCCGGTCACGACACCGACACCGACACCGACGCCGTCACCGACACCAGCGCCCACGCCCGCGGTCGAGCCGTCCGAATCCCCGGAGGCCTCGGAGTCGGCCGAGCCGGATCGCTCGCCCGACGCGACCGAGACGCCGCGCCTGAGCGAGACGCCGGGCCCGAGCGAGACGCCGCGACCGAGCGAGACGCCGCGCCCGAGCGAGACGCCGGGCCCGAGCGAGACGCCGGGCTCGAGCGAGACGCCGGGCTCGAGCGAGACGCCCCACGGCAGCGACGGCAGCGGCGACGCCGGCTCGGGTTCGGCGGGATAGCCCCCGCGCGTTTGCCGCCGCGTCGCGCGGCCGGTAGGCTCGCGCGATGATCGTCGTCCTGGGCCGGCCTTTCGTCGCCGACAGTCCCGCGGGGCATCGGCCCGCCGGCCTCGCCGCGCGGATCGCCCTGGCTGCGGCGGCTGCCGGTGGACGCGTGGAGCTGGCCGGCAGCGTCGGCGACGACGAGGCCGCCGATGCCGTGGCCATCGGCCTGGCGCGGGCCGGCGTCGGTCATGCCGCGCTCCAGCGCATCCCGGCCGCGGTCACGCCGCAGGAGGGATCGGTCCCGGTCTTGCCGCGGATGGATGCCCACGACGTCGACCTGGCCCTGCGCTACCTGACCGACTATCGAGTCCTCGTAGTCGCCGAGACGTTGACCCCGGAGCTCGAGGTGGTCGTCCTCGATGCAGCCGGCTACACGGGGGCGACGATCGTGGCCGTGGTCTCGAGCGGTGGTCGGGTCGGACCCGCTCTCGCCGATGCGGCCACGGTCCTCGAGGCGCCCGAGGACGCGCTCGGGCCGTTCGCCGAGCTCGTCGGGCGGTACGCCGCCGGTCTGGATGCCGGCACGGCCCCCGCCGAGGCGTTCGCGGCCGCCACTCGCAGCGCCGGCTGGGAGCCTGCGGGCTGATGGCGGTGGGGGAGGACACCCGGGCGTTGGTGGTCTATGGCCCCGGTTCGGACAGGTACGACTTCGGGCTCCTGCATCCGCTCACGCCGCGGCGCTTCGGGCCGGGCATCGAACTGCTGCGGGCGTACGGCGCGGACCGCTTCCTGGCACCGGAGCCCGCCTCCGATGCCGAGCTGTCACGGCTCCACGAGCCCGCCTACGTCGAAGTCGTGCGGCGTATCTCCGCTGATCCGGACGGGCCGCCGGAGCGCGGCATCGGGCCGGGCGACGATCCGGCCTTCGCGGGCATGCACGAGGCGGCCGCCACCGTTGCCGGCGGCTCCCTCGCCGGCATGCGCGCCATCCTGACCGGCGAGGCGGTCCACGCGTTCCATCCCGGCGGCGGCCTCCACCACGCGCTGGCTGGCCGCGCGTCCGGCTTCTGCGTCTACAACGACGTGGCGCTCGCCGTGGCGCTGGCGCGTGACGCCGGCCACCGCGTCCTGTACGTGGACATGGACGTGCATCACGGCGACGGCGTCCAGGCGCTCTTCTGGAACGATCCTGCGGTATTGACGTGCAGCCTCCACGAGACGGGCGAGACGCTCTTCCCCGGCACGGGTCGGGTCGAGGAGCGGGGCGGCCCCGGCGCCGAGGGGAGGGCGGTCAACGTGCCGCTCCAGCCGGGCACCGGCGACGCTTCCTGGCTAGCCGCGCTCGAGACAGTCGTGCCAGCGCTCGCCGAGGCCTTCCGGCCCACGATGCTCGTCACCCAGCACGGCTGCGACTCGCACCTGCTCGATCCGCTGGCGCACCTGCGCCTGACGACGGCCGCCTACCGGCGGGCGGCCGCGGTCGTGGACGAGGTCGCCCATCGCTGGTGCGAGCGGCGCTGGCTGGCCACGGGCGGCGGCGGCTACGACGTCTACCGCGTCGTGCCCCGTGCGTGGGCGCTGGTCTGGCTGGCGCAGGCCCACCGCGAGCCGCCCCTCGAAACGCCGCTCGAATGGCGGGCGCGCTGGGAGGACGAAGCCGTGCGCTGGCACCAGGCGCCGATGCCCGAGGTCTTCCTCGATGCGTCGGACCTCGCCGGCCCCGAATCGCCCGCGATCACTGCCGCAAACGCGAGGATCGTCGAACGAGCGGTCGCCGGGTTCCGGGCACGACCGGGCTGAGAGCCACTCCGGTCGTCCGTGGGGAGGGGACAAACACCCGCGTTGCTCACCGGACGAGCGAACGGGCCAACGAAGCGAACCGCCCGCCCGGTTGTGGTCGCGCAGGGGCGCTTCCTCCGCTGCCGTGGTCACCGCGCGTGCAGAAGGCTGAAGGAGATCCACCCATGAGTGGCCCGTTCGTCCGTTTGAACACCCGCTACACATGGCGATGGTGGGCGGTCAGCCGGTCTCCGGTCGGCGGCGAGTGGAGGTGCAGGAAGGCAGTCACCTGCGAGGATCCCGGCGTCGGCGCTGACCCGCCTGCACGTGCGGGGCGGCACCGAACTCAACGGTAAGGCTGCCGGGCGCTTGCGCCAGGGAGGGTACCGATGCCCGGCGCCTCGAACCTCGGGTGGCTGCCGGCCCTTCATCGTCGACCGCGTCCCGCACCAGGCTGTCGAACGCTTGTTCTAAAACACTCGGCGACCTATACTCGCCCCCCGTGCCCCGACGATCCACGACGACCCCCCACGCGGACCCGCTAGCGCCGTTCCAGCCGGCGACGCGCGACTGGTTCCGCTCGGCCTTCGACGCGCCGACCGCGGCGCAGGCGCAGGGCTGGCCGGCCATCGCGCGCGGCGAGCACACGCTCATCTGCGCCCCCACGGGGAGCGGCAAGACCCTCGCCGCGTTCCTCTGGTGCCTCGACCGGCTGATGACCGAGCCTCGGCCGGCCGACCCGCTGCATGCCCTGCGGGTGCTGTACGTCTCGCCGCTCAAGGCGCTCGTCCACGACGTGGACCGCAATCTCCGCGCGCCGCTGCAGGGCATCTCCCTCGCCGCGGGGGCGCGCGGCGAGCGCAGCGCGGACATCCAGGTCGGCATCCGCACGGGCGACACGCCGGCCCGTGAGCGGGCGCGCTTCGCGAACCATCCGCCCGACATCCTCGTCACCACGCCGGAGTCCCTCTACCTGCTCCTGACGTCCGGATCGCGCGAGGCGCTGCGCTCGGTCGAGTGGCTCATCGTGGACGAGATCCACGCCCTCGCCGGCACCAAACGGGGTGCCCACCTCGCACTCTCGCTGGAGCGGCTGGAGGCGCAGGCCGAGCGGAGCCCGCAGCGTATCGGGCTCTCCGCCACGCAGCGGCCGCTGTCGGTGGTGGCGGCCTTCCTCGGTGGTCGGTCGGGACCCGGCGACGAGACCGGGCCCGGGCCACAGCGCCCGGTCACGATCGTGGACGCCGGCGTGCGCAAAGCGCTCGAGCTCCAGGTGGTCGTGCCGGTGGAGGACATGAGCCGCCTCGGCGAGCCGATCCCGCTCCAGGAGTCCCCCGGCGGGCCGGGCGCCGGACCGGAGACGCGGACGAGCATCTGGCCCTCGGTCTACCCGCGCATCCTCGCGCTGATCCGTGCCCACCGCAGCACGATCGTCTTCACTAACAGCCGCCGACTGGCCGAGCGCCTGGCGCTGAAGCTCAACGAACTTGCCGGCGAGGAGCTGGTGCGAGCTCACCATGGCTCCCTGGCCCGGGAGCAGCGGCTGGAGATCGAGGAGTCGCTCAAGGCGGGCAGGCTGCCCGCGCTCGTCGCCACCAGCTCGCTCGAGCTAGGCATCGACATGGGCGCGGTGGACCTCGTCATCCAGGTCGAGTCGCCCACGTCGGTCTCGAGCGGCCTGCAGCGCATCGGGCGGGCCGGCCACCACGTCGGCGAGCCGTCGCGCGGCGTCATCTTCCCCAAGTACCGCGGCGACCTGCTCGAGGCGGCGGTCGTCGTGCGGCGCATGCACGAGGGCGCGATCGAGACGACCCGTCTGCCGCGCAACCCGCTCGACGTGCTCGCGCAACAGATCGTGGCCGCGACCGCCGACCGCGCGTGGGCCGTCGATGAGCTCTACGCCCTGGCGCGACGGGCCGAGAACTACGCCGAGCTGGGCCGCGACGCCTTCGAGGCCGTGCTCGCCATGCTCGCCGGCCAGTACCCCTCCGACGAGTTCGCCGAGCTGCGGCCGCGCGTCGTGTGGGACCGCGTGGCCAACACGGTGCAGGCGCGCCGCGACGCCCGCACGGTGGCCGTAACCTCGGGCGGCACGATCCCCGACCGCGGCTACTTCGGCGTCTACCTGGCCGACGACGGCGACGGCGCGACCCGCGGCGCGCGGGATGGGCGGCGGGCCGGCGGGCGGCGAGTCGGAGAGCTGGACGAGGAGATGGTCTACGAGGCCCGTGACGGCGAGGTGATCCTCCTCGGCGCCAGTGCCTGGCGCATCGAGAAGATCACCCACGATCGGGTGCTGGTCAGCCCCGCGCCGGGCGAGCAGGGCAAGATCCCCTTCTGGAAGGGTGACGGCGTCGGCCGCCCGGTCGAGCTGGGGCGGGCCATCGGCGCCTTCGTGCGGACCTACGGCGAGTCGCTCGGCGGTGCCGAGGCGGACCGCGAGCGGGCGGTCTGGCGGCTTCAGGCCGAGCATGACCTCGACGAGCTGGCCGCGCGCAACCTGCTGGCCTACCTGGCCGAGGAGCGCGAGGCGACGGGCGCCCTGCCCACCGACCGGACGATCGTGCTGCAGCGCTTCCGCGACGAGCTGGGCGACTGGCGCATCTGCCTGCTCAGCCCCTTCGGCGGCCGGGTCCACGCGCCGTGGGCGCTGGCCATCGAGGCGCGCATCCGGGCCGAGCTGGGCGTCGAGGTCCAGCCGCTCTGGTCCGACGACGGCATCGTGCTGCGCCTGCCGGCCACCGACGACCCCATCGGTGGCGACGGATCCGATGCGTTCGGCAGCGAGGCGCTCGCGGGGCCGACGGGGGCGGCGGCGGCCGAGTCGGCGGTACGCATCGCCGCCGACGAGGTGGAGGATCTCGTGGTCGGGGCACTGGGCGGCTCGACGCTCTTCGCCAGCCGCTTCCGGGAGAACGCTGCCCGGGCCCTGCTGCTGCCGCGGCGACGCGGTGCCGAACGCCGGCCGCTGTGGCAGATGCGCCAACGTTCGGCGCAGCTCCTCGCGGTGGCCAGCCGCTACGGCACCTTCCCGATCATCCTCGAGACCTACCGCGAGTGCCTCCAGGACATCTTCGACCTGCCCGCCCTGCGCGACGTGCTGGCCGGCATCGAGCGGCGCGAGATCCGCCTGGTGAGCGTCGAGACGCGCCGCGCCTCGCCCTTCGCCAGTTCGCTGCTCTTCGACTACATCGCCACCTACATGTACGAGGGCGACGCCCCGCTCCTCGACCGGCGCGCCCAGGCGCTGGCCCTCGATCGCGACCTGCTGCGCGAGCTGCTCGGCGCCGAGGAACTGCGCGAGCTGCTCGATGCCGACGCCCTGGCCGAGGTCGAGCTGGAGCTGCAGGCGCTGACCGAGGAGCGCGCGGCCGGCTCCGCCGATGCCGTCCACGACCTGCTCCGGCGCCTGGGCGACCTGACCGGCGCCGAGGTCGCGGCCCGCGTGCGCGGCACGGACGCCCGGTCGCGCGAGCGCGCCGCCGGGGAGTGGCTGGAGGCGCTGGCGGCGGACCGTCGGGCGATCCGCGTGCGCATCGCTGGCGAGGAGCGCTGGATCGCCGTCGAGGACGTGGCGCGCTACCGCGATGCGCTCGGGGTGGCGCCGCCGCCCGGTGTCGCCGAGGCCCACCTGGCGCCGGTCGACGGACCGCTGGAGGGCCTGCTCGGCCGGTGGGCGCGCCGCCACGGGCCGTTCCTTGCCCAGGCGCCGGCCGCGCGCTGGGGCTTGCCGGTCGGTGCGCTGGAGCCCGCTCTCGGGCGGCTGATGGCCGCGGACACGCTCCTGCGCGGCGAGTTCCGGCCGGGTGGCGTGGAGCGTGAATGGTGCGATCCGGAGGTGCTGCGGCTTCTTCGTCGCCGCTCGCTGGCGCGCCTGCGCCGCGAGGTCGAGCCGGTCGAGCCGGCGGCCCTGGCGCGCTTCCTGCCCGCCTGGCACGGCATCGGCGGGACGGCCGGCGGCGTCGACCGATTGGCCGAGGTGATCGCCCAGCTGGAGGGCGTGCCGCTGCCGGCGAGCGTGCTGGAGCGTGACGTCCTGCCCGCGCGCGTGTGGGGCTACACGCCCCGCCTGCTCGACGAGCTCGGCGCCGCGGGCGAGGTCTGCTGGGTGGGGCAGGGGAGCCTCGGCCGTGACGACGGGCGCCTCGCGCTCTACCGGCCCGACCGGTTGGCGCTGCTGCTGCCGCCGGCCGACGCGCCGGCCGGCCCCATGGCGGAAGCGTGGCTCCCGGAGGTGCTGCGCGACCAGCTGGCCCGTCGTGGCGCGAGCTTCTACCGTGACCTGCTGGGTGCGGCGCTGGCGGCGGCCCGCCAGCGGGGCGATCGGCCCCCGACCCAGCGCGAGCTGCTCGATGCGCTGTGGGAGCTTGTCTGGGCCGGTGAAGTGACCAACGACACGTTCGCGCCGTTGCGCGCGTTGCGCTGGAAACGTTCGAGCCGGGATCCGGTACGGCCGCGGCCGGGCAGCGCCGGTCGGCTGGGACCGCCGGAGGCGGGCGGACGATGGTCGCTGCTGCGCGACGCGATCGCCACTGCGGCGGCTCTCGCCGGCCGCGATTCGACGCCCACGGAGCGTCGCCACGCGCTGGCCCTGCGCCTGCTCGAGCGCCAGGGGATCGTCACGCGCGACGGCGTTGCCGCCGAGGGGATCGCCGGAGGCTTCGGCGCGGTGTACCCGGTCCTGCGCGAGATGGAAGAGCGGGGACGCGTGCGGCGCGGGTATTTCGTGGAGGGGCTCGGTGGGGCGCAGTTCGCGTTGCCCGGCGCGCTGGACCGCCTGCGCGCGGCGCGCGGCGAGATCGCCGGTGAAGGACGGGACCGCCAGGCGCTCGTCCTGGCCGCCGCGGACCCGGCCAACCCGTACGGCGCCGCGCTGCCCTGGCCGCGGCACGGCGACGACGACCGACGCCCTCTCCCCCGCGCCGCCGGCGCCTACGTCGTGCTCCACGACGGCGACCCCGTCCTCTACCTCGAGCGCGGTGGCCGCTCGCTCCTCACGCTCCCCGCCGCAGCGGACCTCGCGGTCGCCGAGGCCGCGGTGCGGGCCCTCGCAGGGCTGGTCGGGGAGGGTCGGCTGCGCGCCCTCGAGCTGGTCCGCGTGGACGGCGTGCCGGTGGCGGACTCGCCCCTGCGCGGATCCCTCGCCGCGGCCGGCTTCCGGGCCTCGTACCGGGGCTGGGTGCTGCGGGCGCCGGCGCGGTAGCATCTCGACCCATGTGCGAGCATTTCGTCGCCCGGGCCGCCCAGCCGTTCGCCCTCGGTGAGCTGTGGGAGTTCGCGGGGCGGCTGGAGCGTTTCGGGCTGGCCGGCTGGAGCTGGGGCGCAGCCTGGCTCGCGCCCGACGGCGGCCTCGCCTCCCACCGCGACCCCGGACCCTTCCGCGACGATCTGGCCATCGACCGGCTGGCCGGGATGGAGACCACCTCCGTCCTGGTCCATCTGCGCCGGCCCTCGAAGCTCTCCACGGTGGGCCTGGCCGACACGCAGCCGTTCCTCGATCCGGCGGGACGCTTCGCCTTCAGCCACAACGGCGACCTGCGTAACGTCAGGGCGGCCCGCAGCCGCTACCTTGCGCAGGGGCGCATCGTCGGCCGCGCCGATTCCGAGATCGGCCAGCGCTGGCTCGAAGATCAGTGGGCCGGTACCGCGGACGCGACCGAGACGCTGGCGGCCATGCACCAGACGTTTCCCGGGCAGGCCAACCTGCTCGCCCTGGGTTGCGACGGCGGCGCCCACGTCTACGCCGGCAACACGGAGAACCCGGTCTTCACCTTCCGCCTGGGGCACATCGGCGTGGCGTCCACCGGCATCTATTCCATCGATCGTTCCATCTTCCGCTTCGTCGCCCCCGGCGCGACCGAACGGCACGTCGTCCGGCCGGGCCACGGCGTGACGCTCGGCCCCGACGGCGCCCCACACCCGCCTGCCCCCAGCCGGGAGCCGCTGACCCTGTGACGCGAGGCTCATGACGGCGTCCATCGAGGCATAGCATCCGGGCCACGAACCGAGGAGGCGTCGAGAGCGGGATGGCGGAGCACCAACGCGATGTCTGAGCCCGACGTCCGCCGTCCCCTTTCACGGCTCGAGCTGATCCGGATCAGCCTCTA
>Ga0209126_1000296_pt1 | contig 16781 bp, 14 predicted proteins | sample RifCSP19_1_FD_184024 | JGI IMG/M metagenome (GOLD analysis project Ga0209126, IMG submission 184024) | Soil microbial communities from Rifle, Colorado - Rifle CSP2_sed 19_1 (SPAdes) (version 2) | ecosystem: Environmental > Terrestrial > Deep subsurface > Rock core/Sediment | place: Rifle...
GTCGTGTTCCCTTTGGCTCCAGTTGGAGAAGCCCTAAGGGTAACACTTTTTTTGAGCCAACGATCATTCGAAAAGTAAGATTTTCATTGAGGCAATTCGTGCAAACCTCCGGGGCCTGTAATTGAGATATAATTGGGCGTACCCGCTGACCAAGGGGTAAAATCCTAGTTTTTTCTCGCAGAAAAGGTTATGTATATCGATCCAAATTCTGGGGGCTTATTGTTCCAGGTGTTGCTCGTCATTTTTGGCTTATTCTCAGGGGTGGTGCTGCTGTTTTCCAGCAGGATTAAGATGGGCATCGCCAGGCTGCGGCGGGTTTTTCGGCAAAAATTTGGGGAGGACGACACGCTGGATACCTAGTACGTCCATCTCATGATACGAACTATCCTGATTGGCTTAGACGCGTTCGACCCGGCGTTTTTTGAGCAGCTGCATTCCCAAGGTAAAACTCCCAACCTGAGCAAATTTGTAGACGCTGGCGGGTATGCCCGCCTGCAGGTAACTGACCCGCCGCAGAGCGAAGTGTCCTGGACGAGCATCGCTACCGGCCTGAACCCCGGCGGTCATGGGCTGTTCGATTTCGTCCATCGCAACCCGGCCTCGTACGGGCTGCAGGTATCCCTTTTGCCCACCCAAAGAAACCTGCTTGGGCTGCAGTTCGTCCCGCCACACAGCGCCCGCACGATTTTCGACGAAGCAGTGAGCGACGGGTATCCGGCGACTTCCTTGTGGTGGCCAGCCTCGTTCCCCGCCCGGCTGGCATCGCCTGTGCGCACTATCCCAGGCCTGGGCGCGCCAGACATTTTGGGCCGGCTGGGGGTGGGGGTTTACTTTTCCGTCGAGCTGCGTGGGGAGGACAGTGAAAGAAAGACGCCAACCAGACCATTATCTCAGAAAGGCCGCCATCGCTACGCCGGTACATTCGAAGGTCCAACCCAAAAGACGATCTCTGGCACAAAAACCTCAACCGTCGAATTCGAGCTGCAGCTGGATGGGGGGATCTCTGCAGCGGGATCAGCCCGCTTGTTCGTTGGCCAGCAGGCGATCGATCTGGAAATGGGCTGCTGGAGCCCAATCTTTGAACTGACTTTCAAGGTCGGGTTTGGACTGGCGATCAAAGCCATCACGCGGGCCATGTTGACCGGGGCGACGCCCGTACCAGGAGTGTATTTTCTACCCCTCCAGCTGCACCCGCTGTCTGCCCCCTGGCCTTATGCCGCGCCCAAAGGATTCGTAAAAGGTATCTGGAATGCCTGCGGACCCTTCCTCACGCTGGGTTGGCCGCAAGACACAACCGCCCTGGAAGAGGGATTCATCAACGACGCACAGTTCCTAGACCTGTGCGATCGGATCGATGAAGAACGGGAGCAGGTCTTGCTGCACCTGTTGGGCTCATTCGATGAAGGCATAATAGCTTGCGTATTCGACAGCCTCGACCGGATACAGCACATGTTTTGGAAGGACAGGCAGGATGTTCTGGAAGCATGGTACACAAAGCTGGATGCGCTGGTCGGACGGGTCCAGGAGAAGCTGGCCACGAAACCGGGCGCAGGAAACACTCGCCTGCTGATCGTCTCCGATCATGGCTTCGGTGTATTCAACTACAAAGTCCATCTCAACCGGTGGTTGGTCAACCGCAGTTATCTCACGCCATGGCAGCCGGGTGAAAGCGGAGATCTTAAAGTAGCGGATTGGGCGAAAAGCCAGGCGTACGCCCTTGGGCTGAACAGTCTCTACCTGAACCTGGAGGGCCGAGAAGGCCAGGGGATCGTCCCAGCCAGAAAGAAATCCGAGCTGCTCCAAACCTTGCGAGAGGCATTACTCCAATGGCGGGGGCCGGACGGCGGGCAGGTGGTGCAGAGCGTGCTTACCCAGGCGGAAGCTTTCCAGGGGCCGCTGGCAGAATATGGGCCAGACTTGCTGGTCGGTTATCATCCACCCTACCGGGCCTCGGCCGAGACAGGATTGGGCGAGTGGAAGGCAGAAGAAATCCAGGCCAATCGTGATCACTGGGGGGCCGATCACTGCTTCGCTGCCAGTATGGTACCGGGTGTATTGTTCTCCAACCGGAGCCTGGTTGATTTGCCAACCCCCTCTTATGCCGACCTGCCTGCCCTGGCGATCGGCAAAGCGCTCCGCCCGAGCCATTCCGCTCCCCCTCCGACCTTCAGCGATGAAGACCAGGTGACGATCGAAAAAAGGTTGAAAGACCTTGGCTACCTCTGAATCAAGACGTTATTCCAGGCAAGGGCTGTGGTTGCTGTTTTTAATGTGCGCCTTCCCGCTGCATGTCTGGACGATCATCCTGGCGTTCAGGGATTTCTCCTGGGTGACTGAGCGCACGAGTGCGTGGGATGCCATCGGGGTGATATCCTATGGGATGGTTTTTGCCCTGATCGAGAGCCTGGCGGTTTTCCTGGTGGCTGTCCTGCTAGGATTCATGGTTTCCAGAAAATTTGATGAAGGCCGGCGCATTGCCTTGTTGAGCGTTCTGGTGTTGATCACCGCTCTATGGGCGATGGCGAGTCAGGTTTATTTTCTTTGGGGGATTTCTCTTCCAGAGCAAATGATGCGCTTCCTGGCTCAATCGGGGCATCCGGTGAGAGTCCTTTACGCGGCCAGCCTGGCTCTGGTGCTGCCCACGGTTTTGATCCCTGCCTTTCTGGTCTTGAAATCAAACAAGGTGTTCAACTTTGTCCGGGAACTCACCGAACGGCTTTCCTTGCTGACCATGTTTTATCTGGTTCTTGACGTTGGTGGGCTGGTCATCGTGCTGATCCGAAACTTATGATCGGCTAAATCTTTCGGGAAGTTGGTTATGGAGAAAATGAATCGGCTCCTCGATCGACGTGAATTTCTTAAACTATCCGGGCTGTTGTCCTTGAGTTATGCCATCCCACGATTCGGGATGGTACCCCGCGCGTCGCAGCCGACTCCTGGAGGCCAGAACGTGCTGTTGGTCGTTTTCGACGCGCTCTCGGCTCACCAAACTTCGCTCTATGGATACCACCGCCAGACCATGCCGAACCTGGATCAGCTGGCCGAACGGGCGATCGTGTATCATAACCATTTCGCCGGGGGCAACTTCACCACGCCTGGGACGGCCTCTCTCTTAACGGGCACGCTCCCCTGGACGCACCGGGCAATCAACTACAACGGGACAGTAGACGAACCCTATGTAAAGAAAAATATCTTCCGTGCCTTCCAGAATCATTACCGGATCGCCTACTCCCACAACCCGCTGGTGAACACCCTGTTGTTCCAATTCACAGGGGACCTGGACGAGTTCATTCCCCGGGAAAGGTTCTTCCTGGCGAGCGATGGCTTTATCCAGACGCTGTTCAACGCTGATGAAGATATCGCCACGGTAAGTTGGGCGCGGACCATAAAAAGAAAAGAGGAAGGATATGCTTATTCGTTATTCTTAACGCACCTCTACGAGCAATACCGGGAAGGTAAGGTCGCCAATTTTAAGCCGCTCTTCCCGCGCGGACTCCCGAACGCCGGCGGCGACAATTATTTCTTGCTTGAGCAGGCCATAGATGGAATAGGCAACCGGCTCGTCGTCGTCCCGCAACCCTTTTTTGGTTATTTCCACTTTCTGCCTCCGCATTACCCCTACAAAACCCACCGAGACTTTTATGGCAAGTTTGAAAGGGATGGCTGGAAGCCGGTAGATAAACCGGACGATCTATTCTCGCAAAAGAAATCAACGAAAACCTTATTGAAATGGCGGATATGGTACGACGAGTATCTGATCTATGTCGACCGGGAGTTCCGGAGACTCTTCGATTACCTGGAGGGGTCCGGGCTGCTGGAGAATACCTGGGTGGTATTTACCTCTGACCACGGGGAGATGTTCGAGCGCGGCATCAGCGGTCATATCACACCCGTCCTTCACCAGCCGGTGATCCGAGTCCCGTTATTGATTTTTGAACCCGGACGAGAGACGAGAGAGGACGTGTATACGCCGACCAGCGCCATCGATCTGTTGCCTACCCTGCTGCAGGTGACCGGGCAAGAAATCCCAGATTGGGTGGAGGGAGTCGTGTTGCCGCCCATTGCACCAACGAGTCTAGATCCCGAGCGGAGCCTGTACACGGTGCAAGCCAAGCATAACGAAAAATATGCCCCGCTTACTCGAGCCACCACTACAATCGTGAAAGGCCGACACAAACTGCTCTATTTCTTCGGTTATGATGATCTGGTGGGACGCGAACGAATAGAGCTCTACGATCTTGAAGAAGATCCCGAGGAACTCAACGATTTGTATCTAGCGCGGAAAGAGATTGGCGCAGAGCTTTTGGAAGAACTAAAGGCAAAACTGACAGAAGTAAATAAACCGTATCTTTAAACAGCCCGGCAGGGGGAGAAAATTGGACACGGATGCCGCAGAAACCACGGATAAAGATAACGATTTTAGAAATCCGGCCAAATCCAAGCCGGCCGTGTCAGATTGGTAACCTTCCGGTAAAAGTCAGCAATCTTCCCCAAAGTCAAAGGCTTCGATGTTCCACATCTCGCTGATGGCGGTGGGGTCGAGGATGAAACCACACATATCTGGGCGCGTCACGGCCAGTTTCAGGCGCATGTAGAGCGGGATCACCGGAAGTTCGCTGGCGAAGATCTCCTGCGCCTTGAGATGGCTCTCGACATAACCCGCCTGGCCGGGGAGGGATTCCTGGGCTGACCGGCAGGCCTGGTCGTACGCGGGGTTGCTGTATCCGGTCTCGTTTTGTCCACCCCAGCCCATAGGGAACAGAGGAACCCCATTCTCATCTAAGACATTCGGATCGCCAGGGATCTGGTCGGTTGTCCACAGATCACACGGCGGCTGGACGCCGGTCCTCCAGGCGAATTGAGCCAGATCGAACTCGCGGCCAAAAAGGGACCCTTCCGGGCCGGGCGCGAAGAGCACGCTCGCCTCGGCGAACTGCAACTCGACTCCAATTCCGCATCGGGCCAGCGACTCAGCCAGGATTTCGGCCGCTGCCTGGCGCTGCACAGAGCTGGTTGTGGCATACGTGAACTTGAGCGGCGTGCCATCGAGCACGCCGGGAACGCCACGGGCAAGGCGGGGCGTTTCTGGGCTTCCGTCGTCGTCGATCCAGCCCACTTCTGCTAACAAGGCCGCGCCAGCCGATGGGTCGAAACTATATTTCGGCACCTGCGGATTAAAAAGCGGGTGTTCGGCTGGCAGGTACGAATCAGGCACTGCCGATAAGCCGTGCAGGACTGTCTCCACCACCCGCTGGCGATCCATGCATAAGGCAATCGCCTGGCGGGTCCGCGGGTCGCCGAAGAAATCGGGCCGGTCGACGCCCAGCTGATAGCCATCGTCATAGGAGACGGGGCGGATGCCAAAGTCAACGTGCTCCCAACCAGTACCGGTGACAAAATGTGCGTCGAGTTGCCCGGCTGAGGCGTATTCCAGCAGCGATTCAGCCTGCTCATCCTGCCAAGCCAGGCTGGCTTCCTGGTCGAGCACATCGCAGGCGCCGTTCATCAGGTCGTATAAGTTCTTCTCCGCCTCCTGGCCGACGAAGCGAAAGATGACCTGGTCGAAGCGGGGCAGGCCTTCCTCAGCGCGAAAGTAGTTAGGATTCTTCAATAAACGGATGTGGTCGCCGGGTACCCAACGGTCGATCTGGTAGGGTCCCCAACCCAGCGGTTGGCGAGCTGCCTCCTGGGCTTCGAACAGCTCTTCAGGCGATAATCTGCCCAGCACGTGTTCCGGCAGGGGGATGAAGAAGTTAACCTGGTATTGCGGATCGAGGAAGCCGGGCACCCCTACCCAGCGCACGGTGCGCTCGTCCAGGGCGGTGTAGCTGGCGGTGCGCTCGACCGTATCCCAGCTGTGCTCGTTCACCAGACCGTAACCACCGCAGGCGCCAAAATCCCACTGGCAATTGCGGGCAATCTGGTAGCTGAAGACCGAATCATCGGCAGTCAGCGGCTCGCCATCCGACCACTTGATTCCTTCCCGTAGGGTAAACGTAGCCGACAACTGCGCCATTTCCAGCGCGCTGCCGTCCCAGGTCACGGCGCATTTGGGTGATGTGCAACCAAAGGGGCGTACCACCACACCCGGCTGCAGCGGCAGCAGCTGGCCGTGGTCGTCTACCACCCGATCCCCGGTCTGCACCGCCACCGGTTCGAGGGCCGCGTCGCCGTCCGCCAGGCTGGGGAGCTTCTCCAGGATCACCGGCTGGTAATCGAAGCCACGCGTGTCGATCGGCCCATCGTAGATCGCCTCCAGGATATGGCTTTGGGCCATTGACCCGCCGCCGTAAAAGTAGAGTGTATCGGGTTCAGCGCCCAGGCAGATCGTCAGGATGCGCGGAATAGGAGTTGGCGTCGCCTCGCTTACAGGTGTCGCCTGGCCTAAAGGCGTATCGGTAGATCCTGGCAATGGACCGGCTCCCGTAGGGACTGCTATACCGTATGCCTTCTGTGTACCTTCCAGAGGCGGTGTCCCTTTGCTGAAAGAGCATCCAATCAATAACAGGAATAATGTTAAGGTGAGGCAAAGTCTTCGAAGGGATCTCATTTTCAGTATCTTGGACTTCAGATTGATTCGAAAATCAACCGGTAGGACAATTTGTCAAATTGCCCTACTGTCAAGCCAGCCCAGGGTCGAACCCTTTGTCATAATATATGGATCTAAAGTTACAAGTCAATGAAAACTCTGAAGACACGAAATGCGAAGTAAACCTGGGTTACTCCGCACCTAATTAATAATAAGGAAGAAGATTGTCTCTCGCGGTTATTCTGTTGCTCTTTCCTGTAAAATCACAGCCGCTTCAGCCTCTGTCATTTTACCCACTGATGCTGGTTCCTCAGCCTTTAACCTTCCCCCAGTCTGTACCGCCTCTATTGCCTTGGCACGCTCTTTCTGAATAACGGGAAGTCCAGGCATGTCAATCTCTTTATATTTACCGCTCTCCTCATCCATCGAAGCGATAATACGTCCCGCCTGCCTCTCTCTTGCGGCCCATTCAAAAAGCGTTAAAGCAGCATTGAAGAGTTGAACACGAGTCTTTAAACCCGTTCGCTCTGCCAGTGCGTCCAGCTCCTTAACCCTCTCCCTAGGTAGTTCAAACTGAAGCCTTTTCATGTTTATACCTCTTGACGGCATTAAAATAGTACTTTTGTACTCATTATTTACTCAAAAATCTCATTATAAATGGCTATTTGTGCTATTGTCAATAGAACACCCGTTCTGCCTCGCCTGTTATTCTTGTTTGCTTTTAAAGATCCCCCTCAGCGCTATGGCGAGGAGTCCGGCCACTTCTGCTACAGTCGTACCGGCCAGCAAGTTTAGAGTCGTAGTGTCAAGACTAAACCCCCCGATGTTGAATCCGTCTAAGAGTATAAGGCCTAAAGTAAAGACTATTAAGCCTGTAAAGAAAACAGTAAGAATTATTAATATTCTTTCCTGTCTTCCTATGTTGCGAAGTTTTTCTTCCAGCTTTGCGTTTTGCTGCTCTAGTTCAATTACTTGCTGTTCTACTTCTAGTTCTTTTTTTCTTACGTCCGCTTCGAATTCTCGCACAATCCAGGATTTTTGGATGAGCGTTTCCTTGCTCTCTTTCTCTTTCCTTTCCGCCATTTTCGTTGTTCCTTCCTCGGGATAGACCAGGGGAATTTCCTAGCTATCGTCGTTACAAGACTGAGATTGCCGAATAGCGATGCAATATTTACAAGGCAAATTAATTTATGCGAACGCGACTTCTCGGAATTATGTCTCAGTACAGTGGAAGGTCAATTTCTGCCGCTGCATAGGTACAATTATTGATTCTCAGAAAGATGACGAAAGCAATGTTGATATATTACATTGCCAAGGGATACTAGTCAAGCATTTGGATCAAAAAAGCGACGTACCATGGAGGTGCATCGCTTCTTTACAATTGAGGCCGATATAAAATTCTCTTTGCGGACGACGGTTGACTCAGTTAAGGTTTGACCGAGACAGTGCCTTTCATGCCGGCGTCGAAATGCACACCGTCCTGCTCGAAGCAGCCAATCTCCCACTCCCCGACCATCTCCTTGGTGACGGTAAAGGTCATGCTGGCATCGGCCCCAATAGGTAAAATGACCATAAATCCGCCATGTCCTGCCATTTCTTCCTCGGGCGGGATAGATTGAGTGACCACGGGTTCCACGCCGCCGGTGGCGAACATATCGACCTGGTAACCGGCCGGGCGGTTGTTGTTCTTCATCACCTCTCGCCCAAACATGATCTCGTGCTGGAGCTGACCTTTATTTACCAGCTTCAAGGTCACCTCCTGGCCTACCTTGAGTTCCAGGTTGGCAGGTGTGAAAGTGTATTCGCCCATCTCGATGGTAAAGCTGACCGGTTGGGGCTTGGCGCCCCCACCACAAGCGACTAACAATAGCGCCATCGCGGATAGAAATATAAGAGTAAGAAAGCGTTTCATTGGTTCCCTCCTTCAAAGGAAAAAGTAGACATACAGCGTCGCATTATACCAAAGGGATTAACCTCTCCAGGTTGTCTGATTGGTTTTCTCGCGAGAATTATGTTCCGATAATTTAAGCCCCTAGGCGGATGGCGATTGTCTGGATATTGGTCATTTCTTCTATGGCGAAGCGAACCCCTTCGCGGCCCAGCCCGCTCTGGCGGTTGCCGCCGTAGGGCATATGGTCGGCGCGGAAGGCAGGGGTGTCGTTGATGATCACGCCGCCGAAGTTGAGCCGGCTAACCGCCTGAAAGACACGGTTGATATCGCGAGTGAAGACTGAGGCTTGCAAACCAAAGTCGGTTGTGTCGGCCTGACGTAAGGCCTCCTCGAAATCAGCATAGGGGATCACGGAGGCCACCGGGGCGAAGGCTTCCTGGGCGACGACTTTCATCTCCGGGCGCACGCTGGTTAAAATCGTTGGCCAGTACACAGGGCCGGCGCGTTTCCCCCCGGTGAGCAGCTGGGCACCCTCAACCTGGGCTTCCTGCACCCAGGCCTCGATGCGGTCGACTTCCCCGGGGTCGATCATTGGCCCAACATCCACCCGCTCGTCCAAGGGGTCACCGACCACCATGGATTGGCTGGCTTGCACAAATTTCTCTGCAAAAGATTCATAGATGCCTTGCTGGCTGTAGATGCGCTGCACTGAAATGCAGACCTGTCCGGAATTATAGAACGCGCCGATGGCACAACGTTTGGCGACCAAATCCAGGTCGGCGTCGGGGGCGATAATGACCGGAGAGTTATTACCCAGCTCGAGGGTCACCTTCTTGATGCCGGCAATCTGAAGGATGCGCCGCCCAACCGGCGGGCTGCCGGTAAAGGTGACCTTCGCCACACGCGGGTCAGTCACCAGCCATTCGCCGACCGTCCCGCCTGAGCCCACCACCAGGTTGATCGCCCCCGCCGGCAGACCAGCCTCGCTCAGGATCTCGCACAGCTTGATAGCGGTCAGGGGGGTTGTGCTGGCCGGTTTCAAGACCACCGTGTTGCCAGCAGCCAGGGCTGGGGCAACTTTATGGGCCACCAGGTTGAGCGGGAAATTGAAGGGACTGATGGCGGCGATCACCCCTACGGGGCGGCGCAGCCAAAAGCCGAAATAGCCCTCGCCGGCCGGCACCGCGTCCAACGGCAAGGTCTCGCCGTGAATGCGTTTAGCTTCCTCGGCGGCGATCGAGAAGGTGCTGTTAGCCCGGTCGGCCTCGATGCGAGCGTACTTGAGCGCCTTGCCGGCTTCGGAGGCGATTGTGCGCGCCAGATCCTCTTTGCGCTCGCGGATCAGCGCTGCGGCGCGGTCAAGGATCTCACTGCGCTGGTAAGGGGGCATGTCCGCCATGATGGGCGCGGTCCGTTCGGCGGCTGCGATGGCTGCCTCCACCTGCTCGCGACTCGCCTTGGGTAAGACGCCAATGGTCTCCAGGTTGTATTTATTCCGCACTTCCAGGTAATCATCACCCCCTACCCACTGGCCAGCGATGAAGAGTTTATATTCCACAGTGACGCCTCCTGGTAATCGTATATCCTTCCTTTTATACCATAATTTGACTTATCTCTTGCCGATTCGGAAGATAAATCCTTCTACTATTGACAGATCGGCCAAAAAGATTATACTACCAATGTATATTGTGGAGATGAAGTTTGTCCAAATTCGATCCGTTGGATCAGGCGATCATCACCTATCTCAATCGGGATGCTCGCATACCGAGCGCTCGCATTGCGCGGGACTTGGGGGTGGCAGAACGCACAGTCAACAACCGGATCAAGCGCCTGGTCGAGACTAAAGTCATCCAACTCATCGCCGTAGTCAATCCGGCTTCTTTCGGCTACACCATAGCCGTCGAAATTTATTGCGAACTGGAAGTAGGCCACCAAGATCAGGCGATTGAAGCCATAGGCAATATGCCAGAAGTTTCTTACATTGCCCTTTCTACCGGTGACCAGGACATCAGTCTGCAGGCGTTTTTTAAAGATAGCGAGGAGATGCATGCCTTCATCAGCCAGAAGCTGCACCATGTACCAGGCATGCGGAGGACGCGCACGATCTTAATTCCCCAAATCATCAAAGACAATTACCAGTGGATTCCCCCTGACCAGGCCTTCGAACGCGCTGAAGGAGTTTCATAAAAATGGAAACTTTTGCCGTTGAGATGTGTGAAGTCGTCAAGAAGTTTCCGAACCCAGACGGAGGTGAGATCAGTGCGGTCGATCATGTCGACTTACAAATTGAACATGGGGAATTCTTCTCCCTGCTTGGCCCATCCGGGTGCGGAAAAACCACCTCCCTGCGTATAATTGCCGGTTTTGAATGGCCAACTGAGGGGGAGATTTGCATCAAAGGCCAGGCGATGGGACGCACCCCTCCTTACTTGAGACCGGTCAATACTGTCTTCCAGAGTTACGCCCTTTTCCAGCACATGACAGTTGCCCAGAACGTGGCCTTCGGATTAGAAATGGAACACCTGGCGAAGCCCGAGATCAGGCGTCGAGTCGATGAAGCCTTAGAGATGGTGCAGTTACATGGAATGGGAGCGCGCAAACCGAAGCAACTCTCCGGAGGGCAACAGCAGCGCGTCGCCCTGGCGCGAGCCCTGGTCAAACGCCCAGCGGTGCTCCTGCTCGACGAGCCGCTAGGCGCGCTGGATCTCAAGTTACGTAAAGAGATGCAGCTTGAGTTAAAGGCACTGCAAATGCAGGTGGGCATAACCTTCGTCTACGTCACACACGACCAGGAAGAAGCCCTGACTATGTCGGATCGCATCGCCTTGATGAACAAGGGCAAGGTTTTGCAGATCGGCACCCCAGTCGAAATTTATGAACGACCCACTTCTCGCTTCGCGGCAGACTTTATCGGCGTAACTAATTTTCTATTGGGTAGTGTGGTCGAGCTGAATAAGGAGATGGCGACCATCCAGCTCAAGCAATCCGAAGGACGAGTCACTGGCCTGCAGCAGGGGAATCTGGTGGCCGGCCAACCGGCGATACTCTCCATCCGTCCCGAGAAGATACGTTTAAGTGAAGAACGCGTGCTCAACCAGAACTGTTTTCAAGCGCGGGTGATCAACACGACTTACATCGGCTCCGACACTCGTGTGGTTGTCGACTTAGGCCAGGGAACCCGCCTGACTGTTTGGGAGCAGAACAAGATCTCCATTTTGGATAAGCGCGCTTTTTACACCCCCGGACAGGAGGTCTGGGTGACCCTGTTCCCCGAAAACGCCCTGGTTTTAGCAGACGCATAGATTCCTATGGCATCTAACCGCTCGAAGTCGTTTACGAAAAGCCTGCGCGAGAATCCCAAGTTACAAGGATTAGCGCTCATCTCGCCAACCATGCTTTACCTGCTGGTGTTTATGCTCGTGCCGCTGCTCCTGGTGGTCATCCTGAGCTTCCTGAGTCGCGGGCCGTATGGCAACGTGGTTTACGCGCTTAACTTACAGAATTACGTGCGCCTGGGCGATTCACTCTACTTGCGCATCCTATGGTACTCCTTGGCGACTGCTACCTTAACTACCCTGGCGTCCCTCCTGATCGGCTACCCACTGGCCTACTATATCGCCCGCGCCCCCGCCAAGCAACGCTCTTTTTTGCTGTTCCTGATCCTGGTGCCCTTCTGGACGAACTTTATCATCCGCATCTATGCCTGGATCATGATCCTGCGAACCGAAGGGCTGCTTAACACAACACTGTTGAACCTGGGCTTGATCAAAGCTCCGCTTGATATCCTATACACTCCGATGGCAGTATTTATCGGCATGGTCTATGAATTCTTACCTTTCATGGTGCTGCCGCTGTTCACCTCGCTTGAGAAAATTGAGTTCATTCAGCTGGAAGCGGCAGCCGATCTGGGTGCCCAACCCTGGCGAGCCTTCTTGCGCGTCACCCTGCCACTCTCAGTGCCCGGGATGATCGCTGGTTCGATCCTGGTCTTCATCCCCGCCATGGGCATGTTCGTCGTGCCCGACTTGATGGGGGGCGCTAAGACCGTGCTGGTGGGCAACTTGATTCGCAACCAGTTCCTCACAGCACGCGATTGGCCTTTTGGCGCAGCTGCCTCGATGGTTTTGTTGATCGGCACCCTGATCGTCACGTTGCTCTACGCGCGGCGAGCGGGGTTAGGCGAGGAGGTGCTGGTTTGAGCGAGAAAAAGGCAGCTCCCTGGCTACGCATCTACGCGGTCCTGGCTTACGCATATATCTACTTACCGATCCTGATTTTGATTGTTTTTTCCTTCAACAGCCAGAAACTCAATGTCCGTTGGGAAGGGTTCACCCTGCGCTGGTACGGCGAACTGCTGCGCGACCAGGAAGTGCTGCTGGCGGCACGCAACTCGATCGTTGTTGCCGTCGTCTCAACCCTGGTGGCGACTGTGATCGGCACAATGGCTGCGCTGGCTTTGCAACGCTACCGTTTCCCAGGTTACACCCTGGCAGAGTCCACGCTGTACATCCCAGTGATCATCCCCGAGGTGGTAATGGGCATCGCCCTGCTGGCCTTTTTCGCCCAGGCAGGATTCCAGCTTGGATTGGGCACCATTTCGCTGGCCCACATCGCCTTTAATATCCCATTTGTAACCCTGGTCGTGCGCGCCCGTCTGCATGGGTTTGACAAAGCCATCGAGGAGGCTGCCATGGACCTGGGTGCCAACGAGATCACCACCTTCAGGCGGGTAACGCTCCCGACGATCCTGCCTGGAGTGATGGCAGGGGCGTTGTTGGCGTTCACCCTCTCGCTGGACGACTACGTGATCACTTACTTCACCGCTGGCCCCGGATCGACGACCTTGCCCTTGCGGGTCTTTTCGATGGTGCGTTTCGCCGTGACTCCTGAAGTAAACGCCCTTTCTACTTTATGGGTGCTGACAATTTTTATCCTCTTGGGAATCGGCCAGCTGGCGCAACGCCGGCAGGCGAGAACATTCTAAAAAAGGAGAGAAAAAATGAAAACCATCAACTACCTGGTTATCCTGGCAGTGCTGACTCTGATGTTGGTCGCCTGCAGTGGTGGGGGCGCCAAGTCCACCGAGCTCAATCTCTATGGCTGGTCAGAGTATGTCCCGCAGGCTCTGTTGGACGGCTTCACCCAGGAGACCGGCATCAAGGTCAACTACGACACGTATTCGTCCAATGAGGAGCTGCTGGCTAAGCTGCAAGCTGGGGCCTCGGGTTACGATGTGATCATCCCCAGCGATTACACGGTGGCGATCCTGATCAAGCAAGGGTTGTTAGAAGAGATCGACCTGAAACAGATCCCTAATTTTGAAAACGTCGTCGCCGAGCTCAAGGACCCATACTTCGACCCAGGCAATAAGTACAGCGTTCCTTACCAATGGGGGACGGTGGGCCTGGTAGTGGATACCGACAAAGTCAGCCGCCCGATCACCAAGTGGGCTGATCTGTGGGACCCCGCATTCAAGGGTCGGGTGGTGCTGCTCGATGACGAGCGCGAAGTGCTCGGTATGGTCTTGCTGACCCTGGGCTACGACAAGAACTCGACAGACCCTGCCCAACTGGAAGAGGCCAAAGCTAAAATGCTGGAACTGATGCCGAGTGTGCGCCTTTTCGACAGCGACAGCCCGAAAACCGCCTTGCTATCCGGCGAAGTCTGGCTGGGTCATACCTGGAACGGTGAGGCGGCTATCGCCCATAGTGAAAACCCGGCCATCGACTATATCTGCCCGGAGGAGGGCTGTGGCATCTGGTATGACAACCTGGCGGTGCCGAAAGGTGCGCCACACAAGGACGCGGCGCTGGCCTTCCTGAATTACGTGCTCAAACCGGAGGCCAGCCTGCTGATCACCAAGGAATTCCCTTATTCGACCCCGAATCAAGCTGCTCTGGACTTGCTCAAGACGCAAGACCCGGCGGCTTATGAGGCCTACATGGGCTATGCGGCCACCAACCCTCCCCTGGACGCGATCCAGAATGGCAAACCGGTTCTGGATGTCGGTGAGGCGACCACGCTCTGGGATCGCATCTGGACCGAGGTCAAGGGTGGTGAGTAAAACTGAGGCAAACTCTGCTGAGGGAGGTGATCTTTATCGTTCAACTATAGCATAATCAACCCAAAGTCTTGCCAATGCTAACGGATGCGGGGTGCATGACTCTGATGGCACGCCGTTGCACTGCCTTGTCATTCGCAGTGCAACGGCGGCTAGAATAAAGTCAGGCATCTTGCTCCAGATAGCAACTATATCCAAATTAAGCCAAAGGAGGAAGAAATGAAGTCAAAATGGTTTACCCAACGTTTCTTCGCGGTCGTACTGTTAGGTAGCCTGATCCTGGCTGCCTGCCAACCGCAGGCGCCGGCAGGTGGGGAAGCCGGCGGCGCACCGATGAAATCCATCGGCGAAGGCGAGGGGGAGGTCAATATCATCGCCTGGGCCGGCTATATCGAACGCGGCGAGACTGACTCCAATTACGACTGGGTGACGGAATTCGAGAAGGAAACCAGCTGCAAGGTCAATGTCAAAGTCGCGGCTACCTCGGACGAGATGGTCGCCTTGATGAACGAGGGCGGTTTTGACCTGGTCACGGCATCGGGCGACGCCAGCAACCGCCTGATCTCTGGTGGACGCGTCCAGGAGATCAACATTGACCTGATCCCTAGCTGGAAAACAGTCGACGACCGGCTGAAGAACGCCCCCTGGAACACCGTGAACGGCAAGCACTACGGCACTCCTTACCAATGGGGACCGAACGTGCTCATGTACAACACTGAGGTCTTCCCTGAGCCACCGACCAGCTGGAATGTGGTTTTTGAAGAACAAACCCTGTCGGATGGCAAATCCAACAAAGGTCGGGTGCAAGCATACGATGGCCCGATTTACGTGGCTGACGCGGCGCTTTATCTCATGAAACACAATCCCGAACTGGGCATTAAGGACCCCTACGCCCTTACGCGGGAGCAGTTCGACGCCGCCCTCAACCTGCTGCGCCAGCAACGCCAGATTATTGGACGCTACTGGCACGACGCCTTCATCCAGATGGATGATTTCACAAATGAAGGCGTAGTGGCATCCAGCTCGTGGCCCTTCCAGGTGAACCTGCTCCAGTTCGAAGGCAAGCCGATCGCCAGCGTTGTACCTGAAGAAGGCGCAACTGGCTGGTCTGACACAACCATGATGCACGTCGATGCCCCCCATCCGAACTGCGCCTATAAATGGTTGGAGCATTCCCTCAACCCCAAGCTGCAGGGAGACCTGGCGTCTTGGTTCGGGTCGGTACCGGCTGTGCCAGCTGCCTGCCAGGGCAATGAACTGCTCACCGACGCCGGCTGCGAGACGAACGGCATGGGCAATTTCGATAAAATCTGGTTCTGGAGGACGCCAACCACCGACTGCGGTGATGGTCGGCAGGAATGCGTACCCTACCATGAATGGGTCACAGCTTACATTGCGGTGATCGGAGGACGCTAGTCATAGTTTGCTGAGGAAGCCAGGAAACCAGGAGATTCAAGCGGGAGATTTTGGAAGTCGCAAGCGAACGCAGTTTGCACGACTTCGGATGTTTTCCCCCAAGATTTTCCTGGAATCCTGGTCTCCTAATAAAAATGCTTCTGGAAGTAGAAAATGGATGATCGCCATTGGATAGGGAGTACACCTTGCAAATCATGGTAGCGTATTATTCATGAATGATCCCATCAAACCTGCTGTTCGATTCTCACACGTCAGCCGCCATTTTGGAGAGATCAGGGCGGTTGACGATGTCAGCCTGGATATTTTGGATGGGGAGTTTTTCACCCTGCTTGGCCCTTCGGGATCTGGGAAAACCACCTGTTTGCGCCTGATCGCTGGTTTTGACCGCCCCACCGCCGGGAGCATCCTGCTCCACGAGAAGGATGTCTCCCGATTACCACCCTATGAGCGCGATGTCAACACCGTCTTTCAAGATTACGCTCTATTCCCCCACATGACGGTGATGGAGAACGTGGCCTATGGCCTGATGATCAAGAAACTGCCAAAGGCGGAGCGTGAGGCGCGCAGCGGGGAGATGTTGGAGCTGGTCAGGTTGACCGGGATGGGACAGCGCCGGCCTTCGCAGCTTTCTGGTGGACAACGGCAACGCGTAGCTCTCGCCAGGGCGTTGGTCAACCACCCGCGCGTGCTTTTACTGGACGAACCGCTGGGGGCGCTCGACCTCAAGCTGCGCCAGCAAATGCAGATTGAATTGAAATCCATCCAACAGCGCGTTGGCATCACATTTATCTATGTCACCCATGACCAGGAAGAAGCTCTGACGATGAGCGACCGCCTGGCGGTGTTCAACCAGGGCAAAATCGAGCAAGTCGGCTCGCCGGCCG